>JADHEF010000464.1_pt1 | contig 42032 bp, 47 predicted proteins | sample 8952391 | NCBI WGS metagenome assembly JADHEF01 (sample SAMN16124439, study PRJNA663245) | bioreactor sludge metagenome | isolation source: sludge (nitrite) | place: India:Bengaluru | collected 2019-02-28 | reverse complement strand
ACCCGCGACCCCCGGCGTGACAGGCCGGTATTCTAACCGACTGAACTACCACTCCATGACTGGTCTGATCAGCATCTGTGCTTGGTGGGTGCTGAGAGGTTCGAACTCCCGACCTACGCCTTGTAAGGGCGCCGCTCTACCAACTGAGCTAAGCACCCTTCGCACATCGATCCGCCCGCAAGCGGCTCTGACGCCGACTCAGTAGTGCCGAAGCACCAAAGACGATTAGTTTACAGCATCTTTCAGCGCTTTGCCAGCGCGGAATTTCGGGACCTTGGCAGCCTTGATCTTGATCGTCGCACCGGTGCGCGGATTGCGGCCCGAACGCGCGGCGCGCTTACCGACCGAGAAAGTGCCGAACCCGACCAGCGTCACCGAGTTTCCTTTCTTGAGCGTGGTCTTGACTGCGGAGATGATCGAATCGAGCGCGCGTCCTGCCGCCGCCTTCGAAATGTCGGCCTGCTTGGCAATGTGATCGATGAGTTCGGTCTTGTTCACGGGACGTCCCCTCGTGGATGATTCATCGTCGGCGCGACGCCGACGATCAAACGCAATGGATGGATGTACGTCGAGTGATCTCGTCGCGTCGCTCGCGTACAGGGCAGGCAATTAAAGCAACGCGCCTATAGCGCGTCAAGCAAGCGCGCGCAGCAAATGTTCTTGCGATGCGCGCTTGCTTGTTTCGTCGATGACTCAGTGTTTCACGACCTCGGCATCGCTGTCGTCGGCTGGCGGTTCGACCGGCGTCACCTCGACCTTGGCCGGTTCATCGGGCTCATCGGGCAACGGGGTCGGCGCATGCTCCAATGCGAGTTCGAGCACCTTGTCGACCCATTTCACCGGCACGATCTCGAGCTTGTTCTTCACATTGTCGGGAATCTCGGCGAGGTCCTTCACATTCTCGTCGGGAATCAGCACCGTCTTGATGCCGCCGCGATGCGCCGCGAGCAGCTTCTCCTTGAGTCCGCCGATCGGCAGCACTTCGCCGCGCAAGGTGATCTCACCCGTCATCGCCACATCGGCGCGCACCGGAATGCCGGTCAACACCGACACCAGCGCGGTCGTCATCGCGATGCCGGCGCTCGGACCGTCCTTGGGCGTGGCCCCTTCGGGCACGTGGATGTGGATGTCTTTCTTCTCGTAGAAATCACCCTTGATGCCCAGACGCGCGGCGCGCTTGCGCACCACCGACATCGCGGCCTTGATCGATTCCTGCATCACATCACCGAGCTTGCCGGTCGTCGTCGTGCGGCCCTTGCCGGGCACCGCAACGGCTTCGATGGTGAGCAGTTCGCCCCCCACTTCGGTCCAGGCCAGCCCGGTCACTTGGCCGACCTGATTTTCCTTTTCTGCGACACCGAACGAATAGCGGCGCACGCCCAGATACTTGTCAAGATTCTTCGACGTGACATGGACCTTGGTCGCAGCCTTGTCCTTACGCAACAACAAGGCCTTCACCACCTTGCGGCAAATCTTCGAGATCTCGCGTTCGAGCGCGCGCACCCCCGATTCGCGCGTGTAGTAACGCACGATGTCGCGGATCGCGGATTCGGCCAGCACCAATTCTTCCTTCTTCACGCCGTTGTTCTTCATCTGCTTGGGCAGCAGATAGCGCAGCGCGATGCTGACCTTCTCGTCCTCGGTATAGCCCGACAGACGGATCACTTCCAGACGGTCGAGCAAAGCCGGGGGAATCGCGAGCGAATTCGCGGTCGCGACGAACATCACGTCGGACAGGTCGAAATCGACCTCGACGTAATGGTCTTGGAAGGTGTGGTTCTGCTCGGGGTCGAGCACTTCGAGCAAAGCCGACGAAGGATCGCCGCGGAAATCCATGCCCATCTTGTCGACTTCGTCGAGCAGGAAGAGCGGATTGCGCACGCCGGATTTGGTCAGGCTTTGCAGGATCTTGCCCGGCATGGAGCCGATGTAGGTACGGCGATGGCCGCGGATCTCGGCCTCGTCGCGCACCCCACCCAGCGCCATGCGCACGAACTTGCGGTTGGTCGCCTTGGCCACCGATTGCCCGAGCGAAGTCTTGCCGACCCCCGGAGGCCCGACCAGGCACAGAATCGGCGCCTTGACCTTGTCGACGCGCTGTTGCACGGCCAGATATTCGAGGATGCGTTCCTTGACCTTCTCGAGGCCGTAATGGTCCTCGTTGAGCACCTTCTCGGCGTTGGTCAAGTCGTTATTGATCTTGCTCTTCTTCTTCCACGGAAGATTGACCAGCACATCGATGTAATTACGCACGACGGTCGCTTCAGCCGACATCGGCGACATCAGCTTGAGCTTCTTGAGCTCGGCGTCGGCCTTGGTGCGCGCTTCCTTGGGCATGCGCGCGGCCTTGATCTTGGCTTCCAGTTCTTCGAGATCGGCGCCTTCTTCGCCTTCGCCGAGCTCCTTCTGGATCGCCTTGACCTGTTCGTTCAGGTAGTACTCGCGCTGGGACTTTTCCATCTGGCGCTTGACGCGCCCGCGGATGCGCTTTTCGACCTGCAGGATGTCGAGCTCGGTCTCGAGCTGGGTGAGCAGGTGCTCGAGCCGTAGCGAAGTCGAGAACATCTCGAGGATGGCCTGCTTCTGTTCGAGCTTGAGCGGCAGATGCGCGGCGATGGTGTCGGCCAGACGCCCCGGCTCTTCGATGCCCGACAACGAGGTCAGGATCTCGGGCGGAATCTTCTTGTTCAGCTTCACATACTGATCGAATTGCTGAACGATGGCGCGCCGCATGGCCTCGGTCTCGGGACCTTGCCCCGCGTCGGGCTCGACCGGCGTGAGTTCGCACATCAGATGCGTCGGCTCTTCCTGGATCGTATGGATGCGCGCGCGTTGCGAACCTTCGACCAGCACCTTCACGGTGCCGTCGGGCAACTTGAGCATCTGAAGAATGTTCGCGATGCAACCGATTTCGTAGATGTCTTCCGAGGCCGGCTCATCTTTCGACGCGTTCTTCTGTGCCACCAGCATGATGCTTTTGCCGGCCTCCATCGCAGCTTCCAAGGCCTTGATGGACTTGGGACGCCCGACGAAGAGCGGGATCACCATGTGCGGAAACACGACCACATCGCGCAACGGCAACAAAGGCAGTTGGATGCGTTCGGAAGGAAGCAAAACGGAATTCGACATGGTGTTTATCCTCGAGGGAAAGCCTGAGGGGGGATGTAAGGATGATACTCGCAAAAAACAAGCCACCCGCAAGGCGAAACCGCGCACAAATCGGTGGGAAAACCCCACTCATGCACACGTTGCGATGCGACGTTCGAATGATGCGCGCGCCACAAACATCCGACCGCGCGCCGAACGCGGGTCGATCAACCTCGCGTCCTGGGCGGCGTTGAATGCGCGAACTCAGCCGTCCGAGCCGGCGACCTTGGGCTGCTCGCCGTAAATGAGCAGCGGCTTGGCATCGTTGCTGATCGTGTTCTCATCGACCACGACCTTGGCAACGTTATGGAGATTGGGCAATTCGTACATCGTGTCGAGCAAGGCATGCTCGAGGATGGACCGCAGACCACGCGCGCCGGTCTTGCGGCTCAAGGCTTTGCGCGCGATCGCCCGCAAGGCTTCCTGCCGAACTTCGAGTTCCACATTCTCCATCTGCAAGAGCTTGTGGAATTGCTTGATCAGCGCGTTCTTCGGCTCGACCAGGATTTCGATCAGCGCGTCTTCGTTCAATTCATCGAGCGTGGCGACCACCGGCAAGCGGCCCACCAGTTCAGGGATCAGACCGAACTTGATCAGATCTTCGGGCTCGGTGCCGCGCAGCACCACGCTGACATCGCGTTGCTCTTGCGATTTCACCGCCGCGCCGAAACCGATGCCGGTCTTTTCCGAGCGATTGCGGATGATCTTTTCGAGCCCGTCGAAAGCGCCGCCGCAAATGAACAGGATGTTGGTGGTGTCGACCTGGACGAAGTCCTGGTTCGGATGCTTGCGCCCGCCTTGCGGCGGCACGCTCGCGACCGTGCCTTCGATGAGTTTGAGCAGCGCTTGCTGCACGCCCTCGCCCGACACGTCGCGCGTGATGCTCGGGTTGTCGGACTTGCGCGAAATCTTGTCGATTTCGTCGATGTAGACGATGCCGCGCTGCGCCTTGTCGATCTCGTAATTGCAGTTCTGCAGCAGCTTCTGGATGATGTTTTCGACATCCTCGCCGACATAGCCGGCTTCGGTCAGGGTCGTCGCATCGGCGATCACGAAGGGCACATTGAGCAGACGCGCCAGCGTCTGCGCCAGCAGGGTCTTGCCCGAACCCGTCGGCCCCACCAGCAGGATGTTCGACTTCGAAAGCTCGATGTCGTCCTTCTTGCCCAGGTGCTTGAGGCGCTTGTAATGGTTGTAGACCGCGACCGACAAAATGCGCTTGGCGGTGTCCTGTCCGATCACGTACTGATCGAGAATCTCGCAGATCTCGCGCGGCGTGGGCAGATCCGATTTCGCCGAGGGCGTCTCCTGTGCCACCTCCTCGCGGATGATGTCATTGCACAGTTCGATGCACTCGTCGCAAATGAAGACCGACGGTCCTGCAATCAGCTTCTTGACCTCGTGCTGACTCTTGCCGCAGAACGAGCAGTACAAGAGCTTCTCGCTGGAACCCTTCTTCTCCGACATCCGTCCGCCCTCCAGGATCCGCGCGTCAATCGCGCGAGATCAGCACCTTGTCGATCAATCCGTACTCTACCGCAGACTCCGCCGACATGAAGTTGTCGCGGTCGGTGTCCTTGGCGATGCGCTCGATGCTTTGGCCGGTACGCTCGGCCAGGATGCCGTTCAGGCGTTCGCGCAGGTACAGGATTTCGCGCGCCTGGATCTCGATGTCCGAGGCCATGCCCTGCGATCCGCCCGAAGGCTGATGAATCATGATGCGCGAATTCGGCAGCGCAAAACGCTTGCCCTTGGCGCCCGCCGCCAGCAAGAAGGCACCCATGCTCGCCGCCATGCCGGTGCACAGCGTCGACACATCGGGCTTCACGAATTGCATGGTGTCGAAGATCGCCATGCCGGCATAGACCGAACCGCCCGGCGAATTGATGTACAGCGAGATGTCCTTGTCAGGATTCTCGGATTCGAGGAACAGCATCTGGGCCACGAGCAGATTCGCGGTCAGGTCGTTGACCGGCCCGACCAGGAAGATCACCCGTTCGCGCAGCAAGCGCGAATAGATGTCGTAGGCGCGCTCGCCGCGACCCGATTGCTCGATCACGATCGGGACCATGTTCAGGCCCTGCGGATTCATCGTCGCGCCGCCGAAGGTCATGCCCGCGGCGTGCATGTTGTCGACCGCAGCCTCGGTGAGGCTGTTGACATCCCAGCGCTTGCTCCAGTTCATGCTGTCCTCGCTTGCGAAATACTTCAGTAAGGCGTGCCCATCAATTCGTCGAAGGCCACCGGCTTCTCGGCCACCTTGGCCTTGCCCAGCACCCAGTTCACCACATTCTCTTCGAGCACCACGGCTTCGATGTCGGCCAGGCGCTTGCGATCGGCGAAATACCAGGCCATGACCGCGGCCGGATCTTCGTAGCTCTTGGCGAAGTCTTCGATGTAGGCGCGGATCTGTTCTTGCGACGCCTTCAACTCGTTTTGCTTGACCAGTTCGCTGATGATGAGACCCAGACGCACGCGGCGATCGGCCTGGGCCTGGAACAGGTCGGCCGGGAACGGCATGCCGTCGGTCTTGATGCCGCGCTGCTTCAGATCCTGCTCGGCCATTTCGCGCAGACGTTCGACGTCTTGTTCGATCAGCGCCTTCGGCACCTCGAATTCGGCGATCTTGACCAGCGCATTCATCACGCTGTCCTTGGTGCGGCTCTTCAGGCGGCCCTTGACCTCGCGTTCGAGGTTGTTCTTGACGTCTTCGCGCATCTTGGCCAGATCGCCGTCCTGGATGCCCAGTTGCTTGGCGAATTCGGCATCGACCACGGGCAGCACCGGGCCGGCCACGCTCTTCATCGTGACGGTGAACTCGGCGGTCTTGCCCGCCACTTCCTTGCCGTGATAATCGGCCGGGAAGACCAGCGGGAAGGTCTTGGTCTCGCCGGCCTTGAGCCCGGTGGCGGCGGCATCGAACTCGGGCAGCATCTGCTTGGAGCCGAGCACGAAGGCGAAGTCATCGGCCTTGCCGCCCTCGAATTCGACGCCGTCGATGCGGCCGACGAAATCGATCGTGACGCGATCGCCGGACTGCGAAGCGCGATCGACATTTTCAAAGGTCTGACGCTGCTTGCGCAGGATATCGATGGTCTTGTCGATCTCGGCATCGGTCACCGGCGTGACGACCTTCTCGACCTCGGCGCTCTGCCAATCGCCGAACGCGATTTCCGGATAGATCTCGAAGGTGGCGAAGAACTCGGCCACATCGCCTTCGGCGGCCTGATCCTTGGCGGCTTCGACACGCGGCGCACCGGCCACGCGCAATTGGTTGTCTTCGATGGCCTTGTAGACCACGGCGTTGATGCGTTCGTTCATCACATCGTTTTGCACTTGGTAGCCGTAGTTCTGGGCCACCATCTTGAGCGGGACCTTGCCCGGGCGAAAGCCGTGCATCTTGACCGTGCGCGATAGCCGCTTGAGCCGCTCTTCGACTTCCTTGGCGATCTCGCCCATCGGGACGCTGACTTTGACACGGCGCTCAAGCGCGCTGACTTGTTCGATTTGCATGGTTTTCGACGGCCATTCAGTGTGTGGTGCGCGGGACAGGACTCGAACCTGCACAGTGTCGCCACCGCGAGGACCTAAACCTCGTGCGTCTACCAATTTCGCCACCCGCGCGAGGACTGGAAAAAATGCGAGCAAGAAGCTTGCCCTGACGACCTTTGTATTCTATCCGAAGGCGCGACCCTGCCCCGGCCGACCGCCATCCGGCGGCTGCTGCGGCGCCAAAAGTCTTCCTGCTTGCATTCATGGCATGGCTGTACAAAAATATAGCTACCGTCTTTTTATCCAGTGCCGAGGCCCGTCGCCATCGGCCTCACACAAGGCCCGCCATGGTCAAGCTCACCCCGCGTCAGCAGGAAATCCTCGAACTGATCGAGCGCAGCATCCGCGAATCGGGTTTCCCCCCCACCCGGGCCGAAATCGCCGCCGAACTCGGCTTTCGCTCGGTCAATGCCGCCGAAGACCATTTGCAGGCCCTGGCCAAAAAAGGCGTCATCGAGATCACGCCCGGCGCTTCGCGCGGCATCCGGCTGGTCCAGCCGGCCGAACAACTCGGCCTGGACGAATCCTTCATGCAGATCCCGCTCGGGTTCAGCCTGCCCCTGATCGGCCGGGTCGCGGCCGGCAGTCCCATCCTCGCGGCCGAGCACATCGAGGCGCAATACGCGTTCGACCCCTCGATGTTCTCCGCCCGGCCCGACTACCTGCTCAAGGTGCGCGGCATGAGCATGCGCGACGCCGGCATCCTCGACGGCGACCTGCTCGCGGTGCAGCGCAAATCCGAAGTGCGCAGCGGCCAGATCATCGTCGCGCGCATCGGCAACGACGTCACCGTCAAACGCCTGCGCCGGCGCGGCAACACCATCGAACTGCACCCCGAGAACCCCGATTTCAAGATCATCGAAGTCGATGCGCGCGACGAAGATTTCGCGATCGAAGGGCTGGCGGTCGGGCTGGTGCGCATGGGCGTGCATTGAAAGCCTGCATTGAGGGCACCCCTTGAACCTGCCGGCACGCTCATCGCCAAGCGACTTCGCCTGCGGCCCTTTGCCGCCCGGCCTGTGGCGTGCCGACCAGCTCGAAGGCCATGGCCAGCCGGTGGTGGCGAGCGGCCATGCCGCGCTCGACGCCGAATTGCCCGGCGGCGGCTGGCCTTTGCACGCCCTGACCGAACTCCTGCTCCCACGGGCCGGCATCGGTGAATGGCGCCTGCTTGCCCCGGCCTTGCGCCAGGCGACCCAAGGCGGGCGCAGCCTGGTCCTGATTTCCCCGCCGCATCTGCCGTATGGCCCGGCGTTGCAGGCACAAGGCCTGTCCTTGGCGCAAATGCTGCTCGTTCGCGCCGAGCCGACCGAAGACCGGCTTTGGACGATCGAACAAACACTCAAATCGGCCAGCTTCGGTGCCCTGCTCGCCTGGCTGCCGCAAGCGCGCCCCGAGCAATTGCGCCGGCTGCAACTCGCCGCGCAAGCCGCCAACGGTCTGGTCTTCGTGGTCCGTCCGCTGCCGGCCCGGCACGAATCCTCGCCTGCGCCTTTGCGCCTGATCTGCCAGGCCGCGCGCGATGTGCGCCCGGGCGCCGTCATGCGCATGCTCGCCGTCCAGATCCTCAAACGCCGCGGGCCGGTACTTGAAACGCCCGTGCTGCTCGATCTGCCGCAACCTTTGGCGGCCGCGCGCACCGTGCGCGCCCGGCCACCTGTTGCCAAGACAAACCCGCAGCCTTTCGGCCTGCCGTCCAGTGTTCGCCTTGGCCCGACTCCGCCCCCCAACCCGGCCCCGTGCCAAGACCAGCCTCCGGTGACGCATCCCGCTCCGCATCCCGGCCTGCACGCCGTTCTTCTTGCCAGCCCAACCGAGCCGACGCGCCAACCCGCCCCCGCGCTGGCCCGCATCGGCGGCGCCAAGCCACCCTTGCCGGTGATCGCCGATGTTCTGGATCGCGCTCGCTTTCCCGCATCTGCCGCTTGAAGCCGCCGCGCCCGGTAACAGCCGCGCGCGCGCCCTGGTGCGCCAGCATCGCATCGCCTGCCTCGATGCCGCGGCGGCCGAAGCCGGCGTGCGCCTGGGGCAAAAGCGCGCGAATGCGCTCGCGCTTTGCCCGCAGCTCGACCTGATCGAACGCGAGCCCGCACGCGAACGCCAAGCCATCGAAGCCGCCGCATTGGCGCTGATGCGTTTCACCCCGGCCATTGCGCGCGTGGACTGCATCATTGCGCCCGAATACGGCGCCGAAACCGGCTTGCTGCTCGAAGTGCAGGCCAGCCTGCGCTTGTTCGGCGGCGCCCAGGCCTTGTTGCATGCGGTGCGCCATACCTTGGCCGAGCTTGGTCTGAGCGCCGAGATCGCGTGTTTTCCGACCGCCACCGGCGCCTGGCTGCTCGCGCAAGCGGCCGTCGCTGGCGCCGCCCCGCCCGAGCATGCCGACGCCTTGCAAACCCTCGACGCCTTGCCGGTCCAGGTGCTCGATGCTGCCCAATCCCAGCTCGACGCCGTGGTCGGCATCGGTGCCACCCGCCTGCGCCAATTGCGGCTTTTGCCGCGCGCCGGCCTCGCGCGCCGGTTCGGCCAGGCCTTGCTCGATGAACTCGACCGCGCCTATGGCGATGCGCCCGATCCGCGCCCTTGGCTTGCGGCCCCCGATGAATTCCATGCCCAGCTCGAATTGTTCGCGCGCGTCGAGCAGGCCGAAGCCTTGCTGTTCGCGGCGCGCCGGCTGCTGGTGCAATTGGTCGGCTGGCTGGCGGCGCGCCAGGCCGCAGTGCGCGAATTCACCCTCGAACTCGAACATGAGTTCTACAAAACCGCCGATCGCGCGCGCAGCCACCTGACGATCGCCCTGGCCGAACCGACGCGCGATCTCGACCATCTCGTGCTCTTGCTGCGCGAGCATCTGGCGCGCACCACCTTGGCCGCGCCGGTACTCGAACTCGCGCTGCATGCCACGCGCCTGGAAACCGGAGTTCCGCGCAATGCCGAGTTGTTTCCGACCCAGGCCAACGAGGCCGCGAGCCTGACCCGGCTCATCGAACGTTTGTCAGCCCGGCTCGGCCCGCAAGCGATCGAATGCCTCGAACTCGTGGAAGACCATCGCCCGGAAGCCGCGCAAAAACTGCTGCCTTATGCCCAGGCGGCACGCACCATCGGCCCGGCGGCGCGCACCGGCGCCGTGCACTCCGAGCCACCCGCCGCGCCGCGCCCCGCCTGGCTGTTGCCGGAACCGGTCAGGTTGCCGGTGCGCCAGCATCGGCCCCAGCATGGCGGACCGCTGACCCTGATCGCCGGGCCCGAGCGCATCGAGGCCGGCTGGTGGCATCGGATCGCCTGCCGCGACTATTTCATCGCCGAGAATCAAGACGCGGAATTGCTCTGGATTTATCGCGAGCGCCTGACCGGCGGCGATGAGCAATGGTATTTGCAAGGCAAATTCGCCTGAAACCCCATTCCCGATCTGCAGGAGCCGCCATGACCACCGCCTTGCGCCAGCTCGCCAACATCGGCCCCGCGATGGCGCGCGACCTCGAATTGCTCGGCATCACCAGCGTCGAAGCGTTGGCGCGCGCCGATGCCGACACCTTGTATTTGCGTTTGCAGACCCTGACCGGCAGCGACCACGACCCGTGCGTCTGGGACACCTTCGCCGCCGCGATCCATCAGGCGCGCACCGGCGAGGTCACGCGCTGGTGGGATTGGACGCCGGTGCGCAAGGAGCGGCAGGCCGCCGGGCAATTCCAGCGCCGGCCAACGAATGCCCGTTGAACATCGGCGCCCGTCGATGATCCGCTGCGGGTCTTACACCCGCCCTTTGGTTTCCGACGCCGAGTAATTGCTGAAATGCCCTTCGCGCGCGGCCTGGCGCCGCGCCGACGACACGATGCCGGCGGTCTTGCCTTGCGGCGCGACCAGCGACACCTGCTTTTCGAGCTGACGGCTGCCGCATTCGGGGCAGACCGGCTCGGTGGACGATTGCACGAACAATTCGAAGGTCTTGCCGCAGCCCGTGCAATGGAAATCGAAGATCGGCATCGTGGCTCCTGTCGGGATGACTGTCGGATTTGCGACAAGGGATGCACGGCCATGCATCCCTCGCCCGGATCATTCCACCGCGAGCAAGATCGATGCCGTCCTCAAGAACGGCCTCGGCCGCTCAGACGTCGATCGCGCCCGCCGAACCGACTTCCTTGCGCAAGGCGAACTTCTGGATCTTGCCGGTCGACGTTTTGGGCAGTTCCTTGAACACCACCGCGCGCGGCACCTTGAAGCCGGCCAGATGCTTCTTGCAATGCGCGATGATCTCCTCGGCGGTCACATTCGAACCGGGCCGTACTTCGAGGAAGGCGCACGGCGTCTCGCCCCATTTTTCGTCGGGCTTGGCGACCACCGCCGCGACCAGCACCGCCGGATGGCGATACAGCACATCCTCGACTTCGATCGACGAAATGTTCTCGCCGCCCGAAATGATGATGTCCTTGCTGCGGTCCTTGATCTTGACGTAGCCGTCCGGGTACATGACCGCGAGGTCTCCCGAATGGAACCAGCCACCGGCGAACGCCTCCTGGGTCGCATGCGGGTTCTTGAGGTAACCCTTCATCGCGATGTTGCCGCGGAACATGATCTCGCCGATGGTCTCGCCATCCGACGGCACCGGCTGCATGGTCATCGGATCGATGACCGCCACTTCGCGTTGCAGGTGGTAGCGCACGCCCTGGCGCGCATTTAGATGGGCGCGTTCGCCGACTTCGAGCGCATCCCATTCGTCGTGCTTGACGCAGACCGTGGCCGGGCCATAGACCTCGGTCAGGCCGTACACATGGGTGATGTCGAAGCCCATCTGTTCCATGCCCTCGATCATCGCGGCCGGCGGCGCGGCGCCCGCGACCATGGCCTTGACGGTGTGCTCGATGCCGGCCTTCATTTCGTCGGGCGCGTTGATGAGCAGGCTGTGCACGATGGGCGCGCCGCAATAATGCGTGACGCCATGGGCGCGGATCGCATCGAAGACCAGTTGCGCATCGACCTTGCGCAAACACACGTTCACGCCCGCGCGCGCCGCGATCGTCCACGGAAAGCACCAGCCGTTGCAATGGAACATCGGCAGCGTCCACAAATAGACCGCGTGCTTGGGCATGTCCCATTCGAGGATGTTGGAGATCGCGTTGATCGCCGCGCCGCGATGGTGATAGACGACGCCCTTGGGGTTGCCGGTCGTGCCCGAGGTGTAGTTGAGCGCGATCGCGTTCCATTCGTCGCGCGGCAATTGCCAGACGAACTCCGGATCGCCGCCCGCGATGAACTCGGCGTATTCGATGCTGCCGATGCGCTCGCCCTTGCCGGTGTATTCGACATCGTCCACATCGACGATCAGCACCGGCTCGGTCCGCTGGCGCAGCGCGATCGCCTTTTGCATCACACCCGAGAATTCGCGGTCGACGATCACGACTTTGGCCTCGCCGTGGTCGAGCTGGAAAGCGATCGCTTCGGCATCGAGACGGGTGTTCATCGTGTTGAGCACCGCGCCCAACATCGGAATGCCGAAATGCGCCTCGACCATCGGCGGCGTGTTGGGCAGCATGACCGCGACCGTATCGCCCACCCCGACACCGCGCTTGGACAAAGCGCTCGCCAGGCGCCGGCAATTCGCGTAGGTCTGGGCCCAGGTCTGGCGCGCCGCGCCGTGCACGACCGCCAGCTTGTTCGGGTAGACCGCCGCCGAGCGTTCGATGAACGCCAAGGGCGACAGCGGGGCGTAATTGGCTTCGTTTTTGTCCAGCCCCTGCAGATAGATATTGCTCATGAAAGAAAGTCTCCGCTTCTGTTCAGATCAGGCGAGCGAGATGCTCAGATGACGTACAACAATACCGTGACGAAATGGGCCGCGCTGCCGCCGAGCACGAACAAATGCCAGATGCCGTGCGCCGGCGGCCATTTCTCGTCGAACAAATAGAACACGATCCCGAGCGTATACACCGCGCCGCCCGCGACCAGCCAGGCGAAGCCGCCGCCGCTCAACTCGCGCATCAAGGGCAAGACGGCGATCAACGCCAGCCAGCCCATGAGCACATAGATGGCGAGCGACAGCCAACGCGCGCCGCGCGCGAACCAGATCTCTTGCACGATGCCGACGATCGCCAGGCCCCAGATCACGCCGAACAAAGACCAGCCCCAGCCGCCGCGCAAAGTCACCAGCGTGAACGGCGTGTACGTGCCCGCGATCAGCAGGTAGATCGCGCAATGATCGAACTTGCGCAGCACATCTTTGGCACGGCCGCGCACGCTGTGATAAAGCGTGGACGCGAGATAGAGCAGCACGAGCATGGCGCCGAAAATGCTCGATGCGACGATCTTCCATGGATCGCCCTGCTGCGCCGACAAGGTGATGAGGGTCACCATGCCGGCCACGGCCAGCACCGAGCCGAACAGATGCGTCAGGCTGTTGAAACGTTCACCGCGATACACCGTTAAACCCCTTCCGACTTCTCAAGAATGATGGTGCCGCATCGAGCGGATGCGCAGCGACTTGGTCGCCACGAAGATCTCTCGCAAAAAGCTCACCAGGGCGCCGATCAAGGCCAGCAAGGCCAGGATGAACAACCAGGCCACCCAGAATGAAACATCGGTCGCCAGGAAAGCGCCGATGAAAGCCGTCACGATCACCGCGCAGATCAGCAAGGCCGACAGCGTGCACAGCGCGATCGCCCAATACACCCGTTTGGCGCGCCGGGCCAAGGTATCGAGTTCGGCATCGAAACCGGCGCGACGTTCCTCGGGCGCTTCGACGAACAAGGTTTCGATCTTGCGCGCGCGGTCGATGATGCGCCCGAGCCGGCTGATCAGCACATTGAGCATGGCGCCGATCCCGGTCAGCAAAAAGACCGGCGCGACTGCCAATTGGATGACATGCGCGATCGCTTCGACACCGACCTTGAAATCCATGCGCGGCCCTGATCCGTCAGGTGATTGGAATGCCTCGCATTATCGCCGCAATGCCGAATGACGCCTGTCTCGAATTCCTACAGCCGATCGGCATCGGCGCGGTGGGCCCGCCTAACTGCCGCCGCAGCCGCCGCCACAGCCACCGCCGCAGCCTCCGCCGCCATCACCGCCGCCGCCATCGCCCCCGCTGCCGCCGTCGCCGCCGCCACCATCGCCGCCGGACGAATCGCTGATGAATCCGCCGCCCGCACAGGCGAAGCCGTGATAGCCGCTGCCGCCATCGCTGCCGCCGGCGTCCGAACCCGGTTCGGCCGGGATCGGCTGCAACAGATAGCGCTGGGCATCGGGCAGTCCCAGCTTTTCATCGATCGCGAACAACAAAGGCATGCGGGTCGGCCGGGCCGCGTTGATGTTCTCTTCGCGGCAGGCTTCGCGCCAGGTCAGACGCAAGGCGGCATTGCTCGACGGATTGAGCCCCATGCGCGCCACCGGCAGATGATGGAAATAGCGCCCGAACGCTTCTTTGCAGAACCGGTGGTATTCGGCGGTATCGAGAATGAAGGCGTGCCAGAGCGCGTCCACGCCCTTGGACGGCATGCCGATCAGCAATGGCTCGGTGCGACGGTGAATCAGGAAGAATTCGCGCAAGGCCCGCGCGATCAGGTGCAGGTCCTTGAGCGTCAGATGCGGGTAGACCTGTCGCACCTGTTCGAACAGATGGTCGTGAAAGACATGGCCCCGGATGCGCTGATCGCGCCGGGCGTCGCGCGCGACGATCCAGCTCGCCCAACCGTAGAGCAGCGCGATCGAGGCGACGATGAACGCGGCGATGAATAGAAAAATTTCCATGGTGCGGCCTCGTGGGCTTCAGGGCTTGCGGGTCTCGCAGGCGCTGCCCTCGCAGACGAAGGTCGCCTCGCGCGCGAGCAATGGCCCCCATTGCGCCGCCTTGCGTTCGATCGCGGCGCGTCGTTCGGGCGTCAACCCGCGCAAGTACTTCGCGCCTTGGCTGAACCATTCGCCGTCGTAGCGCTGCATCTCGGCGATCGCGTCTTCGACCGGCATGCCGTTGAAGATGCGGTAGGCCGCCACCATCACGCCGGTGCGATTGCGCCCGGCCCGGCAATGCACATAGATGGGCTTGGGCTGGGTGCGCGTGATGGCGAGGAACTTGGCGATGTTGTCATCGACCTTGCCCGGCGCCAGCACGACCAGCGGCTCCCAGTCGATGACGCGGAAATACTCGATCTCGCGCTTGCCCGGCAGACCGGGCGCAGCCCCCTCGAAGGCGTCGATGTCTTCATGCAGCCATTCCAGATTGACCACGGTCTGCACGCCGTGCTCGACCAGCGCGGTCGCCGCGTCCTTGCTCGGCTTGGCCCCGCGCCACAGCACGCCGGAATCGACGATGCACGAATTCTCGATCCGCGCGTCGACCGGCGTCGTGCAAGCCGGAACCGGCGCCGGTCCCTGGGCAAGCGCGTCGCCCAGGCCCAAGAGGTACACGCCCATCGCGAAGACCATTGCGCCGAATCGATCCCGAACGCGCGCCATCACCGCTCCTTTCAATCGCAACTGCTGCTGAACTCGACGATCAACCACGACGCTCCGAAGCGTACGAATGAAGCTCCTGGCACGCATACCTCGTTCGCTCAATGAAACACCGCCGGTCTTCCTGCGTCGTCATACCCCGCGCCGGCCCCATGCCCGGTCAACCCCGCCAGTGCCCCCAGGCAATTTCATCGCGCGGGCGCACCGGGAAAGGTCGCCGGCGCAAAACTCACGATGCGCTTGAACCACGCGCGCCACGCGTATTGCTTGTGAAGCTCGGGGAAGTTCTCCCTCAGCTTGTCTTCGCATTGACGGTGAGCGTTGCCGCCCCAGTCGATGGGCCTACCCCCGGTCGGCAGACTGCTGACCGAGGAATCTGCAAGCGTGTCGAACGGGAACATCAGCTTGCCGTCCCGGATCTGCAATTCGTCCGTGAAGCGATGCTTGAGCATCGGCGCCTCGTAGGTGAGCTGGTACTCGATCTGCCAGCGCATGTTCTTGAACATCTCGCGCATCCGCTCGCGCACCGGCGCCAGCGCCGGATCGTTCGCAGCGCCGCCTACATCGGCCTTGTTCAATGCGTCGTAGGAGTACTCGACCTCCGGAATCGGCGTCGGCGGTTGAAAACTCAACATGCATTGCACCATCTGCGGAAGGCTACTCGACATCCCCGGAAATTGGGTGCCCAGCCCGAAGCTCACCACATAGGCTTCGATATCGGCACGCCCCCAATCGAGCGCCAGCGCGAACTCGCGCTTCTCGGTCTTGAGCAAGGGCGTCAGATCCGTGCCTTGCTCCGGAATCACGAACTTGGCGGTCCAGTTGCGCTCGCCGCCATAGGCCGCCAGCCGCTGCGCCACCTTTTGCAGCACTTCCGGCGCGACCGGCTGCTTGCCGACCACGCGCAGCAGATTCCGCCCCGAAGCCTTGTCGTAGACGACGCGCAATTGCTCGCGCCGCAAGCCTTCGACGGCCAGATGCTCGAGCACCTCGTCGCGCAAGGCCTGGCGATCATCACTGTCCATGGCCGGTATCGTCGTCGTCATGACTGATTCGAGCTGCGTCGGCGGGTCGGCGAACCAGCCACAGGCGCTCAAGGCGCCCACCGACAACGAATATGTCAGGTAGCGCAGCGTGGCGTTCGGTCGCGTCATGATCGAGGACTCGTCGGTCGTGGCTGGGTTTCGCCGGGCTTCGCGCCCGGAAAATAGCGGTAATGCCCGGTGATCTCGTACGCGAACAACACATCTTCGGCCTGAGTGCCGCGCCCGATGTTGTGGATCATCAAAGGCCTGCCGCCCGCGCCGGACGATGCGGCGACGAGGCCGATGTGCGGCACGCCCGACGGCAAGCGCCAGGTCACGACATCGCCCGGGCGGTAATGCGCCGGATCATGCGAAACCGCGAGCGCCTCACCATGCCGCGCGAAGAAAGTGGCCAGATTGGGAACGCGCCGGTGATCGATGTTGCGATCGGGACGTTTTTGCGCCCAGATCCGTGGATAGGCATGCCAGTTGCGCTCGATGTCCTCGTGCACGAGGACTTGCAGATCGATGCCGAAGCGGCGATACGCGCGCACGACCACATCGGTGCAGACGCCACGATCGATCGGCACATCGCCCCCCGGATAGGCGAGCGCGCGATAGGCGCCATCGTAACGGACGGTCACGCCGACCTGCCGCTGCGCCGCGTCGGCCAGCGCAAAGCCATCGACCGCGGCCTTGGCCGCGCCACAACAGGACCAGAACAGGAAGACGGCGTAGACCAACGAGCGCATGCGGCGATGGTCGCATGCGCCCGCAAGGCGACGTCGGCCCACGCCGTTCGCACAGGCACCGTTGTGTCATGCCGGCGGCCCCGCGATCACGCGGATGCGTGACAGCCCAGGCCATCTCGCGAGCGCTGGTGGCGCCGGCCCGCCCCCGTCATGGCGCGCGCACCGTTCTGATATACGCGGGTCCGAAGGCCTCGACGCGATGGAACAATCCGCGGCGCGACACCAAAACCGCCAGTTCCGGGTAGGCGTTCTTCAACCGGGTGGCGCACTCGGAGACCGGCAAGGACTCGGGCGCGTGAACGACCCGGTCTCGGTCGAGGACGACCCCAGGGGTCTCGAAGCGATCGAACACGAACTGCAACTCGCCGTCCGCAACGCTCACCTGATTATGAAAGCGCGCCTCCAGCACCGGAGCGGTATACGTCAATCGATGCGGAACCGTGGCGCGCCATTGACTGAGCGCCGTGTTCATCTGCCGGTGCACACCCGACAACGCCTCGCCGCCCACCAAGGCGTCGAACGAATACTCAAGTCGCGGAATCTCAGAGCGGGCGGTAAAGCTCAGCAGGCATTTCATGAAGGTGCGCGGGCGGATCGGCGTTTGCCAATCCACATGCTGCAACGCTTCCACAAACACCTCGGATTCGGCAGTCACGCTGGCGCGGCCCCAATCGAGCTGAAGATCGATCGAACTCCCAGCGGCGGTGCGCAGGGTACGGACCGGGAATTCGTCGCGGAGGATCTCCAGTCGGGCGAACCAGTTGCGGTCCTCGGAGTAAGCCTCCAGGCGTTGCGCCACGGCGCGCAACAACTCAGCCGGCAATGAATGGTCGCCAACGATCCGGAACACGTTGCGACCCAGCCGCTCGTCAAAGTCCACCTTGACCTGCTCGCGGGGCAAACCGTCCACGCCCAGGTATTGCAGCACGTCTTCGCGCAGCGCATTGCGATCGTCGGCATGGATCGCCAAGCCGTTCATGGTCATAACGGATTGGAGCTGTGCCGGCGATTCGCGCAAGAGTCCATCGCCGACGAAGACCGCCAGGCCGATGGCGAGCGCCATGCCGATGGGGATCGCCAAACCGAACCAGAAAATGCGCGAGGGGCTCATCGGCGAGCGTTGCTTCCGTCCAGGGAGTGGCCATCCTCGCGCGTGCCGCGATGCATCGGGTATTGCGCCAGCCATCCGCCCCGCCCGCGCGCCGCCTTCACCGACACCGGGCCGCCAAATGCGACCACTGAGCGGCTAGCCCGGATCGGAAGAACGGAGCAGACCAAGAGGCGCATACGGCGATGGGGGCTCAAGGCGCCGGGTTGAGCCGATAGTGCGGCCCATACACCTCGCACAAGGCCGCAAGCCCCGGCGCCGGAATCGCGGCAGGCTTCCAGTCGGCGCCGACGCGTTGCAAGACCGTGCAATCGATCTCGGGCGGCGGCCCGCCTTCGGCCGGCGGTGCTGCGTCCTGGTCCGACAAGCCCACGGTGATCAGGTAGTCCATGTCGTCATCGACGATCGGCGAGTGCTTCGCGCGCGGCGAGTACAGATGGAATTCCCAGGAACAGCAACTCGCGCGCCCGGCTTCGATCAAATACCCGTCCTGGAGCCGCAGATCGGCATAGCCGCCGACGAAATACGCGAACATCGACTTGCGGTCCGCGGCGAGCTTGTAGATCGTCCCCTCGCAATTCGGTCCGGCGCCGCACATGCCGCGAACCGCGATCTCCATCTCGCCATCGCCGTCCAGATCGACGGCATACGCGCCGCCGGACGGCGCTTCCGCGATCGATTGCGTCAGGCGCAGCACCGTATGCGCGCGCCCCTTCGCACCGCTTCGATAGCGCACCTCGATCCGGCGTTGGTCTTCATCGGCGCACTCCACATTCGCGAGCAGCAGCTGCGAACCCGCACGATTGGACACAGTGTCGGTCCGCCGTTCGCACGGCGCCGCCCATGCGCTCGACGCGAGCAGGCCGCCCGCCAGCGCGCCGATGATCCCTCGCCACCGCGGGCTTCGATGCATCTTCATGTCTCCAAATGCGTCAATCGGCGCCGATGTGCCACCGGCCCATGATCCACGCGTGCCTCATGCTTTCGGGCGCCCATCGCTTGCCTGGGCCGACCACCGCCTGGTGCCCGCATGACCGCCATACCCGCATCACCGCCACCGCGCGAGCGCGGCCTCGATCCTGTTGCACATCGATTGCACGCGCGCCGCACCGACCTGTTCGCAACGGTAGAACGAGCGCATGGCGAACCGGCATTGCGGCGCGCAGGTTCCGAGCAAGGCCGTGCCCAACATGGCGCGCACCGGGCGCCGCATGACCAACCAATCGACCCACCATGGCGAACCCAGCGTCGTGATCGCCAGCGCCCGGGCGTCGAACGGCCCGTCGTAATAGCTGCGGCGTTCCACTTCGCTCAAGACCGGATCGAAACCTTCGCGCGCGAGATCGGCGATCTCCACGCTATGGCCGGCGCGTTCGAGCGCCGCCACCGCGCGTTGCGCCAAGGCGGCGCACAAGCTGTCGGTCAGCGGATGGGCGATGACGACCAGACAATGCATGGCGATCGCGGCGGTCTCAGCGCACGAAGCCGCGCAGACACTCGGCCTCGCCTTCATTGAACTCGCGGCTCGCGCTGATCTCGGTGAACCGGGCTCGCGTCAGGTGCAGCTTGTGCCGCAGTAGAACCTCGACCACCGCGCGCGCCTGGGCGGTTTCCGATGCGTCGGGGCGTCGGCAAACGCGCATCCAGTCGTCGTCGGAGAGCGAGTGATCAGGCTGCGCGCCGAGCGACAACAGCAATTCGAGCATCGGCACCGACCGGCGATCGATCGCGGGGCCCAATAGGCTCCCGCGGCCCGCGGCCTCCACGAACTTCGCGCGCGCGTATCCATGGGTGCTCAAGAACTTGACGTGAGCGGTGCGGTCGTCTTCCACCGCGCGCCTGAGCAGACGGGCGTCGTCATCCTCGGCATCGAGGTCGGCACCGGCCGCGATCACGGTCTCATAGAGCTTGACCATCGCCGGATCGGTCAGATCGCGTTCCAGAAATGGGTCGAGATTGAACATGTGGTGCGAGGCCGACTTCAGGCTCCACCCGGCCGACCGCCCTTGCTCGATCAGCCACTCGACCGTCGGTTGACGTGTCGCGTCGCTGCCGGGCCCGGTGCAGGCCACCGCGCTGCGCACCCAGTCGGCGTAGCGCCTTTCGTCGTCGGGACCGAGCCCGAGGCGGTCGTGCGCCTGCAACCATTGCAGGATGTCGAGCCTGCACTGCTCGGCCGCCTGGGCGCCCCAGTCTTCCTCGAGCGCACGGGGATCATGATCGCGCGTACCGGATGCGCGGTCGAACTCGCGCTCGAAATCGGCCACGTCGCCGTGATCGATCGCAAGCACCAACTGATGGTGGGGCGAAGCTTCGTAACGCGCCTCTTGATATCGTTCGATCGCGGCGTTCACGCCGAGCTGGGCCAGCGGCATCACCAGGCAGGCCGCGTGCGCGCCCAGCGCCCATTGGCCTTCGCCATCGCGTCGTTTGCTGGCATACACCACGCTGACGATGCCCGAATGCAGGAACAGCAACGTGAAGAATGCGCCGGCGACCAAGGTGTCCGATGCGTGGTCGTTGCGCATCGCGGCCATGAGCGCCAGCAATGCCATCGCGGTCAGGAACAGGCTGGCGCGCAGATAGAGCTTGAACATGAAGAAGCCCGGTGAATGAAGCGCGCGAGTCTACACAGGCCCGCGCGATCGAGGCGTCAATCGACCTCGGTCGGAATCAGCGTGTCGAGAAAGGCCGCGGCCTCGGCGAGTTGGGCGCGATCGGCGTCGATCGCGACCTGGCTGGTTCCGGGGCGCAGATCGATGCGCAACTCGCACATGCCGGGGCTCCATAAATGCGGCGTCACGATGAGGAAGTCGTCGGCATGCCGATCCTGGAAATCGCAAACGGCGCGCAGGAAAGGCAGGTTGGCGAGGTACTCGTAGATGTTCTCGGAAAACTGCAAGATGCCGAACCGCCAGACTTCGCGTTCCGGGTCGTAGACCGAGCGCGCGCAAGCCCAATCGAGTTCGCACCATTGCGCGATCCCGTCATCCACCAGGCCCACCGTGCCATCGAGTTCGGCGCTGATCTGATCGACCAGATCGCCGCTCGGCGTACCGCTGGCCAGTTTGACGTCGGTCAGCCAGACCATCCAGTCGTCGAAATCGCAAGGCAAGGCGATCGGGCTGCGCAAATAGTCTTCGAAGGCGTTCTTCGACAGGTGCGCACGCAAATACAACGAACTCGGTTCGGACATGGCGATCAAGCAATGAAACGGGTGGATCGAGGCGCTGATGCGCGACTGCCGGTGAGGCAGTGCGACGATGCCTTGTCGGATCGCCGCTCACCATGACATCACGCAAGATCGTATCGACCGCGCAAAGAAGATGCGCGCGCATCGCCCCAATGAATTAGCGCCATGGCGCTAAGCGTGGCACCGCTTCAGTGCGCGGACTGTTTCTTCGGCATGCGCGTTTTGGGCAGAGGCAGCTCGGCCGCGCTCACACGCACCAGGCGCGCGATCCAATCGCGATCGTCGAGGCGCTCGCGCACCAGCAGATGCGGCTTGGCGCCCGGATACGGCAACCCCTCTTCGATCGGACCGGCCGCCTCGCGTCCGGCCGCGGTCGGCTTGATGAACAAGGTGTTGTCGCAGACAAAGCCGACCACCTTGCCATCGCAATAGATGGCGAATTCGCCGAACATCTTGCGGTGGGTGATGAGCCCGGCATCGCGCATCTGATCGCAGACATAGTCGGCGAATTCAAGATCGGAAGCCATGGCTCAGTCGCGCGCGAACGCGGCGCCGCGTTCGGCCAGCAGTCGGCGCAGCACCGACCGATGACAATGCGCTTCCTCCGCGCAATAACAGCCGAGCGAGAAATTGGCCTGCTGCGACAAGGCCGCCAATAGATCGAGATCGCGGCTCGCTTCGGGCGCGGCCAGTTCCGACTGGAACTTGCGCAAGAACGCTTTCCATTCCTGGGGCGTCGCGGCCGTCTGGCCGAGCTTCATGGTCTCGGCGCTCGGCGCCAGGTTCGGAAACCAGACGTCGTACCAATTCTGGCTGGCGAATTCAGCCTTGGGTACACCGCGCGGCGGACGCCGCACGGTGCCGATGCGGGTGCCTTCGTCGCGATGCCTGGGACTGCCCAGGCGCACGATGCGTAGTGCCATCTGCTGCTCCGGTTCAAGGGGAAGGCGTCAGGATCAGATCGACCGGCGTGCCGACGCGCAAGGTATTGTGCACTTCGGCCACGGCATCGGTCTCGCGCAACAAACGTTCGATCTGCGGCGGCGTCGCGGTCGTATCGAGGCGGGCGCGATACCGGATGTGATTGGCCGCGAGCCCGGCCCCTTCGAACCGCGCGCTGGCTTCGACCTCGACCCCGCGCAAATCGATGCCCAGGCGTTGGGCCTCGCGATAGAGGTCGTTGCAATAACAAGTCGCCAGGGCCAGCACCAGCAACTCGCCGCCGCTGACCGCGGAGCCGCATCCCTGCGCCTTGGGTGCGATCGCGACGGTCTGGGCGGTATCGCCCGCGCGCACCAGCGCCTCGTGATGCCGGGAGGAATTCTTGACGATCGCGGTGATTTCCATTGCTGGTCCCTCGCGCCTACGCGCCGCCGGTTGCGCCGCGCAGGCGCAGTGTTGCCGAGTTCATCGGGCCGGGCAAGGCATGGAAAACCTGGGGCCGGTCGCTACAATCGCGGCCGGCGGGCGGTTTGCGCCCGGCTTTTTCGCGTGTCGTTCAAAAATCTATCGCGCGGTGTGTCGTGAACAATAAAAGACTCCTCCTCGCCGGTGCCGTGGTGGCCCTGGCCTTGATCGCCGTCCTGGGCTGGATGCTGACCCGCAAGCCGGCGCCGGTGCCGGCCGCCAGCGCCCCGGTGGCGGCGCCCGCCGACCTCGGCGCCGTCGCGTCCGACCTCAAGGACTTGCTCGCGGGCTATCGGCAGATCATCGTCTTGCTCGCCGACGAGAAAACGCTCACCGACGCCCAGCGCGACGCGGCGAACACCGTGGGCCAGGCATTGTTCCACGACAACCTCGCGCGCACCGCGAAGATCAACGACGCGCTCGCGACCCTGGTCGCATCGACCGACCCGGCACGTTTCGACGCCCTCGATCGGCCGCTCGCCTACATCGAAAGCGACCCCGATCTATTCGACGCCGACCGGCTCGCGTTTCGCGAGGTCCTGCAGGCCCTGCGCGAAGCGGTGGCGCGCGACAGTTCGCTGCCGGCGGTCAAAGTGCATAAGCGGATCACCGAAGACCTCGATGCGCTGGCCGAGATCGAGCGCAATTACGAAAAAGAGATCCGACGCATCTTCGATCGCTTCGAGACCCGCGCGATCGAACTCAAGCGCGAGAAATGGGAGGACTACGTCGCCCGGCTCAAACAGCGCTACAACCGCGAGCAGATCCTCAAGGATTACGGCATCGTCACGCCCTACCCCGAAGCCAAAAGCGGCGCCGAGGCCAAACCGCGCGACGAAAGCGACGACATCTTCGGGCGCAACCTGCCCAAAAAGACCGTGGTCCTGACCTTCGACGACGGCCCGCATCGCGTGTATTCCGACGAGATCGCCGCCATCCTCAAGCAATACGGCGCGCCCGCGATCTTTTTCAATGTCGGGCGCAATCTCGGCAAGCTCGATGCCGACGGCAAAGCCAAACTCAACGGCGGCGCGGTGGTCGCCAAGCGGCTCATGGAAGAAGGCTATGTGGTTGGCAACCACAGCTTCTCGCATGCGCAATTGTCCAAGCGCAGCGGCGACAGCCTCAAGGCCGAAATCTTCGACACCGACACCTTGCTCAAGGCGGTCGATGAAAAGCGCTCCGATCTGTTCCGCTTTCCGTATGGCGCGCGCAATGCCGAAGGCAAACAACTGCTCTCCGAAGCCCATCTGAAATCGATGATGTGGAACATCGATTCGCTCGACTGGGCCGATCCGGTGCCGCGATCGATCGCCGACCGGGTCTTACGGTCGGTCGACAAGGAAGGCCGCGGCATCATCTTGTTCCACGACATCCACGAACGCACCGTCAAGGCGCTGCCGCTGGTGCTCGAACGCCTGGCCGCCGACGGCTACCAGTTCGCCGGCTGGGATGGCAACAGCTTCAAGGTGCCCGCCAGCGCCGCCGCGGCGGCGGCTGATAAGCCGGTCGTCACGACCGAGTACGGCACGTCTTGGGCGGTCGTGATCGGAATCGACAACTACGCCAAATGGCCCAAGCTGCAATACGCGGCGCACGATGCGCAGGCGATCCGCCAGACCTTGATCGAGCGCTTCGGTTTCGCGTCCGATCATGTGTTCACGCTAGAAAACGCCGACGCCACGCGCAACAACATCCTGGCCACCTTCCACGACAAACTCGCCCACGGCGGCGTGGCGCAGAACGATCGGATCTTCGTCTTTTTCGCCGGCCATGGCGCCACGCGCAAGCTGAGTTCGGGCCGCGACCTCGGCTACATCGTGCCGGCCGATTCCGACCCGAACCAGTTCGCGACCGACGCGATCCCGATGACCGAGATCCAGAACATCGCCGAAAGCCTGACCGCCAAGCATGTGCTGTTCGTGATGGATGCCTGCTACAGCGGCCTGGGCCTCACGCGCGGCGGCGGCAATTTCCTCAAGGAAAACGCGCGCCGCATCGGCCGCCAGATGCTGACCGCGGGCGGCACCGATCAATTGGTGGCCGACGGCGGTCCGGGCGGCCATTCGATCTTTTCCTGGACCTTGCTGCAAGGCTTGCAAGGCAAGGCCGACCTCAACGGCGATGGACTCATCACCGCGACCGAATTGGCCGCGTATGTCGCACCGGCGGTCTCGGCGGTCTCGCAACAGACGCCGGCCTTCGGCAGCCTGCCCGGTTCGGAAGGCGGCGATTTCGTCTTCGAGTTGCCCGGAGAAACCGAATTCCTCGGCCCGCAGACCGCCCAATTGCCAAGCGATGCGATCGCGCTCAACAACAAGATCGACGCGACCCGCGCCCCCGTGCCGGCCCCGGCCACCGACAAGCCGGGCGCCAAGCCGGCCGCGCCGGCGCCGGTCGTGATCAAGGACTTGCAAGGCGCCGAACAAAAGATCGTGCCCCCGGCGCCGGTGCCCTTGTCGGCACGCCAGCAAGCGCAGCGCGCCAACGATCGCGGATTGCAGCTGTACCGCGAGAAGCAATACGCGGCAGCCGAAGCCCAATTCACCGAGGCCCTGAAACTGCGCCCCGATTTCGCCCTCGCGGCCAACAATCTCGGCTTCGTGTACTTCAAGCAGGAGAAATTCGCCGAAGCCGCGCGCTGGTTCGAGAATGCGGTCAAGATCGACCGGTCGCGCGCGATCGCCTATCTGAACCTCGGCGACGCCTATGCGCGCGCCGGCCAGAACGACAAGGCCAAGACCGCGTTCAAGACCTATCTGGAACTCGCGCCGACCGGCGCCGGCGCGGGTTATGTGAAGCAGCAGCTCGACCAGCTTTGAAGCGCGGGTCTAGGCGGCGCGAACCCGTGCCGCGCCGGCCTGTGGCACCGCGCGCTGACGCACGACTTCGGTCACGCGCCCACTGCCCGGCATCCAGGTATGCATGATGGGCAGCACGACTGGCTCGACCAGCCAGTCGGCCGCGGTTTCACTGGCGCCAACAACGCCGTCGTTGGCCTCGCCACGGAAATACCGGCGCGTATACGGAAAACCGCGCGTGCCGACGATCGCGGTGCAGGGTGTGCGCACCGGCGGAATCGCCGCCATGCGCTTCGCGTCGCCCAGCAACTGGCCGCAATCGCCGGTGAGCAGCCGGTAGACCGGATGCTGGCGCAGCTTCTGCGCCAGACGCGAAGGCTGTACCGGCGAGCCCAGCAAGAACACATGCGCGGGCGCGCGCACGCCGCTCGGCAGGCCGGCCAAGGCGCCGCGCGTCAGGGTGCCGCCCAGCGAGTGGCAGACCAACACATACTCGCCTTGCGCCGCCAATCGCTCGATGCGCACACGCAAGCGCGCCTCGATCTCGGCGAAGCTGCGCAACGCCGTGCTGTAGCCGAACACCTCGGTATGCCAGCCGGCGCGCCGCAGGCGATACAACATGGGCCAGCCCGACAAAGGCGAGCGCGACATTCCGTGGACGTACAAGACCTGCATGCGAGGCTCCCGCGCTGGCGGGCATCGCGCGATGGCGCGATGCACCCGAGCGCAGGACTATTGCATCGAATGCAGCCCGAACAAGTTGCCTTCGGTGTCAAACGCGAGTGCGATGTAACCGTATTGCCCGATCGACATCTTTTCGCGTTCGAGCCGTCCGCCGGCCTGGGCGACCCGCCCCGCCTCGACCGCGCAATCCTCGCAACTGAAATACACCAGCACGCTGTTGCCGCCGGCTTTGACGCCCGCCATCTTCACCAGCGACCCCGACGCGCCGTAAGTCTGTTCGCCCATCGAAAACGCCCACATCTCGAGATCGGGAACTTCGAGCCGGGTCAGCGCCACCGCGAAGACGCGTTCGTAAAACGCTTTGGCGCGCGCCATGTCGTCCACGTAAATCTCGAACCAGCCTACCGGATTGATCATCGCAGTCTCCTTGACTTCATTCGGCCGGAATTTCGGCTTCGACCAATTGCGCGAGCAGCGTCAACGATTCCTGCCAACCCAGGTAACACGCTTCGGTGGGAATCGCTTCCGGAATGCCTTCTTGCACCACGCTCAGTTCGGTGCCACAGGACACGGCCCTGAACTCCACCGTGGTCTGCATGGTGCCCGGCAGGTTGGGGTCATCGAACCGGTCGGTATTGCGCAGGCGCACACCGGGGACGAGTTCGAGGTACTCGCCGCCGAAGGAATGGCTTTGTCCGTTCGCGAAGTTGGTGAAGCTCATCGCATAGGTGCCGCCGACCCGCGCGTCGAGGTGATGAACCTTGCCCGTGAAGCCATGCGGCGGCAGCCATTTGGCCATCGCGTCCGGATCGAGAAAGGCGCGGTAGACGCGCTCGGGTGGCGCGCGCAGCACGCGGTGCAGACGAACGGTATTGCCGGGCATGGTCTCCTCCTGCAGTGGATAACGGCGTTCGCATCGGGGTGGCTCGCGCCTCATTCTTGGCTGATCGCGCGGCGGGCCGCGCAATAACCGCGCGGCGCGCAAGGCTGATCCCGTGGGCCAAGCCGGCGATCGACTCAATACTCGTCGTACTTGCGCGCCGAGCCGCGCACCCGATCGGCCGGATAGCGCGCGTCGTTGCGATCGATCTTCGCATTCGCGGCGTCGATCAGATCGAAGCCGAGCCGGTCGGCCAATTGCACGAGGTAGATCAGAACATCGGCGCACTCGGCCTGGATCCGCGCGAGCCGTTCGGGCTCGGGCGCTTCGCTTTGTGCGAGCGTCAGCCATTGGAATTCGGCCGCCAGTTCACCGGCTTCACCGGTGAGCGCCATGGCGAGATTCTTGGGGCAGTTGAATTGCTGCCAATCGCGTGCGGCGGCGAAGGTGCGCAAACGCGCGCCCAGCAAGGCAAGGCTGTCAGGGGCCATGGCGTTCCTATCCGGAAGAGTCCGCGCAAAGATTCGATCAGCCCGCATCATAGGCCGCGTACCCGCAACGCGCGCGTGGGCATCGATCGCGACGCAGCGCATTTGTCGGCAAGCAATTGCCGCCGATTTGGCCCGGTATTTGCCGCATGCAAGGTCGGCCGCACTTGGCATCGTGGCGCGTGATTCGGCACCCGGCCCCGCGGGCGCCCGCACGTCTGGAGCGCCGCCCGTGAAACTCAGCCTGAAACTCCCGCTCGCCTTCGCTGCCGCCATGCTGCTGGTCGTCGGCGCCGCCTTGTTCGGCATCTATCGGCTCAATCAATCGCTTGATATGTACGGAACGACCGTGGCGCGCAATTTCGCGAACGAACGCGAAATCACCGGGGTGCTCTACACCTTCAAGGTGCAGGTCCAGGAATGGAAGAACACCTTGCTGCGCGGCAAGGACCCCAAGCATCTGGAAAAGCACTGGAAAGCGTTTCAGGAGCAAGAAGCCAAGATCAACAAGCTGGCCGAAGATCTGCGCCGCAATCTGCCGCCAGGCGAAGGCAAGACGCTGGTTGACCAATTCGCCCAGGCACATGTCGCCATGGGCGGCGCCTACCGCAAGGGCTTTGCGGCCTTCGAAGCCGCACAACATGACCCGACCGTCGGCGACGCGGCGGTGGCCGGCGTCGACCGCGAGCCCTCGCGTCTGCTCGACGAGGCCGCGGCGCGCATCGCGCGCGACAGCGCGGCCGTGGCCGCCGAGGCGGCGGCCAATGCGCGTCTGGCCACGGTCAGCAGCCTGGTCTTGATGGCGATCGTCTGCGTGGTCGGCATCGCGGGTGGCTTCATCTTCAGCCGCGGCATCACGCGTCCCTTGGGCCGTGCAGCCGACTCGGCGCGCGCGGTGGCCGAAGGCGACTTGGCCAGCGAGATCCAGGTACGCGAAGGCCGCGATGAAATCGCCGAACTGATGCAGGCGCTGCGCCATATGCAAGGAAACTTGGCGCGCGTGGTCAGCGAAGTGCGCGAACAAGCCGATGGTGTCGCCGCGGCCTCGACCCAGATCGCGAATGGCAACCACGACTTGAGCCACCGTACCGAACAACAGGCCAGCGCGCTGGAAGAAACCGCGGCTTCGATGGAAGAACTGAATTCCACCGTCCGGCTGAACGCCGAAAACGCGCGCCAAGGGACCGAACTCGCGCGCGATGCGACCGGCGTCGCGCGCAAGGGCGGTTCGGTGGTGGAACAAGTGGTCGTGACGATGAAGGACATCAACGAAAGCTCGAAGAAGATCGTCGACATCATCGCGGTCATCGACGGCATCGCCTTCCAAACCAACATCCTGGCCCTCAATGCCGCCGTCGAGGCGGCGCGCGCGGGCGAACAAGGGCGCGGGTTCGCGGTCGTGGCCAGCGAGGTGCGCGCGCTGGCCCAACGCAGCGCGAACGCGGCCAAGGAAATCAAGTCCTTGATCACGACCAGCGTCGAGCGGGTCGACCACGGCTGCATCCTGGTCGACAACGCGGGCGGCACGATGGACGAAGTGGTGACCGCGATCGACCGGGTCGCGCAGATCATGGTCGAGATCAGTTCGGCCTCGAACGAACAGCACGCGGGCGTGTCCCAGATCGGCGAAGCGGTGTCGCACATCGACAGCACGACCCAGCAAAACGCGGCGCTGGTCGAGCAAAGCGCGGCGGCGGCGTCGAGCCTCAAAAGCCAGGCCGATCGGCTGGTCGAAGCGGTCGCGATCTTCCGGTTGTCGAACGACGCCGCGCGCGCTGCGAACCGTTCATCGTCCTGACTTCGGCTGCAAAAAGGCGGCCTTTTTGGGCCAACGCGCAACACGCGTTGTGCGTTGGAGCACATTCGCGCCATCGCGGGTGAGGCGCATCAGGTTGGCGCATGAAATCGCAGGCTATCGTGCTGGACGTCTTCCCCCTCTTCGTCCATCCGACCACGCCCCATGTCCACTTTCCGTCTTGTCCGCCGCCTCGGCTGGTTCGCTGCCGCGCTCGTGCTCAGCGCCTGCAACACCGTCAGCCGGGCGCCCGATCCGATCAAAGACGCGCCGCGCGCCGACGCCAGCACCGTCATCGTCAGCATCACCACCAACACCGATCTGGTCCAGGGCTTCAACGGACTGATCGTCCAGCGTGTCGCCACGGTCGATCATCAAAAGGCCGACGACCAGCATGCGTTGAACCAGATCGCGCTCGGGTTATCGCGCGATACCTCGCTGTTCACCGGCATGCTGCCCGAAGGCGAATACGAGTTCGCGCAATTGTCCGATTCGACGCACGCGCGCCGCATCGAACTGACCGCGGGCGGGCGCGGCCTGATCGGCCGCTTCAAGGTGGTACGCGGACAAACCATCGACCTGGGCCGCCTGGTCCTCACGCCGCTGAACGTGAATGTGATCATGGGCCGCAGCGCCAAGATCACGTCGAACCGGCCGCTGATCGAAAAGTTCGCGCCCGAATACGCGCCCTTGTTCAAGAATGGCGCGGTCGGCGGGTGGGCCCAACCGCGCAACGCCGACGACAACATCGAAGCCTACGCGCTGAGCCGACCGGTCGGCTTCGACCGCCCCGTCGAAACCGAGGACGGGGCCATGTTCGGCGCCAGCCGTCTGGGTTCGGTCATTTTGCGCACGCCCAACGGGCAATGGCGGTTGATCCGCTCGCCCGGGCTCGAATCCTTGCTCGATGTGATGCCGGTCAAGACCAGCGACGCGCGCCTGCTTGCCGTCGGCGAATTCAACACCTTGTTGCGGGTGCCCGCCAACAAGCCCGACTTCGTTCCCATCGGCATCGGCAATCTGCCGCCCGGCAATCTGATCTTCATCGCCGGCGACGAAGTCCACGGCTGGTTCGTCGCGCAACAGCGCAAAGACGACGTGACGATCTACCACTCGCTCTTCCTCGAAAACGGCGATTGGCAACCGCTGCGCCAGGAAGCCACGCGCGGCGGGTTCTGGGTCGGACAACCAAGGGTCTGGTTCTGGCGCCGCCCGGACGGCTTCAGCTATGCAACCTCGGAAGGCCGGCTGAACCATTACGACTACGCAAGCGGTCAATGGCGCAGCACCATGGCCCCGCGTGAACGGAACCTCGGCGACTTGGAGCCGAACCCGGACGGCAGCCTCGGCGTCCTCGTGCCCGGCGCCTCCGGCATGGCGGGCGTGTTCGCCGAGCTGTATTTGAGCCGCGATCTCGGAGCGACCTGGACCGAGATCAAGCCCAAGAATTCGATCCGGGTCGGCGCGCCGATGCGCCTGCGTTCAGGGACGGTGCTGGCCCGCTCGCTGGTCTTGACCTCCGGCACGGAACTCAACGCGAGCCAGGATGGCGGCCAGACCTGGTTGCCGCGCAAAGAAAGCACCCCTGGCCGGCTGACCGCGCTGCCGTCGGGGCGTCTGGTCTCGGTCGAGTCGGGCTATTTGTTCTTGGTGAAGGTGTCGACCGACGAGGGCGACACTTGGCAGACCGGATTTTCGAACTACGACATCAAAGTCGCGAAGTAATGCGCCGCGGCGCCGCTCAAACGCGGCGCCGGGCGCGCCATAGCGCGAGCACTTCGACCATGCCGGCCAGCAAAGTGCTGCCGAGTGCCAAGAGCGGATGCGTCACCAGACGGCGGTAGGCGAGATACATGGCGCGGACTCCGATTGACGGCACCGCCTGTGTAGCGGCGATGCGAGCTGGGCAAACTAGCGGGCGCGCATGACAGTTTCGTGTCTGCGGTGGCAAGCCAAGCGCGCCTTGGGTAAGAATCGCGGCGTGACGCGCCCACCCGCCCGGCGCCTACGCCTCGCCTGCCGATGCCCGCTTCCGCCACGCGCCACAGCGCCCTGCCCGAACTCGACGAACTCGAACGCCTGATCGACGAGGCCGGGCCGCTCATTGATGCGCGTGTGGTCTGCGACATCGCCGATCAGACCGAGCGCTACCCGGTCTGGGCGATCACGCTCGGCAACCCCGATCCGGCGCTCCCGGCGATCGGGTATTTCGGCGGCGTGCATGGCTTGGAGCGCATCGGCGCGGAGGTCGTGATCGCGCATCTGCGCAGTGTCGTGGCCCGTTTGCGCTGGGACAGCCTGGCCCGACGCCAGCTCGAATCGCTGCGCATGGTCTTCATGCCGATCGTGAATCCGGGCGGCATGGCGCGCGGCACGCGCGCCAATCCGCACGGGGTAGATCTGATGCGCAATGCGCCCATCGACGCGCTCGAACCGGTGCCGTTCCTGATCGGCGGCCAACGCACCAGCGCCGCCCTGCCCTGGTATCGCGGCGCGGCCGATGCGCCGATGGAAGCCGAAAGCCGCGCTTTGTGCGAGGTGGTCGAACGCGAACTGCTCGCGCGGCCCTTCGCGATCGCGGTCGATTGCCATTCCGGCTTTGGCGTGAACGACCGGCTCTGGTTTCCGTTCGCGCACACCGCGCAGCCGATCGAGCACCTGGCCGAGATGCACGCGCTCAAGACGATCTTCGATCAGACCCACGCCCAGCATCGGTATGTGTTCGAGCCGCAAAGCCGCCAATACCTCGCGCACGGCGATCTCTGGGATCACCTGTACCTGCGCGCGCGCGCAGCCTCGCAACGCACCTTGCTGCCGCTCACCCTGGAGATGGGTTCCTGGCTCTGGGTGAAGAAGAACCCGCGCCAGCTCTTCTCGCGCCGCGGCATCTTCAATCCGCTCATCAGCCATCGGCAGCAACGCGTGCTCAGACGCCATTCGGTGCTGCTCGACTTCCTGGCCCGCGCGGCCGGCAGCCATACCGAATGGCAGCCGCAAGACGCGGCGCGGGCCGCGCACGAAGCGCAGGCACGCGCGCTGTGGTACCAACACCGCCGCCAGGACGCGAAATGAGCGCGCGCTGGATTCTGTTGCGCGGGCTCACGCGTGAAGCGCGCCATTGGGGCGATTTCCCGGCGCGCTTGCGCGCCGCGTTCACCGACGCCACGATCCACACCCCCGACCTGCCCGGCAATGGCCGGCTGCATGCGCAGGCGAGCCCGGCCTCGGTCGGCGCCATGACCGAGCATTGCCGCGCGCAATTGCGCGCAGCCGGCATCGCCCCGCCTTATCGATTGTTTGCGCTTTCGCTAGGGGGCATGGTGGCCGTCGATTGGCTCATGCGCCACCCCGATGAAATCGAGGCCGGCGTGCTCGTCAACACGAGCCTGCGTCCGTTCGCAGCCTTGCACGAACGCTTGCGCCCGCGCTGCTATGCGCGTTTGCTGCGCTTGGCCATGCCGGGCACGGCCCCGGCACGGCGCGAGCGCACCGTGTTGCATCTGACCAGCCGCGCCGCCCATGGCCCGGCCTTGCTGGCCGACTGGGTGGCCTGGTACCGCGAATGCCCGGTCCGGCACGCGAACGCATTGCGCCAATTGCTGGCGGCGGCGCGGTTTCGCGCCCCGCCTCGCGTGCCGACGGTGCCGGTGCTCGTGCTGTCCAGCGCGGGCGACGCCCTTGTGAACCCGGTCTGCTCCGCGCGCCTGGCGTCGGCCTGGCGCGTGCCGCAATTCAGGCATCCATGGGCCGGACATGATCTGACGCTCGACGATGCCGATTGGGTCGTCGAGCGTCTGTGCGATTGGGCCGCCGAGTTGGGGCTCAAGCCTTGAAGCGCGATTCGCGCACGACCTCGCAGATCTGCAGGCTGTACTCGCTATAGAAGGCCTCGCGCCCCTGCCGCTGCGCGGCCTGGTGCTCGGGCTGCATCGCCCACGCGCGCTGGCCCGCGGCATCTTCGAACTCGACGATGGTCACGCGCTCGCCGTCATCGGCGATGAAGGTCTTGTGCGATCGGTAGCCCGGCATGGTCGGCGCCAATGCGCTCATGCGGGCGGCCTCGGCTTGATAGTCGGCGCGGGATTCTTCGCGCAGGCGCGAACGGAACACGGTCAGCACCATGGAGGTCTCCGGAACGGTCGGTATTCGATCGGTGGCTGGAAGTTCCTCAGGATTCCTCAATCGCTGAGCGTTGCCAATTCCCATTCCAGCGGTGTCATTGCGTCGAGATCGTACGCTACCGACGCGGCGGCGCCTTTGGTGCTCCGAAGGCGTTGCGCCGATCGATCCTGAAACAGCGCGGATTCGCAGAACGCCAAACGCCGATTGAAATGACTTCGCCGCTCGGCGCGCCAACTGGTCTCAGGACTTGCTGCAACGGCTCGGCTGCGCCGCTCGAAATACACCTCCAAATACCTGCTGATCGCGAAGGCCGCCTCGGCGCAACCTTCGTTCTTCGGCATCGCCGCGCACACGATGCCCAGGCCATGCCATGCCGCATAGTCGGACGGACCGGCCGCGATCGCGCGCAAATAGGTGCGGCGTGTGGCATGTAGCAGCCTGTCGTACTCGTCTTCGGACCAGGACCCCAGATTGCCCGCCAGCATCAGGCGCGCAAACCCAACATCGTTCAAGACTGCCGGATCCTGCGGCGCGTCGTTCTCGGCGCGGGCCAGATTCACGAGTAGTTCCCCGACCACGAATGGCCGGTATTCCACGGCGGCGTCGTTGCCCGTCGCGATCGACGGCCAGGGGTCATGCCTCATCACGTAGACACGATCCGCAGGCGGCGCCAAGCGTGCGATCTCTGAAAACTGCGTGACGAATTCGGCCGTCTCCCGCTTGGCAACAGTAGCCAACAACGATTCGATCAGGCCTTGCTGGCGAGCGTGATAAGACGCGTCGTCGCTAAACCCCCCGGGCCGATAGTGCGCCACCGGCTTGGGCGCATCGAACGCAGGCGCGAGGGCCGGCGATGGCGCCGAAGGCCCAACCGACGCGTGTATCGGCGCCTTGTCGGGCCCGGCACGACTAAACCACCCGATCGCCAGCGACGCCAATACCGCAATCACCACCAAATTACCGAACCAGCGCCACGCCGGCGCATGCTTGGACAGCCAGGCATCGAAGGCGTGCCATGGAATGGCGACCAAAGCAATGACGGTGAACAATAGGATTCCGAGGAAGGTTCCCAGCGCCGCGCCAAGACCCTTTGGGGCGGCCGCCTGTGGGGGCGGCGACGCGGGCTGGCGCGGCGGCGACGCGCGTCCGGTCCGGCGCGGCGCGGGCGCTTGGCTCTCCCGGGTCGCCGCGCGCGCGATCAACTGCGCACGCGCGCACGCTGCGCACTGCATCCCGGCGAAATACTGGTGCTCGCGGTTGCGCGCGCAAACGATCAACCGCCCCGAGGATCGCAAGGCATACGGCGCCAATGCTTGCGACCATTCGAGCGCCGTGGGCCGTGCTTGCCCGGTGGCGGAGAAGGCCCGATCGAACATCGTGCGCAAAGTCGCCGGAATCTGTGCATGGCCGCTGGACGGGTTCGGTTGCATGCGTGGATGTGCGTGCAGACCGTAGGCGTAATAGCGTCCGGCGATGCGTCCCGGTATATCGGTCGGGACCTGGTCGTTGATCGGACGACCCGAATAGGGATGAATTCCGAAGTTGAGCAACTGGAAGATGAGCACGGCCAAGGCGAACCGGTCTTGCTCCGCTTCGTGGCCCGCCAAGCGATGGTGGCGATGGAATTCAGGCGCGAGGTAATCGGGCGTGTATTGCGGCGCCTCGTAACGCTGCAGATCGCCGTTGATGGAAAAACCATCGCAATCGAGCATCGCCAGATGCAGCGAGCGTCGATAGAACCGGATGTTGACCGGCTTGAGATCGACGACGAAATGTTGTCGGCGGTGCAATTCCGCCACCACGGCGCTCGCATTGGCGGCCAAGGTGACGCGAGCGCCCAGGCCGACCGGCAGCCCGGCGGCGCGTGCCTGCCGTTCCTGCAGCATGTATTCGAGTTCGGCGGTATCGTCGAGCGGCAGGCGCGGCATGAGAAAGCCGCGAAAGCGTCGCCCGCTATCGCGCAATAGCGCCTGCGGCCAGGCGATCTGGGTGATGCGCGCGTCGCCGTCCTGCAGATCGGGAAGATCCGGCGCCAACCGCAGCATCGCCTGGATCTTGCGCTCATATAGCGCGAGGTCCACCGCGTCGTGATAAATCTTCGCCACTTGCGTGGGTGCATCGGGCAACAGATAGACGCTGCCCGCACCGCCGCTTTTGACGAGCTTGCCAAGCGCGATCTGCCGGCCGCCTTCCGCCTGGAGGCGGCTACCCGGCCCGAGCGCGATGAACGCCGCACTCATTCCTGCCAGCGGGCAATCAGCAAGGTCTTATCGTCCGGGGTGATCGCATGCGTGCGCGGATCGCTCAGCAATCCGGCGAGCGCCGCATCTCCGGCCGCCTGTGTGGCGGTGGCGAGATACCGATCGACCGGATCGATGAACGGACCGAACAAACCGGCCGCGCCCCGCTGCATGACGAACGGCGCCGCGCCATCGGACATGAGCGCAATCAAGGCGATCGGTCCGGGAACGGCGAGCAGCCGAAGATGCGCCTGCCACTCATCGCCGCTCACGAAGTAAGTCTCGTTGGCGTACTCGCCGTTCTCGGGCGCTGAGACGATGTCGGCGCCAACATCGCCACGCACGCGTGCGACGCCCACCCCATCGCCGCAATGAAACAACCATCCGCCCGAAGGCGCCGCCAGTACGCCGACCAGGGTCGCCGCGTAATCGGCGAGTTTGCGGCCCGAGGCGAGTCCATGCGCCCGGAGTTCATCGCGCGCGCCTTCGATGATCCGGACCAGTTCGCCTCGCAGCGCATCGACGGAGAGGGCCATGGCGCCCGCCTCATGACCCAGGCACTGGGAGAGCGACTCCACGACCCGGCTCGACACCAAACGCGCGCCATGGTCGCTGGCGCTGGCCGAACCCGCGCCATCGCAGACCGCGGCGCAGAACACATCGCCGGCGTCGGCGCGCGCGAAGGCGTCCTGGCACGGCAGGCCGGCATCGAGATGCCCGCTGCCGATGACGGCCGCTCCGAAGGCATGCCAGCTCATGGCGTCAGACCGGGGCTTGCGACCAAGTGTCGGTGGCCGGCAATTGCACCGTACCGCCCGGCGTCGAATGTGACACCACTTTCATGCTGGCGCTGAGCCACAAGAACAATTCCTTAAAGCGCAGACCGTCGAGCCGCTTGACCGATGCCATGCCCTTGTTGCTGAACTCGGCGAGGGCCTCGGCCGAAGCACCCGGGCCGACCGCGATCGGGAACACGGCCACCTTGTTGCCGGCTTCGGCACGACGACAACGCTCGGCCGCCGCTTGCCATTCGTCGGTCGGCACGCCATCCGACATCAGGAACATCCAGGGACGCGTATACGCCACACCCGCCTGCTTGAAGCGCTGCTTTTCTTCTTCGATGCTGGCCAGGGCAAGATCGACGGCCTGTCCGACCGGCGTGGTGCCGCTCGCCTCCAGCACCGGCGCGTTGAAGTCCATCGCGTCATGCCAGTCGCTGGCGATGCTGGCGTCGTCATAGCCGCCGAGCTGAATCACCAGTACCCGAACCCGTTTGGCGGCGATCGCGTCGCCTTTGAGTTCTTCTTCGAGCAGGGTCAGACCTTGATTGAGATCGGCGATGGCAGTTCCTTCCATGCTGCCGGACGCGTCGAGCACCAAGACCAGCGGCGTGCGCTGCTCGGAATTGTCCACCAGCGCCACATCGGGAATGATCGGCATCGTCATGCGTGTTCCACCTTTCGTTGCAATGGTTTGATTGGGTGCGCCGCGCAGGCCCCGTATGAATACGGGTTCACCGGGCGGCCGAATCTTCCTGGCCGTCGAATGCCTCCAAGGCGACCTGCAACGCGCCGATGACCACCGCCCCGGCCGCCGGCAACCCGATCAGCACGGCGCTCAGCACTTCCTCTCTTGACGCGCCATGCGTTTTGGCGGAAAGCACATGGAACGGCACTCCAGACGTGTTGCCGGTCGCGGCGAGCACCGCAAGATAGGCAAGTTCTTCGGTCTTTTTATCGAGCGCGCTCGCCTGGTCGAGCGCTTGGGCCATCAGTGTCCAGGCCGCCGCATGCGCAGGCGCTTCTTGCATGAAGATGCTGAATGCCCTCGAGAAGCTCATGAATATCCGTCCTTGAAGTTCGCTCGCATCGACGATGCGAGAATGAACCATACGAATCGGAGGGCCGCGCGTCCATCGCCGCTGTTGGTCAGACGACACCAGAGTGCTATCGAATCCCGAAGAGAGGGGACAAGATGGCGTTCGTCCACGCCCGCAACGCCACCTACGAGGACTGCCACCGCCCCGGCACGAACATCGCCTCGTCCGCGCCCGGCCATGGCGGCATGGTGACGCCGATGGCGGTGAACGGCTCCGGGCCGATCGCACGGAACTGGAATCGGGTGCCGACCGGAATCGACAGGCTGGTCCCGGCTTGCAGCAGCGCTATCTCTTCGCCCTGCGCGTTCGAGCGCCACATTTCAGCCCGGCCGCCAAGCACGTACCAAAGCTCCTCCACCGTCCGATGCTCGATCGCCGCACTGGTACGGCCCGCCGCGAGCGAAAAATGCGCCATGCTTCCGCGCGGCAATGCCAGCAACACGCGTACATCGGAACCATCGGGCGCGATGACCGTGGGATCGGTCGGCAATGCGAGCGTGGCGAATGCGGTCATCGGTTAGCGATCCTGTTCAAGACCGAGTCGCGGCATCAACGCGAAGACGCCCCAGCCCAGGTATTCACGGGTGTAAGTGACATGGCGCTCGGGCTCCGAAGCCAGCTTGGCTCGAACCTCTTGCGCCAGTTCATCGCCGGGGTTGGCTTCGAGCCATCGGCGCAGGGTCAGCCATTTGGCCGCCTCGTATCGGTCCCAACCGTCCTGGTTGGCCAACACCATTTCGACGACGTCGTAGCCCAGGCGGCCAAAGGAAGCGAGCAGTTCGGGCAAGGTCAGGAAGTCCGCGATCGCATGGGCCAGGCAGCCTTGCGCGACCGCTTCGGTCGGCGGCAGCTGCCGCCAATAAGGCTCGCCGACGAGGACGATTCCCCCGGGGCGCACGCTGCTCGCAAGTAGTGCGATCGTGCCGGCAACACCGCCCGCGATCCAGGTCGCGCCGACGCACGCGGCCACATCGACCTTTTCGTCGCTGACAAAACCCGCCGCGTCGCCATGAATGAACACGACGCGATCAGCGACCCCCAACGCTTTGGCGCGGGCCTGGGCTTGTTCGCTGAACAAGCGGCTCATATCGACGCCGGTGCCGACGATGCCGAAGTCGCGCGCCCAGGTGCAGAGCATTTCGCCCGAACCACTGCCGAGGTCTAAGACTCGGTCCCCTGGCGCCAAACGCAAAGCCGCGCCGAGGGTCGCGAATTTGTCGGGCGTGAACGGGTTGTGGATGCGGTGCGCGCTCTCACTGATGTTGAAAATTCGAGGAATGTCCATTGCGTAGGCGTCGTTCCGACGCGATTTCAAAGTCAAAAGAACACCGGGCGTGCGATCGCGCGGTCAACGCGTAAAGAACGTTGCCTCGGTGCGCGCCAAGCACTTGCCCCTGACCTGCTTACCAACTCATCGTTGAAATTGAAGGTGCTTGACAAAAGGAAGGGGCTCATCGTGCGTCGGCCCCACGACACGATCGCGGTTGGGTTCGACCGCATATTGCAGCACGACCTTCTTTCCCTTGAACTCCTTTTTCAGAGTGAATACCTCGGTATCGTCGCCTTCTTCAAACCAGTCGCCGCAGTTGTTGTCGCAATACGCGCTGACCTTGCGACCATCGATGGTCTGAACGACGACCTGCATGTCGTCCACGCCGCCGCCGCCGACGAGTACACCGGTCGCCGACGCGGCGAACGCCAGCGGCGAAATCGCCATCAGGATCGGTAGAGCGTAGGTAGGCTTCAATTGGGACCTCTTTCGGATGAATAGATGAATTGCTCGCGCGGATCGAACAGCCATCCGACCGCATCGTCATGCCGCCCCGCACGCGACGAAGTATGCCGTCTGTCGTATACCGTGGAAAATCGCCGCCACTTGCCGCAATGGTTGTCGCAATAGGCATTGATCTACTGACCATCAGCCGTCTTGACGACGACCTGCATGTCGTCGACGCCACCGCCACCGACGAGTACACCGTTCGCCGCGGTGGCGAACGCCGCTTGCGGAAGCGCCAACAAGAGCGGAACGACGTAGATGAGCTTCAATGGAGGACCACCTGAATGAATTGCTATACGCTGATCAAGACGACGCCATCAGTTCCGTCGGAATACGCCAGCGCTTCGTCGATCAAGTCGCGCAACAAGACCGCCGCGGAGGCTCTTGCGCCACCGTGGTCGCAAAAATAGATGCTGGCCTCCTCCAATCCCAAAGACGCGACCGGCCAAGCGCTGCGCTCGCCCGAATCATCCCGGTACTCGAATTGCAGCGGCTCGTGCTGCGTACGCGCCCATCCGCGCCGCAGAAGGAAATCCTCCATCTGGCCGCAACCCGCGAAGACTCACGTCATCGCGCCGGCGGTCAGTGCAAGCCCCTCGCGCGACAGCACGCCAAGGCGCAAGCGATTGCCGGAGTCGAACCCGGTGACGACGCCGATTGGGCATGGAGCACCCAGCTTCGCGAACCATTCGCCGTCGAGCACATGGCGCAACAACAGCGAGGTGAAACTCAGGGAAAAGCAAATGTAGCCTTCAGTGGAAAGACCGGCTGTCGCGCCGCCTTGATGGCACAGCAAGCCACCCGCTTTCATCGCCTTGGACTTCAAACGCGCCTTATCCGGGTAATGGCTGGGCGCCTCCCACAGCCAATTCGACTTCACATCGTCCAGATCGCATCGACCGAACAGCGCGAAGTACAGGTCGGCATACTCAACACGCTTGGACGCGAACTCGCCCAGGCCGAAATAGATCCCACGGACAGGGAAAGGACACGGCGCATCGGCCAACACCCTTGGCAGCCAGGCACGCGCGGCATTGACTTCACCAACGGCGTCGAAGGCTCCTAGTTGCGACCAGACGGGGTGCGGTTCGTTCACCGCGCCCCATTCGAGCATTGCCGAAAGCGACGACTCGAAGTCGTTTGACTTTCGTAGCTCCTTCGCCAACCGCTGATAGAACCGGGACAGGGAAATCGACATTGCTCAATGTTGCTCCGAAGCAAGACCGGCGTCGCGCCGCCTAGCGGTAAACGACATTCGCATCCTTGTGTGTCAGGTGGCCGTCATAAGGGCCAACCTTGCTGACCCGAGCGCCATTCTTGAAAACGATCTGCAGTCCGTGCTCGGGCTCCCAATCGCAGTTGCATTCGAGCGAGACATAGACGCCCCGGTCCCCGTAAGGGCAACGACTCACGATGGGCTCGTCGCCAAGATCGATATGGTTCCAGACCTCGCTCGGTGACTCGATCGACAGAAACTCCTCGTCGTCCGGTTCGCATTGCGCGTTGGCATCTTGGTAGTAGCGATAGATGTGCGCCTCGGCGTCCTTCAACACCGCGCGCGGAATCGACAGGAAATTGGCGATTGCCGAATGAAAGTCCTCCTTGGCGGCGTCCTCGTCATAACCGTCAAGGACAATTCGGCACTCCTTGCCGTCCAGCACTTCGACGTTCACGGGCTCGCTGTAATACCAGCCGATGCTGTCGTCCTTGGTGACCTCACCGAGACCGGGAATGTTCATGCTCGACTCCTTGCACCCTTTTTTGAAAACCTTCAACGATTGACGATCATCGAATACACGGGCGGAGATGTTGTGCGGTCGAGGAAGACATAGGCGATGCCGTCTGAACAGAAGTTGGCGACCTCGACCGCTGGACCGCCATCATCCATCGTCACCCAGTTATCGATCTGCAGTAGCAAACGCCCGGGCGGAAGACTGGGCTGCCCGTGCACACCATTGCCGGTCCAGTGGGGAGCACCACCGAACTTGGTGAGCCACTCGCTGTTCATATTGTGAGGAAATGCGATGTCGTCGGGCAGTTCACGGTGGCGGTCATCGTCGTAGAACGCCTCCTCAAGCTCGGCAGGCACGCCATCATCTTGAACAAGCCAACGAGCGACGCCCAGTTCGGGCAAGACTTTCAGTTCTTCCCCATCTTCTTGTGCATCGACGACCGGCGGAACCGTGGGCGCATTCCCCAGCGCTTTGCGCGCCAGGCTCATCACGCGGTTCGAGCCTTCGGCAAAATTCCAGAAGCTGCAAACACTCGACCATTCGCACTTGAATACGAACAGCACCTCGTCCTGCGCCAGCGGAAGCGCGGGCGCGTCTGGTTCAGTTGAACGCGCGGGGAATTGCCCCAAATGACTCATGGGGCGTCCGCATTCTTTGCACATCGGCCATAAACGGCCGGGCAATCCCCAAGGCAGACCGCCAAGTTTGTGAACCAGGCCAGGCGCTGCGCCTTTATGAAATCTAGGGTAATGACTCAGCATGAATGAATGGGGGTTTTTCTTGTTTGAGGTGCGTCGCCAAAGACAGGTCGCATGGCAGAGCAGCCGTTGCTCAACGGCTTCGCCAACAGCGCACACGACGTCATGATGGGTCCCGCACACGAGTCAGCTGAGATCTTTGGCGATCAAATCGTACTCGAAACCGTGACAGAAGTCCTTGCAGCAGGGTTAGAGACACGCTGATTTATTCCTCGCCCCCCATTCCCGAGGAGGAGGAGGTGAACGAGG
>JADHEF010000463.1_pt1 | contig 42033 bp, 31 predicted proteins | sample 8952391 | NCBI WGS metagenome assembly JADHEF01 (sample SAMN16124439, study PRJNA663245) | bioreactor sludge metagenome | isolation source: sludge (nitrite) | place: India:Bengaluru | collected 2019-02-28 | reverse complement strand
TCCCGCGTCCGCAGGTCGTAAAGGGACTCGTGGTCGGCGTGGCCCGAGATGTCGTGCTCGTGCAGTTCGCGGGCGCGGGAGCGGCTGGGAAAAAGGCCCTCGGGCCGGAAGCGGATCACGACGATCAGGATGATTCCGTAAAGAATCATCCGCATGTTGGGCGCCCACGGGACGGCCAGGAGCCACTCCTGGGCCGCGGGCCAGCGCCCGAATAGACCCGCCAGCAGGCGGGCCGGGTTCTCGCGCAGCAGTTCGCCCAGCGCCACGAGCACGGCGGTGCCCGCGAGCGGCCCGGCCACGGTGCCCATTCCGCCGAGCACGATGTAGCACAGGACGAACACGCTGGTCATGAACTCAAAGTAGCGGAAGTCCACGAAGGCGTTGTAGCTGGCGAGGCACGCGCCGGCCAGCGCGCCGAGCGCGGCGCTGATGGCAAACGCGACGGTCTTGGTCCACATGGCGTTGACGCCGCAGCTCTCTGCGGCCACCTCGTCCTCGCGCAGGGCGCGCCATGCCCGCCCGAGGCGCGACCGGGACAGGCGGCTGCTCACCAGGATGCACGCGCCCAGCACGGTGGAGAACAGCCACCAGTAGGCGGGCCGCATGTCCTGGCGGAACTCGATGCGCAGGTCGGTGCCCGTCGCGATGCCCAGCGAGTGCAGCCAGGAGAAGTCCAGCACCGGGCGCGGCACGCCGGGGTAACCCTTCGGGCCGCGCGTGACGGCCACCCAGTTCTTGGCCACCATGTTCACCAGCTCGCTGAAGCCGAACGTGACGATGGCGAAATAGTCGCCGGTCAGCCTCAGCGTGGGTATGCCCAGCACGATTCCCCACAGGGCGCCGTGGGCCGTGCTGGCGGTGACGGCCGCCCAGAACCCCCAGTGGGCCTCCTTCATCAGGATGCCGGTGGTGTAGGCGCCGATCAGCATGAAACCGGCGAAACCCAGGTTCAGCAGTCCGCAGTAGCCCACGATGATGTTCAGTCCCAGCGCCGCGATGGCGTTCGCCGCGATGAGGACCGACACATGGATGGCAACCGTGAAGACCGCGGGCGAGAAGAGGGCGGCCAGCAGCGGCGGCAGCACGGCGGCAAAGGCGACATACACCGCGGCCATGGCAAAACGCCCGGCCCGCGGCCCCGGCAGCCGGCGCAGGGAGGGGGGCATCAGGCGCGCCTCGCGCTGGCCCTGCCGAGCAGGCCGGTTGGCTTGAACACGATGACCAGGATCATGAAGGCGTAGGCCACGCCCAGCAGGTACTGGCCGGGCTTGCCGTAGGCGGCGGTGGCGCGCTCCCAGCCGGCCGTCGTCACCCACCCGGCCCGCTCGGCGGCGCGAAACCACGCGAAGGTGTCGAGGGAGTCGAACAGGGGCACGAAGTTGTAGATGATGCCGATCGTCAGCCCGCCCAGCATGGCGCCGGTGACGTTTCCGATGCCGCCCAGCACGGCCGAGGCGAACGCGAGGATGCCGACGATGTATCCCATCTGGGGCGTGACGGGGGTTCCCCGCAGGACATACAGCGGCGCGACCATCGCGGCCAGCCCGGCGCCCAGGGCGAATGTGAACGCCACCACGCCGTTGACGCGGATGCCCATCAGGCTGGCGGTCACGCGGTCCTGGGCGCAGGCCCGCATGGCCTTGCCGGTGCGGCTGCGCATGATGAACGCCTGCAGCGCCAGCATCAGCACGAAGGCCAGCGAGATGATGATCAGGTCGAGGGGCTGCATCTCGAAACCGCCCGGAAAGGCAATCGGTGCGGCCTGCAGCAGGGCGGGCACCGAGTCGCGCGGAAACACGAGGCTGGTGCTGCCCCAGATGCCCTGGGCAACATTCTGCAGGAAGAGCGAGATGCCGATGGCCGTGATCAGCGGGATGAGCCGGGGCGATCCGCGCAGGGGTTTGTAGGCGAGCAGGTCCATCGTGACGCCCAGGCAGCACGAGTAAACCATCGCCAGCCCGCACGCGGCCAGGAAGGGAACGATCACCGCGCCCCCGGGTTTGGGCATCAGCCATAGGTTCAGGCCGGCGCCCGCCACCGCCACGGCCAGCGCCCCCGCGCCGCGCGCGAGCGGATGCAGGCGCGACAGGACGACCCATGCCGTGCAAAAAAACAGGATGCCCAGCATCGCCGTCACGATCGCGAGGGTCACGCCGCTCCCGGTTTCGGCGGGCATCAGCAGCATCAGCGCGAAGTAGGTGGAGAACATGAAAACCTCGCCGTGGGCGAAGTTGATGAGCTGGATGATGCCGTAGACCATCGAGTATCCGACGGCGATGAGGGCGATGATGGCCCCCTGGGGCAGGCCCAGCAGGAGGTACTGGACGAAGGTGTGGAAATCCTTGTTCAGGGTGACGAACAGCGCGAACAGGGCAAAACCGCCGACCCACGCGAGGGCGGTCTTCCCCGGCCGGGGTATTGCGGGCCTGATCGCCAAGTCTGAATCCTCCTGCCAATGAGCGGGCATTCGCCGTGGATGCACATCAGCCCGGACGCGAGGGAGGGGGAAATGCCGCGCGGTCCCAGGGTCATCCCGCCCTTGGCGGGAAGACGGATGCTTGTGCGACAGGCGTCCCGCGGCGTAAAGAAAAAAGGCAATCCGGCCGCGGGGGCCCGCGGGCCCCGCTACTGCGAATTGAGACTGCCGAGGGCCGCCGCGCGCATGTCGTGGAACACCTTGAGGTTCACCTCGTGCAGCTTGGCGGCCAGGGCTCCGCGGATGGCCTCCTCCCACAGCTCGACGGGCATGGGCAGGTGGGCGCTCAGCGTGCCAAGGAGGGCCACGTTCCAAACGCGCCGGTTGGCGGCCACCTCGGGCGGCAGCACGGCCGGCGTGATCAGCACACCCCCGTCGCGCAGGAGGGGTCTGTTCAGTTCCACCTGGTCGTCCGACAGCACCACCAGGTAATCCGCCTCGCCGGCGGGCACCATCGGGCTGAGCACCTCGGCGCCGAAGCGCACATCGCTGGTCACCGATCCGCCCCGCTGGCTCATGCCGTGGATCTCGCTCTTCTTCACATCCAGCCCGGAGCGGAACGCCGCCTCCGACAGGATGTCGGACGCCTTCAGCACGCCCTGTCCGCCCAGGCCGGCCACGATCACATTGGTCACATTAGGCGACATGGGTCGGCTCCTCTTCCTCGGCCTTCCCGGCGTCGGTGCACTTTTCGGCGGTGCGCTCGTATTCCTTGATCCGCCCGGAGGCGAGAATGCAGGCGCGGCGTTCGATGATCACCGCGGTTTCGCCGCTTTCCAGGCTCTCCCTGAGAATGGTCTCGAAACCGGCGGGGTCGGCGATCGGGTCGTTCACAAGAACCCGTCCGACGCCCATCGCCCGCAGGACCTCCTCCACCACCACCCTGCTCGTCGGCTGGTGATCGAGCGTGCGGCCGGTGCCGGGGTGCTCCTGCTGTCCCGTCATAGCCGTGGTGGAATTGTCCAGGATGATCAGCACATGGCCCGTCGGCGGCGGATTGTAAACCATCTCCGCCACACCCGTCAGGCCGCTGTGCATGAAGGTGCTGTCGCCGATGATGCTGACCACGCGGCGCGCCTGGTCGGGCGGCAGCGCGTGGCGCAGGCCGAGACCCACGCCCAGGCTGGCGCCCATGCACACGCAGGTGTCCATGGCCTCGAAGGGGGGCAGCACGCCCAGCGTGTAGCAGCCGATGTCGCCGGCCACGATGCAGTCCAGTTTGCGCAGGATGTTGTAAACGGGCCGGTAGGGGCAGGCCTTGCACAGTTCCGGGGGCTTGCCGGGCGCGGGCGGCGGTTCGGGCGTGGTGTCCCCCGCCAGGATGCGGCGCACCCGGGGAACATTGAGTTCCCCGAAGCGGTACATCTCGGGCTTGGACTCGACCGGGATGCCGGCGGCGCGCAGGCGGTCCGCCAGCACGGGATCGCCCTCCTCGATGACCAGGGTGCGGCCGGCGCGCTCCACGAATTTCCGGACCAGGCGCAGCGGCAGCGGGTGGGACACGCCCAGCTTGAGGATGCTGGCGCCGGGCAGGGCCTCGCGCACATGGCCGTAGGCAACGCCGCTGGTGATGATGGCGGGTTCGCCCTTGCCGTACACGGCGAAGTTGAGGCGCGCCGTTTCGGCCCACTCGGCGATCTCCTCCATCTTCTTGCGCAGGCGGCGGTGGGCGGGTCGCGCATAGGCGGGGATCATGACGCGCGACCGGATGTCGCGCTCGAAGTTCGGCTCGCCGGGCGGCGGGAAGGCGCCGTGGCTGCGCACCACGGATTTCGAGTGGCAGACGCGCGTGGTCATGCGCAGCAGCACCGGGATTCCCCAGCGCTCGCTCACCTCGATGGCCGCCTGCGTGAAATCGTAGGCCTCCTGGGAGTCGGAGGGCTCGAACATCGGCAGGACGGCGGCCTGTGCGTAGTGGCGGTTGTCCTGCTCGTTCTGGCTGCTGGCCATGCCCGGATCGTCGGCGTTCACGATGACCAGGCCGCCCTTCACGCCGGTGTAGGCGGAGGTGAACAGGGGGTCGGCGGCCACGTTCAGGCCGACATGCTTGGTGGTCATCATGGCGCGGGCGCCCGCGAACGCGACGCCGAGGGCCACCTCCAGCGCCACCTTCTCGTTCGGGGCCCACTGGGCGTGGCCGCCGATCTTGGAAAAGGTTTCCAGGATTTCCGTGCTCGGGGTTCCGGGATAACCCGTGCCCAATTTTACGCCTGCGTCCAAAGCCGCCAGCGCAACGGCCTCGTCGCCGCTCAACAGTTCACGCCGGGGCGTGCTCATCGTGCGCTCTCCGCCAAAAGTTCAGATTCGTGTGGTACGCGGGAAAGAACGGCAGTGTGTGCGGCCGCATTCAAGTGCATTCGGACAGCCGGTGCGCCTCCGAAACGCCGTCGCGCAGATTGTGCATTTTCGCACGGGTTGTCGCGGCGGCATCGCAAAATCCCGGTTGCGCAATCGGGCGGCACGGGCATGGGTGGTGGGCGGTCGGATGTCCCTGCAAATCGCCCAGCACCGGTTGTTCCTGGCCGCGGTCTTGATAATCGCCGTGTTCGCGGTGTGGCTGCGTCTGCGCGACATCGGGTTCGAGGCGATCTGGCTCGATGAGGCGTGCACCATCATCATCACCGACGGCGGCCCCGCGACTGCCCTTCATTTCAGCGCGCGCGACAGCACCCCCCCGCTGTATTTCCTGGGATTGGTGGGCTGGCGCGCGCTGACACCCGGCACCGACGGCTGGATGCGCGGCTTCAGCGCCCTGTGGAGCCTGGCGGGCGCGGCGCTCCTTTTCGGCTTCGCCCTGCGCGCGGGGGGAAGGCGGGCGGCCCTGGCCGCCCTGCTGCTGGTGGCCGTGAACCCGCTGGACATTGTTTTTGCCCAGGAGCTGCGGATGTACTCGCAGGCCGCCGCCCTTGCCACGGCGGCCTGGTGGTGCCTGTGGGAATGGCTCCGGGCTGAGGACCGCCAGGCCCGGGCCGCGTGGTGGATTCTTTACGCGGTGTGTTCGTGGGCGCTCCTGATGACGCATTACGTGGGCATCGCCGTGCTGCTCGCGCAGGGATGCTGGGCACTGTGGCTGCTGGGGCGGGCCGGCGACTGGCGGCGCGCCGCCCACTATGCGGGCGCGGGACTCGCGGTTGCCGCGCTGTTCCTCCCCTGGTACGCCGTGGTGCACGCCGCGCTCGGCGGCTTCAACACGGGCAACATCGGATGGATGAAGCTGCCGCCCTGGTATTACTACGCGAACTTCCTGTGGCTGGAGTTCTTCTGGGGACATGTGGCGCCCAACCACGGCCGCTTCTGGTGGATCAGCCTGCCGCTGTCGCTCGCGGCGCTGGCTTGGTACGCCCGCGCGTCCCGCCAGCGTCCCGCGGATGGCGCGGCATCGGCCGCAACCGAACCGCCCGTGCTGTGGATGCTGGGCGGACCCGTCCTCGTCGCCCTGGTCCTCAATTATGCCTACCGCCCCGTGTACGCGCGGGAGCGCTTCGCGCTCTTCGTGCTGCCCGGTTTCCTGCTTGCCGTCGCCCTGGCCGCCGCGCGCACGCGCCGGACGCGCGCCGCGGCCGCCGCACTCTGCGTCCTGGGCGGCGCGATGCTCTGGGGCAGCGTTGTGCAGGGGAACACCCGGCAGAAAATAGACTGGCGCGAATTCGGCCGGATCTGGAACACCCAGGGGCCGCCCGCCGCCGTGGCGTTTTTCCCGTTCTACCTGAACGCGCCGGTCAGTCATGTTCTGGGCCGGGTGACAAACTCCATCCCCATGAAGGAACTTGGCGGGCTCCGGGACAAACCGGACGGCAGGCCGGTCTGGGCTTTGGTCATGCCCTCCTACCGGACAGGCGCCCCGCCCGCGGAACAGGAGTATTACCGGGCGGTTCACGGGCTGGGAGTGGCGCGGACGCTGGTCCGGATGGAGGGCCTGGAAATCCGCGAGATCATCCCGGGACGCTTCCCCGTGCCGGACGAGCACAAGGGGCGTTTCGACCGATGGTTTGAGCCGGTGGAAACACCGGGGCTGGTGGAGGGATTCGAGGAATCCAACAGGTTCGACGGACTGGAGAAGGATGCCGACGGACGCGAATTCCGGTGGTCGCGCCCGGTGGCGTCACTCCACCTGCCCTTCGCGGACCGGATGACAACGGTGGTGGTCTGCCTGGAGATGCCGCCGCCCGTGCCTTCGGGCTACCAGCCCGATCTCGCGATCAGCCTGGAACGCCAGACCCCCGGACAGGATCCCGATTCGGGCGAGGGCGTGACCGAACTCCGGGTGGGCAAGTACACGCAGGGCCAGGTCGAGGCGGTCATGCCCGTGCCGCAGGGACCGGGTGAACTTGTGCTGCGGTGGACCATCCGCGGGGTGAACCTCAAACGCGAGGGGGTCTCCAACGACAACCGCGACCTGGGGTTGAAAATCCGCTGGATTGCCGGGGCCGGCCCGCGGGGTTAGCGGAGCAGCGCCTTCTCGGCGGTGGAATCCCCAAGGAGCGTCGAGGGGGCGACCACCGCCTCGCCCTTGCGGACCTCGAAGTAGGCTCCGGGACGCGCGGCGGAATCGAGGGATCCGGCGGTCCCGATCCTCTGCCCCCGCGACACCCGCTGTCCGCCCTCAACATCCACCCCGCCGAGGTGGCCGTAAACCGAGAACAGCCCGCCCTCGTGTTCCACGATGACCAGCGTGCCGTAGCCGCGGAAGGGTCCCGCGAATCCGACGGTCCCGGCCGCCGCCGCATGGATGGCCGCCCCGGCGTCGGCAACCACCTCAACCCCGCGCGTTTCCGGGCGCTCCAGTTTGGGGTCCGGCGGGGCGCTGCGCCCGGGACCGGACTCGCGGGGCAGCGGCGTGTCGGCGGGGACATAATCGGTGAACATCGCGGCCGGCTGGGGAGGCGGAGGCGCAAAGGCCTGGAGGGTCTGGCGCCCGCGCGCCTCGCGGGCCATCTGCTCCATGGCCAGCGCTGTCAGCAGTGCGGCGGTCCCGGGACGGCGCTCGTCCAGCACGGAACGGTTCGCCTCCTGCACCTGCTCCGCCACGGAGCGGGTGACGCCCGGTGCGCGGCGGGTCCCGCCATCCTTTTCGGGCACGATTTCCGCGCGGGACACCGGCGCGCCCCGGCGCAGCAGTTGCGCGAGTTCGTCGCTGCGGGCGGCAGCCCGGTTCAGTTCCTCGCGCAGTCCGTCCAGCGCGCCGAGCCGGGCTTCCAGGCCCGACGCCTCCGACTTGAGCGCCGACCGGATCGCCAGCATGTGCGGCGCGGTGATCGGGGAACCCATGTAGGCCGGTTCGCGGCGGGCGCGCCCCAGAAGGTACAGCGCCACCGTGGCGTTCCGGATGCCGCGCTGGCGGTCCTCCACCTGCGCGGAAAAGCGGCCATACATCCGGGTCAGGGCCTGCGCCCGCCCCCGGGCCGAATCGGCCCGGTAGCGCAGTTCCGCCTCGGGGCTGATCACCATCATCAGCGCATCCCAGCGGCGCTTGAAATACAGGGACAGGTCATACGGATCGTAGGGGAACGCGCGCCGGGATTCGGGTCCGTCGGCCGCCGCGGCGGACGCGGTCTCTGCCCGGGGCCGGCTGCTCCTCGCACCGGCGGAAGCCGTGGAGGTGGTGGGCCTCGCCGCCGCGCCCGCCGATGCGCGCGCACGGGAGGCCGGCGACAGCTTCTGCTGGGATGACTTGCGGGACGACGGTGAAGACGCGGGGCGCGCCGCTTTGGTTTCCCGCGCGGGCTTGCGGCTGGCGGCCGGTTTCGGCAGGTCGGGTTTGCCATCCTTCCTGACCTCGCGGGCCGGCGCGGCGGGCGCCTTCGGCTCGTCCCTCTTTTCCGCGGCCCACCCGGCCGCGGCGAGGGCCAGAAGGACTCCCGCCCACCCGGCGGCCGTCCTCATCGTTCGGGCCTTCTCCGCGGCCGCCGGGCGCGCACATCACGCAGTTCCAGCAGCAGGCACAGCCCAAAAGCCGACAGGGCCACCAGGGCCAGCGCGGAGGGGCGCAGATGCGGAAGATGGTAGATGCGCGAGGATGCAAACGCGGCGAGGGCGAAATGCGCGCACAGGCCGGCGGCGTAACCCAGGCCGGAAATGAGAAGCGCCAGCACGACACAGACGCCGGGACCGCCGGGACCCGTCCTGCGGATTCCCGCAAGCGCAAACCAGGCGTGCCAGGCGGCGGCGAACCCGGCGATCACCGCGGCGAGGAGGCTGCCGTACGAGCGCACATTCCGGGCAAACGCGATCATGCCCTCGAATCCGAGGGAGTTGAATTCGACGAAATCCACTTCCGGCCGCTTCCCCAGCCGTTCGTTGAAGGCGAGCACGGTCTCGGCCGACTCGAACCGCGCGGGATGCCGGATTTCCACGAGGACCGGCAGCCGCCCGATTTCCACCGCCGGGAGATCCTTCATCCAGGGTTCCTGGAGGGAAAGCAGCGTGCGCGCCTCGGCTTCGCCGATGATGGTGGTCTCGATGCCCCGCTCCTCGGCCTTGAGGGATTCGGCCAGCGCGCGCGCCCGGCTCTCGGTGATGTCGGGCTTGAGAACGGCGCGGGTCACCAGGTCGGCGGCCCGCTCGCGCACGGCATGGTCCACGCCAGCCGCGGCCCAGAAGGCGGTGAGCACCAGGGCGACGGCAAAGGCGCAGGACACGGCCCGGGCCAGGATGTAACGGGCCGGGCCGGGGGGTGCGGGGGCGGGGCGGTCGGGAGCGGGAGCCATCAGCACGGGGGTCGGGGGGCGATGAAATCCACTATTGGGACGCCCCGGGTTGATTCAGCGCCCCGTAGGCCGCAACCGTCGCGCGCGTCATCTGCCCCGCCGAAAACTGCAGGGCACGTTGCGGCGCCCGGGCGGCCCGGGCGGCCACCTCGTCCGGCGCGGAAGCGAGCCGGACCAGGAGCGAGGCCAGCTCATCCGTGCTCCACGGATCGTAAATCCAGCCGGTCTCCCCCGTCACCACCTCCGGGATGGCGCCGGAGCGCGCGCCGATCACCGGCAGCCCGTGGGCCATAGCCTCCACCGCGACCAGCCCGAAGGCGGGCTGGGTCAGGTCGGGAAAGAGAAACACATCCGCCCCGCCAAAAAACCGCGACAGCCCCTCCTGCGGAACCCGTCCCCGAAACTCCACATCATCCGCCACGCCCAGGGATTCGGCCAGCGCGCGCATGGCCTCCGAATCCCCGCCCTCGCCGCCGACCACGAGGCGCAGGTGCGCGCCCGCGCCCCGGGCGCCGGCCAGGGCGCGGATGGCAACCTCCACGCCCTTGATGCGCTGGAGACGGCCGAGCATGGCGACCACGAGCGGAGCGCCGGTCCCGCGGGCCGGCCGCGCCGCGGGCGCGGGAAACTGGTAACGGCCCGCGGCGATTCCGAGCGGGACCACCCGGATTCGGGAAGCCAGGCCTGAATCCATGCGCTCGAGTTCGCCCCGGGTGAAGTCGCTGTCGGCCAGCAGCAATCCGGCCCGGCCGAGCATCCGGCGGAAGAAAGGCTGCAGGGCGATGCGTGACCGGTAACGCCAGACGGCCCGCGCCTTTTCGACGGCCCCGAGCCGCGCGAAATACCGCCGGTCGAGGGGCACCTCGGTGAAAAGCGTGCCGTGTACCGTGACCGCGAAACGCGCGGGCGGCGCGTCGACCAGGATCCCGGCAAACTCCTGCGCGTGGATCAGGTCGGCCGGCCATTCGCCCGCCACCTGCGCCGCACGCCGCCCCATGGCGCGGAAGAACGCGACCGAGTAGTCGCCGGGCGGCCCGGAATCCAGGTGCAGGATGCGCACGCCCGCCGGGGGCGGATCCCCGAACCGGGGTGTGTCCGGTGCGCGGCTCGTGAGCAGGGTCACCTCGTGGCCCAGCGCGGCCAGGCCGGCCGCCAGGTCCCACGCATGGAATTCAAGCCCGCCCAACCGGTGCATCGGCAGCGCGCGGACGGGCATCAGGACTCTCATCACAGGTACCGCCCGATCGCCGCCGCGATGCGCTCGGCCATGACCGCGTAGCCGGCGCCGTTGGGATGAATCTGGTCGGCCTTCAGCTTCGGGTGGTCCAGGATGCCCTTCAGGATGTTCGGCACATAGACGCATCCCGTATCGCGGGCAAGGCGCGCGTAACGCTTCCCGTTGCCGCCCACGAGGAGCCCCCCCTCCACGCCCACCAGGACAACCAGCGCGCCGCGCTCCTGGATCCCGCGGACGGTCCGCTCCAGCGAGGAGAAGGTTTCGTCCGCGGGGATGCGCTGCAGCAGGTCGTTTCCGCCCAGGCACACGATCACGATGCGCGGGTCCATCGCCAGCACGTCGCGCTGCAACCGGCGCTCGCCGCCGGCAGCGGTGTCGCCCGGCACGCCCCGGTTCACCACCGGGCGGCCGATCAGGCGGGAAAGCCGGGATGGATAATCCTCGCCCGGACCGGCCCCGGTGCCGGCGGTCAGGCTGTCGCCCAGCGCGATGATGCGGGTGCCTGCGGGGCGTTCGTTCGTGACGGGATAGCCGCGGAAGAATGTCAGCCATGCCAGGAGGACGATCACGGCGAGGGCAATCCCCCCCACGATCCGCAAGCCCCTGGAGGACATCGCGCGCCGGCCCCTAGATCTTGTCGACCATCAACACGGCGAAAAGCGCGAGCAGGTAGAGGAGCGACATGAAGAAGGTCCTGCGCGCCCGCACCCGCTCCACCCGGACGAACCACGCCACGCCGAGCGCCAGAAACGCCGATCCGAGCAGGAAGGCCACCACCAGGTAGAGTCCGCCCGCCATCCCGATCCAGTAAGGCATGAAACTCGCGAACAGGAGCGCCACGAGGTAGATCACCGCCTGTCTCGCCACGACCCGGCCGCTTTCGTCCAACAGGGTCAGCAGGCGGAAGCCACCCTTGCGGTAATCGTCGCGGTACATCCAGCCGATGGCGAGCGAGTGGGGAAGCTGCCAAAGGAACATGATGGCGAAAAGCACCACGGCGCCGAAGCCGACCTCGGCCCGCGCGCCCGCCCAGCCGATGACCGGCGGCAGCGCGCCGGGCACGGCGCCCACGACGGTGCACAGCGTGGTCACGGGCTTGAGCGGGGTGTACATGAGCACATAGCTGACGAAAGCCAGCGCCCCGACCGCCGCGGCCACCGGGTTCACGGCGAAAGCCAGGTAAAGGATCCCGAGCGCGGCCATGGCCATCCCCTGGAAGAACGCGGCCTGCGGCTCCATGCGCCCCGCGGGAAGCGGCCGGCTGCGGGTGCGGTCCATCAGGGCGTCACGGTCGCGCTCCAGGTACTCGTTCATGGTGCAGGCGCCGCCGGACAGGATGAAGGTGGCGACGGCCGTGTTGAGCAGGGCCACCCAGTCCACGGAACCGACCGTCCCGAGATAAAAACCGCCCGCCGTGGTCATGGCGGCCATGCCGCTGATGCGCGGCTTGGTCACCTCGACCACGTCGTGGAAACGGCCGGGAACGGAATCGGGGGCGCGTTCGACGACGCCAGCCGGTGAGGGTTTCACGCGACCCCCTCGGCAAGAGGCCCGGCGGCCGGTTCGCGCCCGGGCACGGCGAGCACGGCGCGGGCGCGGAGGGCCAGGGTCAGCAGAATCGCCAGCAGCACGGCCCCCGTTGCCACATGGGCCGTCGAAACCAGGACGTGATCCAGCCGCGGCATCTGGGGTTCCAGGCGCGCGCGGTTCGCGAAAATGGAATAGATACCCATCGCGATCTGGAGCGCGAGAACGGCCGCGGCCGTCAGCACGGGTTTTCGAAGCGCGGCGAGGTCGCGGTGCTCGGTGGTGATGCGGATCGCCGACCACGCCACCGTCGCGATGACGGCGAAGCCGCCGAGAATGTGAAGGGTGAGGTGGACCAGGAACGCGCCCTCCGAGTGGCGCACACCCGAACCCAGGATGAGCTGCACATAAACGATCACCACGGCGGCCGTGAGGGTGGCGCGCAGCGAGCGGTTGCACGCGCCGTCCACCGGCGCGGGAAGCGCGCCCCATCGCCGCCCCGTGACCACCGCCAGCGCCACCGTGATCAGCAGGAAGCCCTGGGCCAGGCACGCATGGACCATGCTGACCCATTTCTCGTTCTTGGAGTGGATGATCAGGCCGCCGAAGAGCGCCTGGGCCACCACCAGCGCCACGCCCCACCACGCGAGCTTGCGCACCCACGACCGCTTCTCGCGGAACTGCAGCCAGAGGGCGAACCCGAGGGCCAGGAAGCCCACCGTGCCCGCGATCACGCGGTGCGTGTCCTCATAGCGCAGGCCGCCCATGAACAGTTCGCGGCTGGGATACCACTGGCCCGTGGGTTCGCCATCGGGTCCGAGCCGCGCGTTCACAAACTTCGGCCACATCGGGTCCGCCAGCGCGGCCTTGTTGCCGGTGACCAGCGCGCCCGCGCTGATCAGGATCACCGTCATCAGCGCCAGAAGGCGCGCGAACAGGATCGTGAAGGCCCGTGGCTCAAACCCCTGACGCAGCCGCCCGGCCGGGGACGAGATTGTTTCCGAGGACATGATTGGTACCCTATTCCATGCGAAAGCTGTGCTTATTCGGCACGATTTCAACGCGCGAAGGGGGCAATGGCAACAGGCGGTTTGAGCCCCGCCCTAATAGAGCCGCCACAGGTCGTCGGGCATCCCCGCCGCCGGGGTGGCGCGGGTGACTTCCAGCGACAGGAGTTCCGACGTCGCGTAGGTGGTTCCCTCCAGGAGCACCTCGGCGCGGAAAAACTTTCCGCGGGCCGCCGGTGCGAGCGGGGTGACTCCGCCGCCCATGTACCCGCTCCACGGGGCGGCCTCCAGGGCCTCGCGGGTGTCGGCGGCCTTGATCCGGCAGCGGACGTTCGTCCCGGCCGCCGGGGTGCTGCAAGTGAGGATGACCCCTCCCCACTCCGCATCCGGTTCCGCCTGGTGCTCGAAGGTCAGCGTGCCCGTGGTCCGGTAGTTGCCTGCGGATTTCGCCAGCCGCACGCGGGTGGGCGATGTGTCAAAGTCCACCTGGAAGGGGCTGGCCGCGGCATATTCCGACTGGATGGCCCACCGCCGGGAGCCGTCCACCACCTCGGCGAGGGAGTCGTTCCCCCAGATGTCCGACACGCCGACCACGACGCGGTCCACCTCCGCCCGGGAGTAACCAAACTGCCAGGTTCCGGACCCGGTCTTCAGCGTCTCGAGCCGCAGATACTCGCCGCTGTACTTCCGCGCGGCAACCCACGGCTGTTCCTGGTAAATGTCGTCCGCCGTGGTCACCGTGACGCTCACCAGGTTGCCCGCGATCGCGGGAGTGACGGCCAGCGGCGGCGGAACATTGCCCGTCGCGTGTCCCGTGTAGCGCTGCATGGCCTCGCGGGCGCTGCAATACCGGAACTGGACCGCCGGGTAGGCGGCCGCCGCGTTGCGAAGCACGCCGTCCACCGCCGCGATCTGTTCGGGGTAATCGTCCTCGTTCTGGTGGAACCAGATGACCATGACCTGGTCGGCCCCGGAGTTGGCCGCGCTGAAGGCCAGGTTTGCGCCCGCCTGCTTCAGGTCCTTCATGTAGATGTGGCGGGCCTCCCAACCCTTCATGGTGCCGGGGGTTTTCCAGTTGGCGAAACCCGGGTGGTAGGGAATCCAGTTGGCCTGCACGCCCTCCATGCGGAAGGGCATCCAGCGCTCCAGGTACTGCTGGTAGGAGTCGTCCATGTAGTTCCAGCCGGACCGGAACGCCGCCACGAAGAGGCGCTCGTCGATCATCATCTGCGACATCACCCACTCGTACTCGGGTATGGTCTCGGCAAAGGTCGGGGCCTGCAGCCATTCCGCGTCGTACACATAGTGGTGGAAATGGTACTCCAGGGCGTCGCCCCACAGGGCGATGTCCGGCCCCCAGTTGCGGCGGATGTGGTGGAGGGCCGAGACGGGCGTGGAGTTCACCCCGGCGCGGAACCACGCGCCGCCATGCATGAACCAGGTAATCTTGAAGGGGACCCCCTGGCTGTCCGCGTGCGCGTTTCGGAACGCGGGCCGGTACACCTTGGACAAGACGCCGGTGCGGCTCTGGAAAACCGCCCAGGGAATGGTGGGGTTGGGTCCGCCCGAGAAACCCCACACGGATGTGTCGGAACTCATCACGACATAGACGCTGCCCGCGCGTCGGCCCACGACATAGTTCTGGGCGGGGCTGGAGGTTTCCTGCCCGGCATCATCCCAGGCGAGGAAGCGCAGGCTCACGGCCGTGTTGGTGGTCTGGGGCGGGATGGCGGCCCCGTAAACGCGGTCGCCCGCCGCGCCGTCGCCGTGCAGCCCGTCGTCGCAGGCCGGAACGGTGACAGCCCCCCCGGGCGGCGTGGCCGTGTAAACCAGGGCCGCGGAAGTCACGGCGCTGTTGTCCGTGACGGTGGCGGTGACCGCCACGGTGTCGGCGGCCGTGGGGACGACCAGGCTTCGCGTGACCGAGGTCACATCCGGAGGATAATCCGTGGGGGTCCGCCAGATCATCGCGTCGGCGATGAAGACCCCGGGTGCGCCGATGTTGTCCATCCGCACGGAACCGCTGGTTCCGGCGTCGAAAACAAAATCCCCCAGCAGCGTCTCCATCATGACGCCGGTGCCATCACCCTTCTGGTCCAGCCAGAGCACGCTGGTCCCGGATGTGTGGGTGACCGTGATCGAGCCGCTGGTCGTGCGGTTGCTGCCCTGGCGGTAGGCGGCAAACAGGCTGTAGGACTGCCGTTCGGGCAGGTTGGGTCGCCATGTGGCCGAGGCGGCCGCCCCCGGTGCCGTCATGTATCGGTAGGTGCCGCCGGCATACCCGGTCGAGGTGCTTGTCGTGAACGGCCCGGTTTCGGAGTAAACGGGCGCGCCGGCATCATTGTCGGCCACCCACTCACCGGCCGTGGCCGTCGCGCAACCAAACAGGACCAGCACCCCGCCCAGCCATTGCCTCGCGACTCCTGCGCGCATGCCGCACCTCGATTCGCCGCAAAACTTACAATTCCCGGATAAGCGACCGCTTGCGAATCGGCGGCGTCAAGGATAAGCCCCCCGCCCCTTCAGCGTCCCTTGAAACCGAAGGTGAAGAACACGGCCCCCAGGATCAGCACGAACGCGACGGCGTAGTTCCATTGCAGCTTTTCGCGCAGGTAGGTGACGGCAAAGATGGTGAACACCGTCAGCGTGATCACCTCCTGGGTGATCTTGAGCTGGAACCCGGTCCACCCGCTCTGCGCCCCGAGCCGGTTGGCGGGAACCATGAGGATGTACTCGAACAGCGCGATCCCCCAGCTGACGATGACCACCTGCCAAAGGGGCACGTCGCGGAACTTCAGGTGACCGTACCACGCAAAGGTCATGAACACGTTGGAAACGGCGAGAAGGGCGATGGTCCACATGGGTTGATGGCTTATCCGCGCGCGGGGGTCGGATTCACAGGCAGGCCTTGATGGCGGAGGCCATGCGCTTCAAACCCTCCACGATCTCGTTCTCCTCGATGTAGGCGTAGCACAGGCGCATCTGGTTGTCGGGTTTGGGCCGGCCCTCCTCCTGCGCGTAGCAGTAACAGCCCGGCACATAGAGCACCTTGCGGTCCAGGCACTCCCTGAAAAACCGCCCTTCGGGGCCGGTGCTGATGCCCCCCGGCAGGGTGGCCCACACGTAGAGGCCGCCCTTGGGAACGATGACCTCCACCCCCGCGGGAAACTCCTCGCGGATGACCTTCAGCGTCACGTCGCGCTTCTCGCGGTAGCGCTGCTGGAGGCGGGCGGCATGTTCGTCGTAGAACCCGGTGGTGATGGCCTGCTGGGTGAGGAACATGCTCAGGTTCCCGCTGCCGAAGTCGTGGTTGCCCTTCTGGTTCAGGACGGGGGCGACGATCTCGGCCGGCAGGTGGCCGAAACCGAGGCGGAAGCCCGGCGCGAACCCCTTGGAAAATGTGAGCGCCAGCATCACGCGCTCGTTTTTCGGGTCGAGTTTCTTCATGTAGGGGATGTGCTCGCCCTCGAACCGCAGGTCCACATAGGCCGCGTCCTCGAGGATATAGATGAAGTTCTCCGGTGTGGAGTAGCGCTCGATGATCTCGTAGATCTCCTCGCGGCGCTTCCACGAGTGGCTCGTGCCCTTGGGGTTCTGGTAATAGGTCATGAGGTAGAGCATCTTGAGGCGGTGCAGTTCGCCCGCCTGCCTGATCTCGGCGAGGCGCTCCTCGAGGGCCGCGGGCACGATGCCGTCGTCGTCCGTGGCCACGCCCACGGTGCGCGCCCCGGCGCTCTGCAGCAGGCCCATGTAAACGAAATAGGTCGGATCCTCCACGATGACGATGTCCCCGGCATCCACCAGCACGTCGGTGATGAGGAAGAGGAGCTGCTGCGAGCCGCTGGTGAGCACGATGTGCTCGGGGCGGACGGGGGCGGCGATGTCCTGCCCCTCCAGGCGCTCCGCCAGCACCTGGCGCAGGTCCTGCAGGCCGGCGGTGGAGCCGTACTGCAGCGAGCGCTTGGCGTTTTCGTCGGTGACAAACACCCGCTGGAAGAGCTGGCGCACGAGGTCGGCGGGCAGCGACTGCTGGTCCACCAGGCCGGCGGCCAGCGAGATCATCCCCTTTTCCTCGAGAGTCTTGCGCATCAGCCAGGAGATGGGCGGTTCGGTGGTGCGGAGGGCGCGCTGGGAAAAGCGCGGGGTGCGGTCGGTGGTCAGTGTCACGATTCGGTTCCGTTTCTGGTTTGGAGCGTTCTTTGGGCTAAAATGGACCCCCCCGCATCCGCGGCTGTCAAGCGGGCTGCTGCCACCCTGTTTTTCCAGCCGGCACAGCGGCGGTTGACACGCCACCCGGACTCCGCCGACAAGAACCCCGCCCGGCGCATGCCGGCCGTCACGGTTCCCATGCGTCGCGCCGGTCCGACTGATCCCATGAATCCCCCATACGCCCGCACCGCCCCCCGGCCCGGTTTCCTGTCCGGCGCCCTCCACGCCCCGCGCGCGGCGGCGTTCCTGCTTGCCCACCCGTCCCTGTGGCCGTGGTGCGTGGCCCCGATCCTCATCAACATCGCCGTGCTGGCGGGCGTGTGGATCTGGACGGGACACCTCGCGGCCGGCTGGCTGGCGGACCTGGCGGCCCGGGAAGGCTGGATGGGGCACGCCCTGGCGTGGCTCGCGTGGGCCTTCGCGCTCCTGCTCCGGGTTCTCGTTTCGCTGGTCACCCTCGTCGTCGTGGGCAATGTGGCCAGCGCCCCGTTCAGCGACTTCCTCAGCGAGCGCGTGGACCGGATCGTCTCCAACTGGAGGGAATCGCAGCCTTTCAGCGCATCCCGGCTGGTGCGCCAGTTCGTGCGCACGCCGGTGCTGGAGATCCGGCGGACCGCCGCCTACGCGGCCATCATGCTGCCGCTGCTGTTCCTGTCCTTCGTCCCGCTGCTTTCCCCCCTCACGGTCGCGGCGCAGTTTCTCGTGAGCGCCGCATTCCTCGCGCTGGACGCGTTCAGCTATCCGCTGGAGCGGCGCGGCCGCTGGCGCCTGCGCGAGAAGGCGGCGGTCGTGCGGGCGAACATGGCCCCCAGCCTCGGGTTCGGCGCCACGATGGCCGCGCTGGGGCTCGTGCCCCTGGTGAACTTCCTCTTCATCCCGATCGGCGTGGTCGGCGGAACGCTCCTCTTCCTCGAACTGGAACCTCCCCGGGCGGGGGCGGACCGATGAAGGTGCTGCTGGTTGTCAACACCGGCCGCCGGCGCAAACCGGTCCCCGCACGGATCCTGGAGGGATTCGCGGGCGCGTTCGGGGAGGCCGGGGTGGAGTGGAGTTTCGCCGAGAGCGGCGCGGTGGAGCACGCGCCCGACCTGGTGGCGGGGGCGCGCGCGTCGGGCTGCGACACGCTTCTTGTGGGCGGAGGCGACGGCACGCTGAACGTGATGCTCAACGCGGCATGGGGGTCGGGCCTCACGCTGGGCGTGGTGCCCATGGGCACGGTCAACGCGTTCGCGCGTTCCGTCCGCATCCCCCTCGACCCCGTTCGGGCCGTCCGCCACCTGCTGGCCGCCAATCCGGCGGGCGTGGACGCCGGGCGGATGAACGACCGGCACTTCCTGTGTTTCGCCAGCGTGGGGTTTGATGCCGGCGTCGTGCACGACGTGAACTCGGCCGCCAAGAAGCAGATGGGCCGCCTCGCGTTTGCCGTTTGCGGCGTGAAGGCCCTGGGATCCTTTGCGACCCTTCCCCGGTTCACGATGGAGCCCGAGGGACGCGACCCCGCCGCGGGCCACTCCCTCGTCCTGGCCAACATCCGCAACTACGCGGGCGCCACGATGTTCCCGGACGCCGCACCCGACAGCGGCACGATGGAGGCCGTCGTTTTTCTCCGCAACGGGGCCCTGCCCATCGCCCGCTGGATCGGCCACCGCCTTGCGGGGCTGCCCGGGCCGTCCCCGGATGCGGTGGCCGGCTTCGCCGTGCGGCGATTCACCCTGGAGGCGCAAGCCCCGCTGCGCGTGCAGCTCGACGGCGAGCCGGTTCACCTCGGCGACGACCGGCGGCTGGAATTCGAGTGCCTGCCCGGCGCGGTCCGGATGCTGCTTTAGCCGGCTTCGTTCCGCCTACTTCAGCAGGTGCTCCCGGTACCAGCGCTGGTTCGCCTCGCGCATCTTCTGGGGCACCTCGTGCCTGCAGTCGGGGAAGATGTTGATCTCGCTCACCGTGCCGGAAGGCAGGCGGTTGCGGACCACCACACCGCACATGTAATGGCAGACGGGATCCTTGTCGCCCATGTTGACCTGGACGGGGCATTTCACGCGCCGGGCCAGGTTGGCGCCGTCGGTGTAGGCGAGGGACTTCTCGATGGCCTCCCGCTTCGGCCCGGCGGGCGCCTCCTCGATCAGCTTGCGGAACGAGGTGGCAAAACCGATCAGGTTGAGGCGCATGCCCTCGGGATAGGCCGAGAACGCCGTCACGTTCGAGGCGATGCAGCGGAAGCGCGGCTCGAAGGCCGCGGCGGCCACCGCGAAATATCCGCCCTGGCTTCCGCCCTCGGCGGCCACGCGCTTGGCGTCCACCTCGGGGCGCGAGAAGAGGAACTCGGCGCCCCGCAGGACGTCGAGCACGGCCAGCTTGTAGTAATACTTCTCGGGGTTCCCGATGTTGTAGGCGAGGTGCTCCACGGGCGACTTCCAGAAGTCGCGGGACGGGCCATGGTTGCGCGGGTTGACGCTGAGGGTGATGAACCCGTCCTTCGTGCGGTCAAGGGGGGGCTCCTCGGCGCCGTATCCGGGGGCGATCTGCACCGCGGGGAACTTCTTCACCACCCTGCCGTCCGGTCCGAACGCCGCGCGCGGCACATAGTACCAGCAGGAAATGGTCGTCTCCTCGACGGTGGGCAGGTCCACGCGGTGGAGCAGGCCCGTGGGCGTGTCCTTGGCCGGCACCCGCGTCACGACGGGCACCATCGGCACGGCGGCCAGTTGTTTGCGGGCGCGCTGCCAGTAGGCGTTGAAATCCGCGGGCGGCGCCAGTTCGCGCTGTCCCTGGTACGACGTCAGCGAGCGTCCCTTCGGCCGGAGCAGCGTGCGCCAGCGCAGCAGGGGTTCCTTGTCGGCGGGGTTGGTCGTGGCGCTCACCTCGGCGAAGGTGTCGCGCTTGACGACGGGCATGGGTATGTCGAACTGCCGCGCGGCGTAGTTCCTCCCCGAGAGAATGGTTTCGGCCGGGGAGGTGGCCAGGTCCTTCACCTCGATGATCATCGCCTCGGCCGGACCGCTCGTGGACGCATCCACGCGGGCCGCGTTCATCGCGAGCCTCGGGTCCACCCGGAATTTCCAGGCCGGCTCGGCCTTCTTGGGTGCGGCCATCGCCGTGCCCGCTCCTACCAGCGCCGCCAGTGCCGCGACCCGCAGCACCGCGCCATATCGTGCCAACATGCATTCACCTCGTGGGGAGATTCCGTTCTTTGGTATGTTTCAGCTGCATCACAGGCCGTGCGGCCCAAGAAGCCGCGGATCAAGAGGAATCCCCACCCGGAGTGTCCTGAAACATGGGAACTGGCCCGGAGGGCCGGCCCGACGCTCCGCCCGATCCGCGATTGACGCGGCGCATCCGCCTGCGCTCCTTGTAGTCGTTCCTGTCCCATGACCGAAGAACCCGTCCAAAGCGAACCCGATCCGGTCGCCGTGCTCGACGCGCTGATCGCGCCCGGGGTGCGGGCCGCGCTGCGGCATCTCGTGGAGGAGAACAACGGTGTCGAGGTCTTCTCCATCGGGACGGTGGGCCCCTCGGGCGCCGTGGAGGAACTGGAGCCGATCGCGTTCGGCAACCGCGACAGCGTGCCGGCGCCCGCGCAGGACGCCCGCCCCGGACAGGTCCTGATCCACAACCACCCGGGCGGCAACCTGACGCCGTCGGGGGCCGACATCAACCTGGCCTCGCTTTACGGCAACTCGGGCATCGGCTTCTACATCGTGGACAACGCATGCGAGCGCGTGCGCGTGGTGGTGAAACCCTTCAAGAAGCCCCCGCCGGTGCCGGTGAACGAGGACGCGCTGGCGGCCGACTTCGAGCCGGGCGGAAAACTGGCCGCGGGCACGCCCGGCTACGAGCACCGGCCTCAGCAGGTGGACATGATGCGCCTCGTGGCGCGGGCCTTCAACGGCGGGCGTATCGCCATGGTGGAGGCGGGGACCGGCACCGGCAAGTCGTTTGCCTACCTGGCGCCGGCCATCGCATGGGCCACCGCGAACAAACGGCGCGTCGTGATCTCGACGAACACGATCAACCTGCAGGAGCAGCTCATCGCCAAGGATCTGCCCGCGCTGGGCGAGCGCATGGGCATCCCGTTCCGCGCCGTGCTGGTCAAGGGGCGCTCGAACTACGTGAGCCTGCGCCGACTGCAGTACGCGGCCGACCAGGCCGGCCTTTTCGAGTCGGACCGCTCGCGCGAGCTGAGGCAACTGGCCTCCTGGACCAGGAAGACGCAGGACGGCTCGCGCAGCGACCTGCCCTTCGAGGTGAGCGACGAGGTCTGGGAGGCCGTCCAGAGCGACAAGGACGACTGCATGCGGGCCCGTTGCCCGAACTTCGACTCGTGCTTCTTCTACAGGTCGCGCCGCGAGTCGGCCGGCGCCGACATCGTGGTAGCCAACCACCACCTCGTCATGGCCGACCTGGCCATCAAGAAGGACCACACGGGCAACGACTTCGTGGCCATCCTGCCGCCTTACGACCGCGTGGTATTCGACGAGGCCCACCACATGGAGGAGATCGCCACCGAGTATTTCGGAAGCGAGACTTCGCCCTTCGCCATCCGGCGCCTGCTGGGCAAACTGGCCTCGGCGCGCGAGGGCAGGGGCGTGCTCCACAAACTGCGCGACGATGTCTTCCGGCTCGACCACCGCTTCCTCTACCCGTCCACCAAGCAGATCCTGGACGCCCTCGAGGGCCAGATCTTTCCGGCCAAGAGCGCGCTCGACGCCTCGCTGGACCATGTGTTTGACCAGGTTTTCTACAAGACGCTGCAGTTCCACCAGATTGCGGAACTGAAGCCGCGCGAGAAGCGCGAACTGCGCATCACGGCGACCACCACGGCGTCCGACTACTGGGTGGAACTCACGGATCTGCTCGGCACGGCGGGCGAGGAAATGGAGCGTTTTCTCAAGCCCCTGGAGCGCGCGCTGGGCCTGCTGCGCTTCTATCCGGAGGAATTGGCGAACGAACTGGTCAACGTGCGCCTGAACGCGGCGGGACTGGCATCGAAACTCTCCCAGCACCTTGGCGCCCTGCGGTTCTTCCTCAAGGCGGGCGACGAGGAGTACTGCCGCTGGATCCAGGTCTTCTACATCCGCGACCGCCCGGCGGTGCGCCTGTGCGTCGCGCCGCTCGACGTGGCCCCGTCGCTGCGCAAGGCGCTCTTCGAGAAGAAACGCACGGCCGTGCTGACCTCCGCCACGATGACCGTGGAGAAGAGTTTCGATTTCTTCGCCCGCCGCCTCGGCCTGGTCGCCGGACCCGGTGATGCCGACCGGGCAGAACCGCCCGCGCCGCCCCCGGACGATGACGAGAACGCGGGGCCGCCCTTGGCTGACGTGGCGGGCCGGACCGATTTCCTGCTCCTCGATTCGCCCTTCGATTTCGCCCGATCGTGCCTCGTGGGCGTGGTCACGGACCTGGCCGAACCGGGTCACGCGGCGTTCACGACCTCGTCCCACGACGCGATCCTCGACACGCTGCGCCTGACGGGCGGACGCGCGTTCGTGCTGTTCACGTCCTATTCCGCGATGGAGCGGTCGTATGCCGCCCTGGCCGGACCGCTGGCCCGCGAGGCCATCACCGCGATGCGCCAGGGGCAGATGCCGCGGACCAAGCTGCTCGAGGCGTTCCGCACGACGCCCCGGTGCGCGCTGTTTGCCACATCGTCGTTCTGGGAAGGCGTGGACGTGCCCGGGCGGGCGCTGGAGTGCCTGATCCTCGCGCGCCTGCCCTTCCGCGTGCCCACCAACCCGATCCTCGAGGCGCGCACCGAACGCATCGACCGCCTGGGCGGCAACAGTTTCATGGAAATGTCCATCCCGCTCGCCGTGATCCACTTCAAGCAGGGTTTCGGCCGGCTCATCCGCACGCGGACCGATCGCGGCGTGGTCCTGATCCTGGATCACCGCGTGGTGACCAAGCACTACGGCCGCGCCTTCCTCAACAGCCTGCCCCCGGCGCGCGTGTTCACCGGGGCCACCGGCGACGTGCTGGCGGAGTTCGGACAATTCCTGGGCCGGGACCAAGGCCGTTGAAAGCCGGAATGCGGGCAATGGCCGCGGCGTTCGCGCTGGCGTGCGCGGCCTGGGCCGGGGCGGCGGCGGACCCGCCATCGGCAAGGGCCGCCCGGGCGAGCCGCGAGTTCCTCGCGAACTTCTGGGACGGGGGCGCCGGCCGGTTTCGCGAGTGTCATCCGCCGGACGGGCGATTCAACTCCTACTGGCAGGGGGCGCACGCGCTGGACGCGGTCCTGGACGCGCTGGAACGCACGGAACGCGGCGGGCGCCGCGACGCCGACCTGCGCCGGATCGTGGCCGCGTTCCACGATTCGCAGGCGCGGCGCGGATGGCGCGTGGCCTTCTTCGACGACATGGCGTGGATGACCATCGCCCTTGCGCGCGCCCACACGCTGACCGGCGAGCCGCGCTACCTGGCAACGGCCCGCGCGCTCATGGACGACATCATGGCGAACGGCTGGGATCCGCAACCGCTCGGTCCCCTTGCCGGCGGGGGAGTCTGGTGGGACCGCCCGCACACCCAGAAGGCGACAGCGGCAAACGCCGGGGCGGCCCTGGCCGCCGCGCGACTCCACCGGATCACCGGCGACGCCCGCTATCGTGCGTTTGCCGTGAGGGTTTATGACGCATGGCGCGGCGGAATGGTGAACGGCGATACGGGCGAAGTGGCCGACCATGTGACCACGGCGGGCACGGTGACGCGCTGGAAGTTCACCTACAACGAGGGACTGATGCTGGGCGCGGCATGGGAGCTTGCCAGGGGAGGCGGGAAGGACGCACCCCGGTTCCGGCGCGACGCGGCGCTGTTCGCCCGCCGGCTGGCGACGGCCCAGACCGTGCGCACGAAGCGCGGCCCGGTCCTGAGCGACGGCACCACTACCGCCTGCGGCGGAGACTGCCACCAGTTCAAGGGAATCGCCTTCCGATACCTCGCGCTTTACTGGCGCGAAGCCGGGCGCCCCCGCGAAACGGGCCGGGTGCTGCGGGCCAGCGCGGAATCCATCTGGCAGGCGGCGCGCGCCCCCCGCACCGGCACCTTCGGCGTGGACTGGTCGTCTCCGCCGCCGCCCGGCCCTTCGACGCTCGCGCAGAACTCCTCCGCCGTCATGGCCCTGGAGGCATGGGCAGGGGCGCGGGATTAGCGCGCGAGTTGACTCTCTGCCCGCCCGCCGACCGCGTCAATCCCAGGTCGGCTTCAGCACCAGTTCCTCGATCCGGTAAGCATGGAAAAGGTCGTGGAGTGCCAAGTGTCGGAACATGATCTGGATGGTGTAGAGCGCGTACTCGGGATGGCGGGCGGAACGCTGCCAATCGGCCGGGGCCAGGGGCTTGAGGCGTTCCACGAGTCGGGCGCGGTCTTGCGCGTACCGCTTCATCGCGCCGCCCAGGTCCTGCTCCAGCAGGCCGCCCTCCTCTTCCTCCCGGGTGGGGTTGTATGGCGTGATGACGGGATCAACCTCGGTCAGCATCCGGTCGAGGCGGCGGAAAAAAAGCGGGTGCACCTCGGCCAGGTGGACGGCGTGCTCGTGGATCGACCATTTGGCGGGGGAGGGCCGCCGCCTCAGGATTGCCGGGTCCGCGTCACCGACGAGATCGGCAACAAGCGCCGGGTTGTGCATGAGTGCGGCAAGAACCGCGTTCGGGTCGGACATGGGTCATTGTACCTCCGGGGACTCATCGGGGGACTCACGGAACCGTGATGGCCACCGGTGTCATTCTATCTCCAGCGCCACCACCGCCACGGCGTGTCCGCGCGAGTGGCTGAGCGACACGTGGGTCCGCGTGATGCCGTGGCCGTCGAGGATCTCCTTGGCCCGCCCCGTGATGACCAGCACCGGCTGCCCCCCGGGCAGGTTCTCGATGCCCACCTCGGTCCAGGCGATGCCGTGGGTCTTGCCCGTGCCCAGCGCCTTGAGGAAGGCCTCCTTGGCCGTGAAGCGCGCCGCGAAGTGCTGCGCGGGCCCCGGCATCCGGCGGCAGTACTCCTGCTCGACGGTCGTGAACATCTTCTTTTCGAACCGCCCGGCGAACTTCTCGAGGCTCTCCTCCACGCGGGCAATCTCCACCAAATCCACACCAATTCCGAAGATCATAAGGCCGCGATGATGAAGACCGGCCCGCCGCCCATGCAACCCCGAATCGCGAACGGACCGCCCGCGCCGAGTCCTCCTTTCGGCCCGCCCGCCGCCGGGGCGATTTTCGCGTGTGATTTTCCCCGCGGAAGGATAGTGCTCTCCGAACGAAACAGAAACGGAGCCCCCCCACCATGCTCGGCCCCATTGATCCGCGCGACCGCGAACTGGCGCGCCTGCTGATCCGATACTCCACGCGCGCCAAGGCGGGCGAACTGGTGTTCATCCACTGCAACGGCAGCGACACGCTGCGGCTGGGCGCAGCCATCGCCGAGGAAACCGTGCGGGCGGGCGCCGCGCCGTACCTGCAGCTCACGGAACCCGAGATCACGCGGACCATCCTGAACGGCGCGAACGAGGGCGTGTTCCGCCGCATGGCCCGCTACGAGCTGAAACAGATGAAGGACGCCGACGTCTACATCGGCATCCGGGGCCCGGCGAACTCCTTCGAAATCAGCGACGTGTCGCGCGCCCAGCTCAACCTGTACAACAGGCTGGTGGTGCACCCCGTGCACATGGAGGAGCGCGTCAAGCGCACCCGCTGGTGCGTGCTGCGCTACCCCAACGGCTCCATGGCCCAGATGGCCCAGATGAGCACCGGCGGGTTCGCCGATTTCTATTACCGCGTGTGCTGCGTGGATTACGCGAAGATGAAGAGGGCCTGCGAGCCGCTGCGCGAACTGATGGACAAGACGGACGAGGTGCACATCACCGGCCCGGGCACGGACCTGCGGTTCTCGATCCGCGACATCCCGGCCGTCCCCTGCTGCGGCGACATGAACATTCCCGACGGGGAGTGTTTCACCGCGCCCGTGCGCACCAGCATCGAGGGCACGGTTCAGTTCAACGCGCCCTCTCTGTGGGAGGGCGCGCCCTACGAACAGATCGCCCTGCGATTCAGCAAGGGTCGCGCCGTCGAGGCCCGGGCCGGGGATGCCGACCAGACCCGGCGCCTGAACAGGGTGCTGGACCAGGATCCGGGCGCCCGTTACGTGGGCGAGTTCTCGCTCGCGTTCCACCCCCACATCCTCAAGCCGATGCGCGACATCCTGTTCGACGAGAAGATCGCCGGCAGTTTCCACATGGCCCTGGGCCAGTGCTACGACGAGGCGAAAAACGGCAACAAGAGCGCCCTTCACTGGGACATGGTGTGCATCCAGCGGCCCGATTGCGGCGGGGGCGAGATCCGCTTCGACGGCCGCCTGGTCCGCAAGGACGGGATTTTCGTGGCGAAGGAACTCAGGGGCCTCAACCCGGACCGTTTCAGGGCCTAGTCGCCGGGGAGATTGGCGGGCAAATGGCCCCCGAATCGAAAACCGTCGTTTTCCCGTTGCGTTTAGGACCCGTCTGAACGGATTTCTGGCCGGAATCCTGCCGACGGCCCCGTGTGGCGCGGGCCACGCCTTGGATGGTGGGGCCCACCGGCAGAAAAGGAGCAGAAAGACCCCCATGCGCGTGCGTTTCAAGAAAGCCGATCTCGTTCCCTGCACGACCCTGATGCAGAGCGTTGCGAATCCCCAGAGCACCCTCCCCATCCTGCAGAACGTGCTCATCACCACCGAGCACGAGAATGTCGTGTCGTTCTTTGCCACCGACTACGAGACCCGCGCCAAGGTGGAGGTGCCGGCCGAGGTGCAGAAGAAGGGATCCATCACGGTGCCCGCCAAGACCTTCAACGACCTGGTGAAGGAATTGCCCGAGGACGCGGATGTGCAGCTGGAGGCGAAAGGCGACCAGGCCCTGCTCACCTGCGGCACCATCCGCGCCGAACTGCGCTGCATGCCGGCCCATGATTTCCCCCGCATCCCGGAGATGGACCCCACGGTCACCTTCGACCTCGCCCAGCGCGACCTGAAGTCCATCATCGAGAAGGTGATCTTCGCCATCCCGGTCCGCGACCCGCGCAAGGTGCTGCTCGGCGCCCTGTTCGAGTTCCGCCAGGGCACGCTCCGCGCGGTGGCCACCGACGGCAAGATGCTGGCCCATGTGTCCCAGCCGGTGCAGAGCGAGTTCGCGCCCCGGGACCTGAGCATCGTCATCCACCACAAGCTGCTCGAGGAACTGCAGCGCACGCTGCGCGACGAGGGGAACGTCACCGTGTCCTTCGACGACAAGCAGGTTTCCTTCCGCACGGCCAGCGCCCTGCTGATGTCCAACCAGATCGAGGGCAAGTACCCGAACTTCGAGGCGGTCGTGCCCAAGCGCTTCGCCCGCGAGCTGCGCTTCCAGAAAGGCCCCATGGTGTCGGCCGCCCGTCGCGCCTCGATCCTCAGCGACATCAAGAACTCCAGCATCACCATGAACTTCCACGGCGACACCGTGAGCGTGGAAGCCGAGAGTTACGACCGCGGCACCCTGTCGGAGGAGTTTCCCGCGGTGGTGGAGGGCGACGATTTCCGCATCGTGTTCGCCCACAAGTTCGTCTCCGACGCCCTGAAGGCCCTCGACAGCGAGGAGATCGTCCTGAAGGTGAACCAGCCCGCCACGCCCGCCGTGTTCTCGGGCGCCGAACACCCCGACCACTACTACCTGGTGATGCCCATCAAGCTGCAGGACCTGCGCGATTCGATGGACCAGACCGGCGACGACGGCCCCCGCGGATCCGACGACGACGATTACCAGGAAGAGGACCAGTAACCCCGCCCCGCGTGCCGGGAGAACCCGCCGGCACCCGGTTCACGGATGAACCGTGGTTGAACCCTTTTCCCGGGCGCGCACCTCGCGCTCCAGTTTGAGCGCGCCGGGATCGAGCGGAAAGAATTGGCGCAGGGTGCGGGCGATCCCGGCAACGGCGGTCCAGTCGCCCGTCGCTTTGAGCCAAGACGCCGCGCGAAGCCCCTCCGCGACGTCGATGATCGCGCCCCCGCCCGCGCGGGCGGCGAGCTGCCTCGCCCCCAGTTCGCGCTCGTCCGCAAAATAGAAGAGGCGCATCCGCCACAGGATCCGCCAGTACTCGCCGTCCTGCTCCGCCCCTTTCCATGTCTCCCGCTTCTCCCCCGCACGCCTGGCAACCATCGAGCGGAACACCAGCAGGTCGCGCCGGTCGGGCATGCGCCGGACCAATGAATCGGCCAGCGCCAGGGCGCGGGGGTAATCGCCGGCCGTGGCCGCAAAATACATCCGCTGGAACTGGACGCGGTCGTCCCCGTCCGCCCCGGCCGGCAGGCGGTTGAGGATTTCGAGGCCCAGCCGGTGCCGCGCCTCGAACCACTGGCGCTGGCGGGGAGACGTGGTCGGACCGTCCAGGTCGGCGGGCGGCCACAGCGCCTCGCGCAGGAACAGGTCGGCCCGGAAGAGCCGCACGCGCCAGTCGGTTGGCGCGATCCGCTCCGCGCGGGCCATGCCCGCGTCCGCCTCGGCAAACTCGCCACGCTCGGCGGACTGGATCACGGGGATCAGATACTGGCGGACGGCAAACTCCGGATCGTGGCGGAATATCGCGGCCCGCGCCCGGTCGGCCCCGGCCCGGTCGGGGGTGGGAAGGCGTTCGAGCACATCCGCCAGTTCCATCTGCGAATTCACGTCGGCCATGTTGTACTCGACCGCCTTCTGAAAAGCGTCGCGCGCCGCGATGAGCCAGTTGGGCACGTTCGGTTCCACGCGCCAGCGGAGGTAATAAGCCACGCCGATCTGGTGGAAGGTGTAGTGGTAGCGCAGTTCGCGCACCTTCTCGTACTGCGCCTCGGCCCAGTACACCGCCTGCTCGGCGTTGGCCGCGGCATCGCGGCGCCACTGCTCGGCCTTCTGCGGGTCGTTCTGCGCCACGGCCTCGCGCCACAGGCGGTAGCCGATGCCGCCGAGGTTGGTGAAGACCTGCACCATCCCCTCGTAGGCGGACGCGTTGAACTGGTTGACGCGGGTGGCCCGGCGAAACCGCTCGCGCGCCCGCAGGAACGCATCCACCTGGGCGCCCACCTGCTGCTCGGGCAGGGCCCGCGCCGTGTGCAGCCAGTTGTTGCCGTCCGAGCAGAGCACGTCGCCCATGAAGTCCCGCAGCACGAAGACGCCCGCCACGGGCACATACAGCAGCAGCAGGCCGCCGGCCACCAGCACGGTGATGGCCCGCGTGCGGGGCGCCGCCGGTTCCCCGGCCGCCGACGGCCGCACCGGCCCCGGTTTCACGGCCCCCATGCCGCCCAGCATGCCAAGGCACGCGGCGGCAAGATAGCCGACGGGCGCGATGTGAAACGGGAAGTCGACGCAGGCGTGGGCCGCCGCGGCCAGCAGGGGGAAGAGAAGGGCCGCGCGCATCGCCCGGTCCCGCGCGACGCCGTCCGCCGCCCACAGTTCCCGCACCCGGCGCGCCAGCAGCGCCAGCGGAATGGCGCAAAGCGCCAACCCGATCAGCCCGCCCTCCACCAGCATCTGCAGGTAATCGTTGTGCGCCAGGTCCGTGCGCTTGGTGGTCATGCCGAGGCGCGTGTCGGGATGCGACCGGAAGTAATCGCCCTGGGCCTTGGGGTAGACGAACTGGAACGCGCCAAACCCGTGTCCGATCACCGGGCTTTGCAGGGCCAGGGGGAGCGAAACCACCAGGATGCGCAGCCGCGTTTCGCGGAGGAGCTGCCCGGGGCTGAAATCCTTTTCCAAGCGCTGCGACAGGGGCACCGCGTGGCGCGCCAGCGGGTTGAGACGCGGCGCAACCACCTGCGACGCCACCACCGCGAGAAGCAACAGGGCCGCCGCCAGCCAGCCGCGCGCCGTGACCCGCAGGCCCAGAATCCGCGCCAGCGCGACGCCGTAAGCCGGCAGGACGATGGCCGCGAGAATCCACGCGGCGCGGCTCTGGGCCGCGATCAGCACGAAGACGCACATCACCACCACCAACCCCGACAGCACGCGCCAGGAGACGCGGCGGGCGGTGACCGCGAAGAACAAAGCGAAACAGAGCGGGAACATCAGCCACGCGGAAACCCCGGTGTTGTGGCCGATCAGCGACCCCATCCGGTTGCGCGGGTCATCGAAATCGGGCAGGAACCACCCGGTCCGGCCCAGGTGCTGAAGCACGGCGACCGCCGCAACGAGCGCCCCCGCGCCCGTGACGGCGGCAAGAAACTTGCGGACCATGGCGGCTGAAGGCCGGAGGTCGGCCATGGCAAGGACGGCGAACACCCCCAGGCCGAACAGGCCGAAGGTTCGCAGGCTGGTGTAGAGGGTCGGGGAATACAGCAGCGCGCTGACCCCCGTGTACACCAGCAGCAGCAGCGCCCACGCCCCGGGTCTTCGCGACGCGCGGCGCAGCCATTCCCGCGGGCCGTTCTCCGCGGACGGATCCGGCGTCCCGGCGGCCGTTGCCAGGCGCCACAACACCCACGCGCAAAGCCCCGCAAGCAGGAATCCCTGCGCGATGCTCTCCTTGTAAACCAGCACCGAGTGCGTGAAGGCGAATTGCGACCGGAGCTGGGTCGCGTAGAACACCCCCGCCGCCGTTTCGCGTCCCGACCAGTCGTCCAGCCGCGCCAGGATCTCGGCGGGCAGGCGGAACGGGTAACAGAGCGCCGAAAACACGACGGCCGCCACGATGAACAGGAAAGCCGCCCGGGCGGCCGGTTGTCCGCGCGGGGAGGGGGCCTCCGGCCCCGGCGGGGGCGGGGCGGACGGGTCGGTGCTGGTTTCCGGATTCACGCTTCGCAGTCTGGCGCCCCCGAGGGTTTTGTCCACAGAATGCGGTACCGGAAGCCCCTTGCATGCATTCCGCCGCCGCGGGGTAGATGACCGGCGGCATGGCGAACGACGATCCGATCCTTTCCGACCTCAACCCGCAGCAGCTGGAGGCGGTGACCGCGCCCGACGGTCCCCTGCTGATCGTTGCGGGGGCGGGCAGCGGCAAGACGCGCGTCATCACGCGCCGCATCGCGCACCTCGTTCGCACGCGCGGGGTGCGCCCCCACGAGATTTTCGCCGCAACGTTCACCAACAAGGCCGCCGACGAGATGAAGCGGCGCGTGGCCCAGATGCTCGGCGAGTACTCCCCCACCCAGTTCCCCATCTCCACCTTCCACTCGCTGTGCGCCCGCATCCTGCGCCGCGAACACGCAGCCGCGGGCCTCCCCGCCAACTTCACCATCTGCGACGAGCGGGACCAGCTCTCCGCGGTCCGCCACGTGATGAAGCGCCTCGACATCACCGACAAGTCCTTCAAGCCCGGCGACGCGCAGGACAAGATCAACCAGTGCAAGATCCGCATGCTCGGCCCGGAGGACATGGGCCTGGTCGCCTCGTCGCAGTACGAGGAGACCTACGCGGCGATCTTTGCCGAGTACCAGAAGTACCTTGGAACCTGCGGCGCCGTGGACTTCGAGGACCTGATCCTGCGCACGGTGGCCCTTTTCGGGCGAAACCCCGGCGTGCTGGCGCGCTACCACGAGCGTTACCGCCACGTGATGGTGGACGAGTACCAGGACACCAACCTCGTCCAGTTCGAACTGGTGCGCCTGCTGGCCGCCGGGCGCAACAACATCGCCGTCGTGGGCGACGAGGACCAGAGCATCTACTCGTGGCGCGGGGCCAACATCCAGAACCTGCTCCAGTTCGAGGCGCACTTCCCCGGGGCGGTGGTCGTGCGCCTCGAGCGCAACTACCGCAGCACCGCCAACATCCTGAAGGCCGCGCAGACGGTGATCGAGCGCAACAGCGAGCGCCTGGGCAAGAACCTGTTCACCGACGTGGGCGACGGCCCGCCGCTCCACCTGCTGCGCGGGCGCGACGACCGCGACGAGTCGGCCACCGTGGCCGCCATGGTGGAGGAGCTCGTCCGCACGTCGCGCTACCGCTGGGGCGACATCGCGATCTTCTACCGGGTGGGAGCGCTCAGCCGCTCGTTCGAGGAAAGCCTGCGCTCGCGCAACATCCCCCACCGCGTCGTGGGCGGCATCCGCTTCTACGACCGCGCCGAGATCAAGGACATGATCTCGTACCTGCAGGTGGTGGAGAACCCGCACAACTCGCTGGCCCTGCTGCGCATCATCAACACGCCGCGGCGGGGCCTGGGCGAGAAGAGCATCCAGGCGGTGGTGGACCACGCGCGCCGCGAGAAGATCAGCGATTACGACGCCATGTGCGTCGCCGCGGAACGCGGGATCGTGCCCCGCGCGGCCGCCGGCCGGTTGGAGGAACTGGTCCGCCTGATCACGGGATGGCGCGCCTTCGCGAAAAGCCACAGACCCGGCGAGGTGCTGAAACTCGTGCTCGACGAGACCCGGTACCGCGAGAGCCTCGGCGACCCGGAATCGATCGAGGTCCGCTCGCGCCTCGAGAACCTGGACGAGCTCGTCAACGCGATCGCCCAGTTTGAGACGGACCACGGGGCCGCGACCCTGCAGGATTACCTCGAGAACGTGAGTCTCGTCAGCCCGACCGACGACCTGGCCGACGACGAATCGGCCGTCTCCCTGCTCACGCTCCACAGCGCCAAGGGGCTGGAGTTCCGCGTCGTGTTCATGGTGGGGATGGAGGAGCAGATTTTCCCCAGCCCGCGCGCCGTGCGCGAGAGCGCCGGCAGCAGCGCCATCGAGGAGGAGCGGCGCCTCTTCTACGTGGGCATCACGCGCGCGAGAGAGGCGCTCTTCCTCTCCTACAGCCGCGCGCGCATGTGGTACGGGGAGATCATCTATCCCAACGCGTCGCCCTTCCTGAACGAGCTGCCCCACGAGATCGTGGAGGCGGTGCGGGACCCCTATGACTTCGACTACATCCGCCTGCGCGAGATGGTGCAGGAGCCCGGCCCCGGCGGCGAGCGACTGGTGGTGGCGCCCGGGCGCCCGCCCGCCGGGCAGGCCCCCGCGCCCGCCGCGCCCCCGCCCCGCCCCCACGGCCGTTACCACTTGGGCATGCGCGTGCGCCACCCCATGCTGGGCGAGGGTGTCATCGCGGGCCTGAGCGGAAAGGGGGCCAACGCCAAGGTTCTCTTGCAGACCGACGACGGCACCATGTTCAATCTGCTGGCGAGTCACGCCAAACTCGAGCCGATCGTGGAATGACACCCCGCTTCAAGATCCTCATCGCGGACGACATCCGCGAGATCCGCGACATCCTGCGCCTCTTTCTCGCGCCGCGCTACGACGTCGTGGTGGCGCGCAACGGCGAGGAGGCCTGGGAGCTTTTCAACGCGGAGAAACCGGACGCGGTGCTCAGCGATGTCGTGATGCCGCGCATCGACGGCATCGAGCTGTGCCGCCGCATCAAGCTGCAGTCCTTCCAGCCGGCCACGCCCGTCGTGCTGATCACCGCCGCGACCGGCGACCGCGAACTTGCCGACGGATTCTGGAACAAGGCCGCCGGGAGCGACGGATTCGTCTCGAAACCTTTCTCGGCCGAGCAGGTTCTTCACGCCGTGGAGCGGGCCCTGGTGGGCCGCGCCCTGGGCCAGACCATCCGCGCGGAGGAACCCCATGAGGGCGCCGCTCCCCTGGCTTAGGGCACTTGCCGCGCGACCCGGCGCATTCCGACGGCTGCCGGTCGCCCCCGCTCTCCGCGGTTTGTTCCGGGGATTCGGCGTTTCCGCGAGCGGACCGCTTCCCGCGTTCTGTCTCGTCGTCGCCCTCGTCCTTTCGGGGTGCGAGTACCGGCCCAAGAACGCCACGATCATCCGAATCGGCGGCAAGCGCGTCATCGACTCGGCCACCCTCACCCCCCCGGCCACCGAAGAGCAGCGCAAGCCCCTGCGCCTGAAGATCATGGACGAGAACACGTTCCAGACCAACACTCCGCTCGCGCCGGGCACGTATCGCCTGCGCCTGCGGGCCTCGGACGGCCTTTACCTGGCGCGCGACCTGGCCATCGAGCGCGAGAAGTGGTTCTACGATTTGCCCGAGATCCCCGCCGAATCCCACGAGCAGGCCGTCGGCCCGGCGCTGTCCGCGGGAATCTTTCCCGAGGGGGAGATGCCCGGCGAGGTCGTGGTGCTGTTCATCGCCGACGATGTCATCATCCGCAGGGCCGCGGTGAACGCGGGCAGATTCTCGGTGCGGGCGCCCGCCGCCGGAACCTACCGCGTCGAGATCATCGCCCCCGGCCAAAAACCGCGGGTGTGGATCCGCGACGGCCTGAAGCTCGGCGCAGACACCGACGTCGGCCTGATCAACATCCGCTGAGCCGGAGCAACCGATTTCCCGGTTGCCCGCGACCGAACCCCCAAGTACCACAGCGTCTCGAGTCCCGCGACCATGGCCAACCTCCTCTTCCTCTGCGACACCTACCCGCCCAACGTGGGCGGGAGCGAGGCCGTGATGGAGAACCTGGCCCGCGGATGCGTGGCGAAGGGCCACTCCGTGGTCCTGCTAACACCCGCCAGCAATGCGCCGCACGAAACCGAAACCCGCTACGACCGGGCCGAACCCTACATCATCCAGCGCAGCCGCGCCTGGCGCCGCCTTTTTCACTGGGGCGGGAGTCGCGTCCCCGTCCTCAACCGGTGTGCCCGCCTGCTGATGGTGCTGCTGGTTTTCCGCATGGCGCTGCGCCTTCGCGACGCCGACGCCATCGTGGTCGGCCACATCCTTCCCCTCGGGTGGATCGCCTCCGCCATCAAGCGCATGCGCGGCACCCGCATCATCACGGTCACCTATGGTGAGGACGTGTCCGTGTATCGCAACGGGCCGCGGACCCGGCCCATGCTGGAGGCGGCGCTGGCCGCCTCCGACGCGGTCACTTCGCTGACCGCCATCACCGCGCGCCAGATCGCGGAACTCGCCCCCCCGTGCGCCGGGCGCCTGACGGTGATCCCGCCGCCGGTGAACCCGGAGATCGCCGCCATCCCGGCCGCCGAGGGCGCGGCCCTGCGCGGCAAACACGGCATGCTCGACCGCCGTGTCCTGCTGACGGTGGCACGCATGGTGCCGCGCAAGGGGGTGGATGTCACCATGGAGGCCCTGGCCTTGCTGGCCCCGGAATATCCCGACCTGATATACCTGGTCATCGGCACGGGGCCGGACCTTCCCCGCCTGCAAACGCTCCGCACCCGGCTCGACCTCGCGGACCGGGTCCAGTTCCTGGGCGAGGTGGAGGACCAGCGCCCCTTTTTTCACGCGTGCGACGTGTTCGTGATGCCGAACCGCACCATGCCCGACGGCGAGCAGGAGGGATACGGCATCGTGTTCGCCGAGGCGGGGCTGGCCGGACGCCCCGTGATCGCCGGGCGGAGCGGCGGAGCCGTGGAGGCCGTGGAGGACGGGGTCACCGGTTTCGTGGTCGACCCGGGCGACCCCCGCGCAGTTGCCGGGGCAATCCGCCGCCTGCTGGATGACCCGGCTGTTTCGGCCCGCATGGGGGGCGCGGGCCTCCGTCACGCTATGGAGAAGTGCGCCCCGCCGGTGATCTGGGACGCCTTTGACACCGTGGTGCGACGCGTGGTGAACGGGGACTGAGGGCGCGATACACCGCCTCTTGACGCGTCCGTCGGTTTGCCCCAAGGTCGTTGGTCGAGTGGCTTTCGTTTCACCCCCATCCACCGGAGGTTTGTCGCCATGTCCCGTCTTTGCCTTTTGGGTCTCCCCGTAATGCTTGTCGCCCTGCCCGGGCCCCTCTTCGCCCAGCCCGAGGCCCCAAGTTTCGCGGTGCTGGCCCCCGATTCGGGCGACACCACGACCACCCGCGAATTTGTGAATGTGCTGGGCCGCGTTCCCAAGAATGCGAAGGTCACCGTGGGAGGCAAACCGGCGAGCGTGTTTTCCTCCGGCGTGTTCCTGCTCGACCGCGTGCCGCTGACGCCCGGGCCCAACCGGATCGAGGTGGTCGCGGAATCCCCCGGCGGGGCGCGTGAATCCGCGACCATTGCCGTCGAGCGCGTGGCGCCCGCCGACACCGTCGCCCCCGTGCGCCGGGACCTGTTCATTGAAAGCAAGACCATCGAACCGGACCAGAACCTCGTGGTCGCGCCCGCCGAACCGGTGGAGGTCGCCTTCCGCGGCACGCCCGGGATGATCGCCGAGGCGAAACTGCCCGGCGAACCGTGGCGCCGGCTGGACGAGGCCGCGGATACCGACACCACGCAGCCGTCGGGCCAGTACCGGGGAATCCTGGTGTTCGCGGCCAATGACGAGGTCGCGTCGCAGCCATTGCGGGTGCGCCTGCGCGCCCAGGGGCGCGTGGCGGGACGCCGGATTCTCGAGGTGCGCGCGGATGCGCGCATCGGCCAGTGGGACGCAAAGCGCGTCCGCCTTGTCCGCGTGGGCAATGACGGCGCGGATGTCGCATTTGGCCTTCACGAGGTGCGCCTCGGCGGCCCCTTCCTGGCCGAGCTGACCAGCGGCACGGTCCTGCGGGTGACCGGCCAGCGCGGGCGAAACCTGCGCGTCCAGCTCACCCCGGCGCTCACCGGTTGGGTATCGGCCGGCGATGTGGCCCCGGCCCCGCCCGCCACCCCGATCCCGCACCTGTATTTCACCAGCCTTTCCGTGGGCGGCGGCGGGGACGGCGATGTCGTGTCGATCCCCTACGCGGCGCCGGTTCCCTTCGCCGTGCGCGCGGGAACAGGCCTGGACGGACGCCCGGTGCTGGATGTGGATTTCTACGGCGCCCACAATGCCGCCACCTGGATCAGCCATTCGGCCAAGGCCGAAGTCGTGCGCGAGGCCACCGTGGAACAGGTGGCCACGGATCACCTGCGCGTGCGCGTCGCGCTGGCCGGTGACCGGCTGTGGGGTTACAAGGCCGAGGTCACCACGACCTCCCTCCGCCTCACCGTGCGCAAGCCCCCGCAGATCGCCAAGGACGGCTCGCCCCTCAAGGGGCTGACCGTCGCCCTGGAACCGGGTCACGGCGGCAGCAACACCGGCGCCACCGGCGTCACCCGTGTCCCCGAGAAGAACATCAACCGCTGGACCGTGGAGGCCCTGAAGGCGGAACTGGAAAAGGCGGGTGCCAAGGTCGTCGTGGTTCGCCCGGGCGACGAGAACCTCAGCCTCGGTGAGCGCGCCCGCCGGGCCACGGCGTCCAACGCCGACGTGTTCATCAGCGTTCACGCCAACTCCGCCGGAACCGCCAACGGGTACCTGCGCGTTTCGGGCACCAGCACCTACTACAAACACTCCTTCGGCCGTGACCTGGCCGCCGCCATCCACAGGCGCCTTCTCGAGATCACCGGCCTTCCCGATTTCGGCAATGTGGGCGCGTTCAACTACACCCCCATCCGCATCGTCACCTGGATGCCCTCCATGCTGGTCGAACAGGCCTTCATGTCCAACCCCTCGGACGAAGCCAAGATGCTCGACCCCGCCTTCCGCGCCAAGACCGCCGAGGCGGTGAGGAAAGGGATCGAGGATTACCTGCGCGGGAAGTAGGCGTGCGGGACGCGCCAAAGCGTCCTTGTTTTCCGGCAGATCCCGGCACATTGTCAGACCAAGGACTCACCCGAGATGACTTCGAAAGCCGACCGCCTCTACCAGGAGGCCATTGACCGGATGACGGGTATGGAAAGGGTTCAAAGAACCTGTCTTCTCTGCGACGAGTTTGTGGAGATGCTGCGTCACCGCATCCGGCTTGAGAATCCCGGTTTGGACGAACGCGAAGTCGGCCTGCGCGCGGCCGAGCACATGTACGCGGACGATCCGGCGGCGATGCGGCTGATTGCGCGGGTGAGGGCCGATGGAACCAAGTAGGGCACTCGGGCCAACCCTTGACCGGGCATCCCGGGCTTTGCAGGACGCGGGGATAAGGTTTGCGGTCACGGGCGGCCTCGCGTCGTCTTTTTTCGGGGAGCCAAGGTTCACGCAGGACATTGACATCGTTTTGCCTGATAGCCTTTCCCGTGGCCAGTTAGCTCTCCTTCAGGCCGTGCTTGGAACCGGGTTCTTTCTGGATCTCGAGGAAGCCATCTCTGCTGTCGCAAACAAAGCCATGTTCACAGCTCTCGACACGGCAACCAACATCAAAGTCGACTTCCATGTTGGGGAGGCCATCGCGGGAGAAATCGGGCGTGCGGTCAGGACTGAATTGCTTTCGGGACTCGCGGTTCCCGCCGTGACCCGTGAAGACTTGATCCTGGCAAAACTGCTGTGGATCACCAAAGGCAGACACATGTCCCGGCAGGATGTGGTGTCCATCCTTCGGCGGTCCAAAGGATTGAACGTGATGTTCTTGGACGACCGGGCTCAATCGCTGGGCGTGGCAGGACTTCTCGGTGAGTTGCGCGCGGAGGCAGCCGGGGGCGGTTTTCTGGCAGATTCGTCCGACTTGTGAAGGTTCGAGTGTCCTCGTAGTTGCTTGCATTTGTCCCAGGCCTCCCGACCCTGGGCTGCAATGAAGCCCGCGTCCGGCCTATACGAGCAAATCGTCGACCAGCTCCTTCATGATGGTCTGGATTTGGTTCGCCGTGACGGCCTTGCGCCCGAGGAGAAGAAGCTCGATCCGGCTGAAAGCCACGCGCATCTCGCCCACCATTTCGCGTCGGTGCTGGAGCGTGTTCTGCATTCGGCCACAGGTGACGATGAGCAGAGAATCCAGCAGCAGGTGGAGATCTGCAACGCACTGCTGAACCATCTGCAAAATGAGATCGACGTGTGGGGACGGGATCCGGAACGGGTCAGCATCCTCTCGGATTCGCGAGTTGCTTCGCCCGGACGACATCTCCTCAGCATCCCAAGCCACCGCCCCCAGACGCTCCAGAAACCCGAACCGCAACCGCGGCCGGATTCGCCGCTTTCTACCGGGTGTCTCCTGACCGGTACGAGCAAGGAGCCAAGCCTGGAGAGCCAGTTGCGCAAGGAACTCGCCACTTCCGACCGCCTGGATATCCTGTGCTCCTTCATCAAATGGAGCGGCGTGCGCCTGCTGGAAGACGACTTGAGGCGGTTCGCCCAGCGGGAAGGAACGGTCCTGCGCGTCCTCACAACCGTGTATTGCGGACTCACGGAACCCAAGGCATTGGAATTTCTGGCATCTTTGCCCAATGCGAGGGTGCGGGTCTCGTACGATGCCCGACGCACCCGGCTTCATGCCAAGGCCTATCAGTTCCACCGTTCGACCGGATTTGGGTCGGCATACATCGGCTCCGCGAATCTGTCCCGATCCGCCCTGACAGATGGTCTTGAGTGGACCATCAAGATCAGCCAGCGGGAGCAGCCATACCTGTGGAACAAGATCGACGGAACCTTCGACTCCTACTGGCGCGATTACGAATTCGAGGCGTATGAACCGGATCGCGACCGGAAGCGCCTTCAAGCCGCGCTGATTGCGGAATCGTCCGGAAGCTCCCTCTACGAGGCTCACCCGGAGGTCCATTTCGATCTTAGGCCGTTTCCGTTTCAGGAGGAGATCCTCGAACGGCTGGAAGCGGAGCGGACGATTCACCCGAAGAAGTGGCAACTGGTGGTTGCCGCCACGGGAACCGGCAAAACGATGGTCGCCGCTTTCGATTTCAAGGGATGGAGGCGGAAGTGGCAGCAGGAGAACCAGGTTCGCCCGCCCCGCCTCCTGTTTGTCGCGCACCGCGAGGAAATCCTCCGGCAGAGCCTCCATGCTTTCCGGGCCGTGTTGAACGACTGGAATTTCGGCGGCCTGGTCGTGGGAAATGAGACATCGCTCGATCCGGACAACCTTTTCGTCTCCATCCAGATGTACGAGTCCAGGAATCTGGATCGGACTTTCGGGGCCGACCATTTCGACTACATCGTGGTGGATGAGTTCCACCACGCCGCGGCTCCCAGTTACCGCCGTCTCTTGGACCATGTGAAGCCGCAGGCCCTTCTCGCCCTGACCGCAACCCCGGAACGAACCGACGAACTGGACATCATGCACTACTTCGGCGGCCATCCATCCTCGGAGATCCGCCTGCCAGATGCCATCAACCGCCGGCTTCTTGCGCCGTTCCAGTACTTCTGCCTGTCGGACAACGTGGACCTGAAGGATGTGTCCTGGCGGAGGGGTCGGTACGTGCCGGCGGAACTGGACAAGGTCTTCACAGGAAATGACCTGCGCGCGCAGTTGGTGATCACGAAGGTTCGCGAAGTTCTGCTGGATGCGACCCGGGCCCGGGGGCTTGGTTTCTGCGTGAGCGTCCAGCACGCCCATTTCATGGCAGATCGCTTCAACCGCGCCGGGCTGCGCTCTGAGGCGCTGGACGCGAACACCCCCAGTGAGCAACGGCGCACCGTCCAGCGACGGTTGAAGGACCGGGAGATCAACTTCGTGTTTGTGGTCGACCTGTTCAACGAGGGGGTGGACATCCCGGAGGTGGACACGGTCATTTTCCTTCGGCCGACGGAAAGCCTGACCGTCTTTCTCCAGCAATTTGGCCGTGGTCTTCGGCTCCACGACGAGAAGGACTACCTGACCGTCCTGGATTTCGTCGGACAGGCCAATCGGAGTTTCCGTTTCGATCTGCGCTTCCGTGCGCTTCTCGGCTCGAAGTCGCGTCGTATCGACCGGGAGATCGAAGACGGGTTTCCGCATCTGCCGCCGGGATGCTCGGTCCGGATGGAGCGGCAGGCCCAGGCTTACATCCTGGAGAACATCAGGCAGAGTGTCTCCACTTCGCGCCGCAAGTTGGCCCAGGAACTTCGCGCATTCAGCGATGAAACCGGGCTTGATTCCACGCTGGCCAACTTCCTCGATTACAATGGCCTCTCAACCGAGGATGTGTATCGGAAGACATCGTGGTCACGACTCCGGGTTGAAGCCGACTTGGCCAACGACTTTTTCGACCCCGATGCGGACCAGCTGGCGAGGGGGCTGCGAAGACTCCAACACATAGACGACGCTCCCCGGATCAAATTGCTCCTCCGCCTCCTTCAAATGCCGAAGGCCGAAGCTGCGCGCGAGCTGGCTCGCAACGAGGAGGCGCAAAGGGTCGCGCTGATGCTCTTTGTCGTACTGCTTGGGCCCAAGTGGACGGCACCCGCGGCTTCCGAGGGCTTCGGAATTCTTGCGAGGAACCCGACGATGAAAGGGGAACTTGCGGAGTTGCTGGAATTGCGCCTGGATGCCATTGGCAGCGTTCCGCAGATTGCCGGGTTGCCCTTCCCGTGCCCCATATCGCTCCATGCACAGGTGACCCGGGACGAGGCGCTGGTCGCCTTGGGATACTGGACCCTGAACAACCGGCCCGAGCAGCGCGAGGGAGTTCGTTATCTGCGAGAAATCGGTGCTGATGTGTTTTTTATTACGCTGGACAAAGCGGGAGAACAATTCTCGCCGACAACGATGTACGAGGATTACGCGATCGACGAACGGTATTTCCACTGGCAGAGTCAAAGCACCACGTCCTCAACTTCGCCGACAGCCCGTCGCTACATTGAGCAAGCATCCAACGACCATACCATTCTGTTGTTCGTGCGAGAACAGAGGGACGTGAACGGTCTGGCGTGCCCCTTTTACTTTCTGGGTCCGGCAGACTACGAATCGCATTCGGGGAGCCGACCGGTCAGTTTCGTCTGGCGCTTGAGACACCCGATACCTGCCCACATTGTCCGCGAAACCCGCCGCCTGGTGGTGGCCTGAGAGGATTTCCCAATGACGGATTCGAGTTCCATCCAAGCGGAAAATGGGAAGATCATCCGGGTGGCCGCTGCTGTCTTGACGGATGATTCAGGACGGGTGCTCATCGCCCGTCGCGGTCCGGGGTTACACCTGGCGGGATTGTGGGAGTTTCCTGGCGGAAAACTGGAGAATGGGGAATCCCCGGAAAAGGCCCTGGAAAGGGAACTTCTCGAGGAATTGCACGTTCAGGTCGAGATCAAGCAGCACGTGGCGTCCGCCCGGCACACCTATCCCGGCCGGGCCACCATTGAGTTGATTGCCCACCGTGG
>JADHEF010000462.1_pt1 | contig 42050 bp, 28 predicted proteins | sample 8952391 | NCBI WGS metagenome assembly JADHEF01 (sample SAMN16124439, study PRJNA663245) | bioreactor sludge metagenome | isolation source: sludge (nitrite) | place: India:Bengaluru | collected 2019-02-28 | reverse complement strand
GGGGGGGGGCCGGGGGGGGGCCCCCCTGGGGGGGGGGGGGGGGGGGGGGGGGGGGGGCGAAGGGTCTGCGCCGGCGCGGGGCCAGTTTCTGCAAATTCGCCGCAATGCACGGCAAACCTACCCCGGTCCTGTGTCAGTCAACCGCTCCAGATTTCCCGACCATAAGAAGAATTCCCATAATGAGTGCCACCACGGCGCAGATTGAGTAGCATATGAGCGTGACCCAATACCATGCGGGTTCATTGTCCCGGCTATAGGTGCGCGTGCTGACCCCCCAGCCGCGGGCCAAGATTTCGCGGGTGGTGACGGCCTGATAAATGAGCCACGAGAACACTGCGCCTATCGTCAGGAAGATGATTGCGAACATGGTCTGGTCCTGGGGCTGGATGGGCAAACCGTTTCCGGTGCCGGTGGCGGGTCGAAGCGTGTTGGTGGAACGGACTTCGCGGCGTGGGCTTCCCCCGTCCTGAATCGTGTGGTTAAGGTCCGATGCCGTCGGGATCAAGAGAGAACTGTCCGGTCCCGAAACGGGTATCCGTCCCTCTTCGTCCCGTTTTGGGGCGATGGGGGTTTCCCTCCGTATCTGGAGAATTGCTTTCTGGGGCAGGGAGGATCCGGACGGCGGATGGGAACACGGCATGGGGATCCTTCATCATGGAGTTGTTGCGCGCGGGGCTAGAGCATCCTCAGCCACAGGGGCATGGTGAGGAGGCTGGCGAGGTAGGTGACGAAAAGGACCAGGGCGACGAGGCTGGTGTTTCCGCCGTAGCGCGACACGGCGAGGGTGGTGTTGGTGGCGGGGGGGGCGGCGGCCTCGACGAGGACGACGAGGTTGAAGATGGGGTCCCATCCGCCGCGCCAGCGCAGCCAGGCGAGGGCGGCCAGCGGGATCAGGACGAGTTTGACGACGCCCACCAGGGCGACGGCCCGCGGCTCGAAGTCGCGGCCCCAGTGGGCGTTGGCCAGCAGGGCGCCGAGCACGATCATGGCCAGGGGGACAGTGGCGTCGCCGACGGTGCGGGTGACGGTGAGCACGAAGGCGGGCATGGTCCATCCGAGGGCGAGCATGGCGGACTTGACGAGGACGCCGGCCACGCAGGCCAGCAGGGGCGGCGTGGCCATGCGTTTCAGGACGGCGAGCGGATGGCGCGCGACCTCGCCGCCGCCGGCCATGAGGGCCACGCCGACGGTCCACAGGAGCGGGTTGAAGAACATGACGAAGCAGCCGATGTAGAACTGGGCCCGCTCGCCGTCGGCCTTGTTGAGCATGGCCAGGACGAGGGGCAGGGGCAGGTACACATTGTTCTGCAGGCCGCTGAGGGCCATGAGGGTGCCGCGGTGGCTGCGGAGGCGCAGGAGGCGGTGGCCGGCCCAGGCGAGCGCGACGGCCGCGAAGAAGAGCGCGACCTGGACGGCGCCGGCCCGGGCGACATAGGGCAGGCGCTCGGGCGCGAACTGGGTGAACATCGCGTGGAAGAGGGTGCAGGGGAGGATGAAATCCACGAGGACCCGGGTCAGTTCGGCGACGCCGGAGGTGGTGAGGAGGCGGCGGCGCACGGCGGCGTAGCCGATGACGCCCATGATAAACACATTGCCGATGGCGGGCAGGGCGGCGCCCAGGTTCAGCTGCTCCATGGCGGTATCCCCGGCGGCGGTGGCACGATGGCGTTCACGGCGCAAACCTTCGCGGCGGCCAAAGGAGAATTGCAAGGGGGCAGGGCGGTTGAATGATTCGCGGTCACCGGCCCCCGGCCGTCCCGGACCCGCGGGGCGGGGCGGCGGGGGGCGGAGCGGACGGCAAAGGGGGCGGGTGCGATGAATCCTGTTGAATCTCTCCCCCCGCCGCCGCGACATACCGGCGGGACTGGAAGAACGGTCCGGGTGGGAATGATGCAGACAGTCAGGCGGCCTTTGCAGGACGAAAAAACGATACCGGTGCCGAGGCAGAACCTCGCGATCCTCGTTTACCGCCGCCCGGGGCGGGAGGATCCAATGCCGCGCCTTCGGGAACTGCGCGACGAGTGCGACGTGCGGGCGGTGGACAACCTGAGGCAGTTGCACGGCGTGTCGGACCTTTTCCACCAGGCGGCCCTGCTGCTGACGGATCCGCTGCGGGGGCGGGAATCGGCGCTGCGCACGGTGCGCCACCACTTTCCGCACCTGCCGGTGATTCTGCTGACGCCGGACCCGGCGGCCCACGCTTGGCTGCTGGAGGAGGGCCTGGTGGACCTGCTGACGGCGGAGACGGATCACCCGCTGCTTCGGCGGGCGGCGATCCTGAACCTGCTGGACAGGGCCACGGCCACCCGCCAGCTGCTGGAGCAGAACCATGACCTGAGCGAGCGGTCGATCTCGGACTCGCTGACCCGGCTTTACAACCACGGGCACCTGCTGGAGGTGCTGGAGCGGGAGTTCCGCCGGGCCGAGCGGAGCCGGGAGCCGCTGTCGTGCCTGATGCTGGACATCGACCACTTCAAGGCGATCAACGACACGCACGGGCACCGGTTCGGCGACTTCATCCTGATGGAAATCGCGGCCCTGCTGAAGGCGAACGTGCGCCACAGCGACATCGTGGGCCGTTACGGGGGCGAGGAGTTCATGGTGATCGTGCCGCTGACCGACGGGGCCGGTGCGGGGATCCTTGCGGAGAAACTGCGGGTGCTGGTGGAGACGCACACGTTCCGCAGCGGGGGGGACCAGGCCGTGGTCACTGCGAGTTTCGGGGTCGCGTCGAACACGGACCAGGGCGTGTTCACGAGCGAGCAGCTGCTGGCCCTGACGGACCGGGCCCTTTACTTTGCGAAGGAGCAGGGGCGCAACCGGGTCTGCTCGGCCCACGAATACGAGACGCTGACGGAGTTTGACCTGCGGCGCCACCGCCTTGGCCTTCACTCGGAATCTGCGCCGGTGGTCCTGCTGCTGACGAGGGACGGGGGAACGCGGGCCTGTGTGGGCGACCTTGCCGACTCGGAGGGATACCAGCTGATCTCGTTCGAGGACCCGGCGCAATTCGTCGCCGAATTCGCCGCGCTGCAGCCGAACCTGATCCTTCTCGACTGCGCGATGACGCCGTACGATGACGATTTCGTGATGGACATGGTGGGGCGGGCGCGGGAGGCCGCGGTGCCGGTCATGGCCATCGCCGACGAGTCGTTCTTCACCGGGCCGGCGGGCCTGAGCGAGATGGTGGACGATTTCGTCTTCGACAATTTCCGGCCGATCGAACTTCGGAAAAAGATGCAGGCGCTGCTGCGGGTGACGAACCTTGAGCGCGACCAGAGGCGGCTGGGAAACGAACTGCGGCTTGCCCAGCGCCGGATCATCAAGAACGAGCGCCTGCGGTCCATCGGGGAGATGGCCAGCGGCATGGCGCACGAGTTCAACAATTCGCTGTCGGCCGTGCTGGGTTCGGCGCAGCTGATGCAGACCCTGCCGGGCCTCGTGCCGGAGGCCCGGGAACTTTGCCAGGGCATCAGCCAGGCGGCCACGGAGGGGGCGCAGTCGGTGGAACGCCTCCAGGCGTTCCTGAACCCTCAGGAGGCCCGCGACCACGGTCGGCACGCGCTGGCGCGGCTGATCAGCGAGGCCCTCCACCTGACGCGGTCGCGGTGGCGGGATGAGGCGCTTCGCAACGGCTGCAACATCACCGTGGTCAACCGGGCGGACCCCGGGGTGACCATCGTGGGGCAGGCGAACGAGCTCAAGGAAGTGTTCGTGAACCTGATCCTGAACGCCGTGGATGCGCTGGACCAGGGCGGGACGCTGGCGTTCACTACGGAAGTCCAGCAGCACCAGGTCAGCGTGGCGGTCACGGATACGGGTCGGGGAATGACGCCGGAGATCCTACGGCAGATTTACGACCCGTTTTTCACGACCAAGCACGAGGGGAACAGCGGATTCGGAATGCACCTGGTGTACAGCATCATGAAACGGCACGGGGGACGGATCGAAATTGACTCGCAACCGGGCCAGGGAACGAGCGTGACGCTGATTTTTCCGAATCTGGACGACCTGAGTGCGGTCGCCGAGTCGGACACGGACCCGGTGGCGTCGGAAGCCGGGGGGGTGGATGCGGTCGGCGGCGCGAAGTCCGGGATGCGCATCCTGGTTATTGATGACGAGAAGTTGGTTCGGGATGTCCATTCCCGGATTTTGAGGTCGCTGGGGCATACGGTGGATACGGCGGCAAACGGCGACGAGGCGTTGAAGCACGCGGCGGACCAGCATTATGACGTGGTGTTCACCGACCTGTCCATGCCCCAGCTTTCGGGTTGGGAAACGGCCCGACAGTTGCGGCAGCAGTGTCCGGGCGCGGTGATAGTCCTGCTGAGCGGTTGGGGCAGCAACCAGAGCGAGGATCTTGTGCGCGCCTGCGGGATCAGCCACGTGCTGGCAAAACCGATCACGACGGCGAAATTCCGCGAGTGTCTGGAGCGCATCGCCGCAACCCCCGCATCTTGACAGGAACCCGAATTTCACCCCCTTCGCGGTTGTATCACGATGGGTAATTTGTTGTTCTGACTGGCTCCGGACTGATCCCCGACCCGCATGAAATCGTGCTACAAACATGTGCAATCCCATGTGGAAAGGGTTCTGGACGGGCGCCGCCTCAGTCATACGTTTGGGGTGGTGCAGACGGCCGTTGTGCTAGCCCGGATTCACGGGGTTCAAGCGGACCAGGTAGCCTTGGCGGCGGTGATTCATGATTGTGCAAAACCGCTTAACTCCGGGCAACTGCAAGAGGTTCTGCGGGAAAACCCGCGCTACGAATCGCAAGAGGATGCGGCTTTTCCGCACATCCTGCACGGCCCGGCGGCTGCCATCCTTGCCAGCCGCGAAATGGGAGTGTCGGACCCTGAAGTGCTTGAGGCGGTGGCTTACCACCCGACCGGCAAGTCCGGCGCGTCACCGGTGCTGCTGGTGCTGATGGCGGCGGACTACTGCGAGCCGACCCGGGATTTTCCGGGAGTGGAGGCGATCCGCCGCCTGGTCCGCGGTGATCTGGAAGCGGGCGTGGTTGCCGTGCTGGAGAACAAGATCGGTCATGTTCGCCGGCGCGGGGGCAGGGTTCATCCCCGCGCCCTGGAAATGCTGGGAGAGTTGCGGAAGTGATGGACCATTCTGCGGAAAGAAGGTGAGACGGCCATAGAATCGCGACACACGGCCCATATGGCCGCCCAGGCAGCCAGTGATGGCAAGGCCGAGAACATCGTGATCCTGGACGTTGCGGACCTGTCGAGCGTGACGGATTTCTTCGTGATTTTCACGGGGGCCAGCACCACGCACCTCCGGGCGCTTGCCCGGCGGATCGAGGAGAGCCTGGAGAATTCCGGAATCCGCGTTTCGCGGGTGGACGGCGCCAAGAGCACCGGGTGGATCGTTCTGGATTACGGCAATGTGGTTGCCCACGGGATGCTGGAGGGTCCGCGGCGCCATTACGACATCGAGCGGCTGTGGGGCGACGCCCCCCGCACGGAGTGGCCCCAGTAGGTTTTTGCCGGCCAAAAGGGACGGCGCAAGGTTTCAATATTAAACAGGAAGGGCATTGGTGAAGACCATGCATTTCAAGACCGGCGACAAGGTGGTCGAGCCCACCATCGGCATCTGCGAGATCCAGGGCGTCCGTCCCATGACCGTGGACGGCCAGACCGAAGATTACTATGTGTTCCGCGCCCCCAACAACTCAACGGTGCTTGTGCCCAAGTCACAAGTGGAGCGGCGCGGAGTGCGCGCGCCGATGAGCAAGGAGGAGGCCAAGAAGGTCCTGGGCGAGCTCAAGAAGCCCGTCGCGTCCTCCCCCGACGACGCGAGACGCCAGTACAATGACTACCGCAAGACGCTGAACAGCGGCGACCCGAAGGAAATCTCCAAGCTCCTCCGCAGCCTGCACACCCTGGACCAGGACAACGAGCTGAAGGGCAAGGAAAAGGAGATCATGGAACTGGCGAAGAAGTTCCTGATCGACGAGATCAGCCATGTCCGCGACGACAGCAAGACGAAGGTCACCGACGAGATCGCCACGGCGCTCAAGGACATGTACAAGAAGAAGATGCAGGACCGCCGCAACGCCAAGAAGAAGGCCAACGCCGCCTGACCGGGCGGCAGGGCACGAAGCCTGGAGTTGAAGTTTTCGAACCTCCCGGCCGGGGTCCGTACCCCGCCGGGAGGTTTTTTCGTTGCGGCAGGCTCAGAGCGTGATCCGGCGCACGGCCAGGAAAAAGAGCGAGCTGAAAAGAGCCGACATCGGGATGGTGAAGATCCACGCCCAGACGATGCGGGCGGCCACCCCCCATTTGATGCCCGACAGCTTGTCGGTGGCCCCGACGCCGACGATGGCGCCGGTGATGGTGTGGGTGGTGGAAACGGGAACGCCCAGGTGGGTGGCCAGGAAAAGGGTGGCGGCACCGGCCGTCTCGGCGCAGAATCCGCCGACTGGCTTCAGTTTGGTGATTTTCATGCCCATCGTTTTCACGATGCGCCATCCGCCGATGGCGGTGCCGACGGCCATGGCCAGGTGGCACGAAAGGATGATCCACAGGGTTTGCGGGTTGGTCAGGGAGAGTTCCGTGTCGGGTTTCATCATGCCCGCCGCCACGAGGAGCGCCACGATGATGCCCATGGTTTTCTGGGCGTCATTGCCGCCATGGCCCAGCGAGTAGAGCGCCGCGGAAAACAGCTGACCGCGGCGGTAGAAACGGTCCACGGCGGACGGACGCCACGACCGGAAGAGCCAGAAAACCGCCACCATGATGGCGAAGCCGAGAATGAGGCCGAGGATGGGGGCCAGAGGGATGAAGGCGACGGTGTGCATCAGTTTGTCCCAGCGGATGACATCCAGGCCCTTGTAGGCCAGGCCGGCGCCGGCAAACCCGCCGATCAGGGCGTGGGAGGAACTGGTGGGCAGCCCCCACCACCAGGTCATGAGATCCCAGATGACGGCCCCGACGAGGCCGGCCAGCACGACGAGCACGTAGGAGCGGTCGTGGGCGTCGATGCGGACGATCTTGGAAACGGTGTCGGCCACGCGCGGCGCGAACACGAACATTGCGGCGAAGTTGAAGAACGCCGCCCAAAGCACGGCCTGTCGCGGTGTGAGGACGCGGGTTGAAACCACCGTGGCGATGGAGTTCGCGCAGTCGTGAAAGCCGTTGATGACATCGAAAACGAGGGCCACCGCGACGGTCGCCACGACCACAAAGACCAGGATGCTCATGGGTCAGGAGGCCTCGATCATGACGCCCTGGAGGATGTTTGCCACATCCTCGCACCGGTCCACGGCGCGTTCGAGCGTCTCGAAGATTTCCTTCCACTTGATGACCATGATGGGGTCCCGCTCCTCGCGGAAAAGCCGCGCCAGGGCGGCCCGCAGCACCGTGTCGCCCTCGTTCTCATGGTGGTAGACGGCCACGCAGTGCTTCTGGATCTCGGGGGAGTTGACGGCCTTGCGCATCTGGGCGATGGCCAGGCCGACCTCGCTGGTGGCCCGGACGAGCACCTGGGCGATTTCGCGCACCTCGGCCCGGATATCGCCGATTTCGTAGAGCCCGATGCGCATGACGGCCGCATCCATGCAGTCGATGATGTCATCGAGGCGCTTGATGAGCCGGTGGATGTCGCCGCGGTCGAGCGGGGTGATGAAGGTGCGGTGGAGCGCCTCGATGCACTGGTGGGTGACGGCGTCCGTCTGGTGCTCCAGGTCCTTGATGCGCGCGATGCGCGCCTGGCGGTCGGCGCCGTCCTCGGCCAGTGCCAGTAGTTCCTCGGCGCCCTGGATGGTCAGGGCAATGTGCTGCTCGAAAAAGTCGAAAAAACACGTCGTTTTCGGAAGTAACCGTCCGAACATCGGTCTTGCGCTCCCTCAGTGCGCCCCAGGTTGGCCGGACGCGAAACGGGATCCGGCGGGGAGGCACAAGATTGAAAAGTCTTGGCCCGTAAGCGGCTTTGTCGAGCGGATTCTTGGAGGAAAAACGGATGGGGTGTCCGGGCCTGTTTTCCTTTGGAAGTGCCCGACGGCGTCCATAGGATTCAGCGTTTAGGCCAAAACCGCCCGCCAAGGAGCGTCTCAGATGGTTTCATCCGTTCCAGTCCAGACTGTCCGCGCCCTGATCCTTTCAGCCCTTTGGGCCGCCTGCACCCTGACGGCACCGTCCGTCTTCGCCGCGGGTGAGGACACGACGGCGGGCATCTTCCTCCCCAACCAGTGGACCCTGCGCCCGGCCGGCGAGACCCGCCCCCTGGGCGACTTCCCGTGCTCGCTGGCGGTGTCGCCGGACGGGCGCCATGCCGCGATTCTCCACGCCGGGTATGGCGATCACGAGGTCCGCATTTTCGACCTCTCGACCCGGCGCGAAACCGGAAAGACAAAACTCCAGAATGCATGGTTTGGCGCCACGTTCACCCCCGACGGGCGGGAACTGCTTGTGAGCGGCGGGGCCGACGACGTGCTGCGCCGGTATGGGTTCCGCGACGGCACCCTGTCCGCCATGACGACGGTCTCGCTGGGGGCGCCGAGGAAGGTCGACAAGAAGACCGCTCCATGGTATCCCGCCGGGGTCGCCATTTCCGCGGACGGGCGAACCGCGTTTGCGGCGGTGCAATATCGCGGCGTGCTCGTCGCAGTGGACCTGGCCTCATCCCCTTCGCGCCACCGGATCGTCACGGAATTCACACAGCCCAATGCCAGCCCCTACCGCGTGATCCTGCACCCGTCGCGCCCCCTGGCCTATGTGTCGCTGTGGGGGGCGAAGGCCGTGGCGGAGGTGACGCTGGAATCGGGCAGGATCCGCCTCATCCCCACGGACTCGCACCCCAACGAGATGGCGATCAGCCGCGACGGCTTGCGCCTCTTTGTCGCCTGTGCCAACACCAACCTCGTGGATGTCGTGGACACGCGGCTCCGGCGGGTGGAGGAGCGCCTCGACTCGGCGCTGTACCCGGGTGTTCCGCCCGGTTCCACGCCGAATGCGGTGGCCCTCTCGCGGGATCAGAAAACCCTGCTGGTGGCCAACGCGGACAACAACAACCTCGCCGTTTTCGACGTGTCGCAGCGGGGTGCGGCCCGCCCGCGGGGTCACATTCCCACCGGGTGGTATCCCACCGGGGCCGCGTTTGCGCCCACGGGTGACATCGTGGTTGTGAACGGCAAGGGCGACGGAAGCATGGCGAATCCGGGCGGCCCGAACCCGACCACGTCAACCCGGTCCCAGCAGTACATCGGGGGACTACTTCGCGGGTCGATCTCATTCATCACCAAACCGGACGATGCGGCCCTTGCCCGCCACACGGCGGAAGCGTTGCGCTGCTCGCCGCTGCGGGCGGACCTGATGCCGGTGGCGGCGGACCCGGGAAACCCGATCCCGTCCAGGGTGGGAGACCCGAGCCCGATCCGCTACTGTGTCTACATCATCAAGGAGAACCGCACCTACGACCAGGTGCTCGGCGACATGCCCGAGGGAAACGGGGACGCGTCGCTTTGCCTGTTCCCGCAACGCGTGACCCCCAACCACCACGGGCTGGCACGGGAGTTCGTCCTGCTGGACCACTTCTTTGTGGAAAGCGAGGTGAGCGCGGACGGGCATGAATGGACCACGGGAGCCTACGCGACGGATTTCGTGGAGAAGACCTGGCCCCCCAACTACGGCGGACACGGCAAACACCCCTACCCGGCGGAGGGAAACCACCCGATGGGCAACCCGGATGCCGGACACCTCTGGGATGCCGCGAAACGCGCAGGGATTTCGTACCGCAGTTACGGCGAGTTTGTGAACGGTGGCGGCCCCAAGTGCGACGGAACGACTAACGACCGGGCGCTGAAAGGCCACTTTGATCCGTGCTATGCCGGCTACGACCTGGACATCAGCGACCTGGACCGGGCGAAACAGTTCCTTTCGGAATTGAAACGGTTCGAGCAGGGGGGGGACCTGCCCCGCCTGATCGTGATGCGCCTGCCCAACGATCACACATGGGGCACGCAAAAGGGCAAGCTGACCCCGCGCAGTTATGTGGCGCAGAACGACCTCGCGCTCGGCATGGTGATCGAGGGGCTGTCCAAATCACCCTTCTGGAAAGAAATGGCCGTTTTCGTGGTGGAGGATGACGCCCAAAACGGACCGGACCACGTGGACGCGCACCGCACCGTCGCGTTCCTGGCGGGACCCTACGTGAAACGCGGAGCCGTCATCCACCAGATGTACTCGACCGCCAGCATGCTGCGGACCATGGAACTCATCCTCGGCCTGCCGCCGATGACGCAGTTCGACGCGGCCGCCCGGCCCATGTTTGCCTGCTTCACCGCAAAGCCGGATTATGCGCCCTACCTGTGCAAGGCGGCAACCCACCCGCTCGACGAGAAGAACCCCGACAAGGCGCCGATGCAGAAGGAGGTCGCCCGGATGGACTTCTCCAAGGAGGACGCCGCACCGGATGCGCTGCTCAACCAGGTTGTGTGGAAGTCGGTGCACGGGGCGGACAGCGTGATGCCGGCCCCCATCCGCGCCGCATACGTCCACCCGCATAAAGACACGGATGGGGACGGCGATTAGCCGCCCGGCCGCACGCCAACCCAAGGAGACCCGCGATGACCCACGCGAAGATGGAAAAGCATGAAGCCCCCCCGCCCCGCCGCGTCCTGGGACGCACGGGGATCGAGTTGTCCGTGGTCGGTTTCGGCGGGATCATCGTGATGAACGAGGACCCGGGCCACGCACGCGAAGTGGTGGCGGAAGCCGTGGCCCGGGGGGTGAATTACTTCGACGTCGCGCCCACTTACGGCGACGCGGAGGTGAAACTTGGCCCGGCCCTCGAACCCCACCGGAACGGGGTGTTTCTCGCGTGCAAGACGGAACTGCGGGATGCCGCGGGCGCGCGCGCGGCGCTGGAAGAGTCGCTGCGCCGCATGCGCACCGACCACTTTGACCTTTACCAGCTGCATGCCATCACGGACCCGCAGAAGGACGTGGAGGCGGTTTTTGCGCCGGGCGGCGCCATGGAAACCCTGGTTCGCGCCCGGGAGCAGGGACTCGTCCGCCATCTCGGGTTCTCAGCCCACTCCCCCGCCGCCGCCCTGCGCGCCATGGAACTCTTCGACTTCGACACGATCCTTTATCCCGTGAACATGACCTGCAACCATCACAGCGCGTTTGACGCGGCCCCGCTGGAAATGGCGCGCCGGAAGGGCATGGGCATCCTGGCACTCAAGGCGATGGCGCGGGGGCCCTGGGAATCCGGGTGCGCCATGGTTCCCCGGGACGAGTTCCCGAAATGCTGGTACGAGCCGTTCACGAGCCGCGACGAGATTGTTGCGGGTCTGAGGTTCACCCTTGCCCAACCGGGGGTGACCGCGGCACTTCCGCCGGGAGAAGAGTCCCTGTGGCGCGTGGCCCTGGAATTGCTGCCCGAGGCGCTGGAAACCACCGCCACGGCCAACGAGGCGGAATTGGCCGCCCGGCTGGAACCGATCTTCCGCTGAGGGACCGGCGTCAGAATTTCTGCGGTCGCAGGACGGCCACATCCGCCACATAGAGGATCAGCGCAAAATCCCGGGCGTAATGGTCGCGCAGCCGCGTTGCCAGGCGGTCCGCCGTTGCGTCGTCGCACACGACCTCGACGCGGATGTTGGCGTCAAAGAAGAAACCGCCGCCGTGCTCGCCATGGGCGCCGCCCCCGCGGGCCTCGGTGATGGTGTATCCGTGTGCGCCGCACTGGCGTATTTCCTCGACGAGCGTTTTCTCCAGGGCCGCCTCGGCAACCACGGTGAGCAGTTTGCGCGGATGTAAATCCATGATGAGCCTCCGGTCAGCCCGCCAGCCAGGCGGCGATGCGGTAATATAGGGGAATCCCGAGGAACAGGTTGAAGGGCAGCGTCACGCCGAGCACGGCGCCGAGAGAAACGGCGACATTGGCCTGGGGCAGGGCGATGCGCATTGCCGCGGGGGCCGCGATATAGGATGCGCTGGCGGCCATGACGGCCAGCAGGGTCACCCCCCCGGGTGACATGTGAAACAGGAGGCCCAGGCCCAGCCCGAACGCGCTGAACAGCAGCGGGAAGCCGATCCCGACCAACACGATGAACCACCCCTCGCGGCGCAGCGCGCCCAGGTGAGCGGCGGCAACCAACCCCATTTCCAGGAGGAAGAGCGTCAGGACGCCCTTGAACAGATCCATGTAGAGGCGGTCCACCGGCCTGATCCCTTCGGGTCCGGCAATGAACCCGATCGTGATTCCGCCCAGGAGCAACACCATGCTCTTGCCGAGGCAGACCTCGTGGAGCAGGCGCCGCCACTGGACGGGCGCGCCGCCCGCCTGGCGCTGCATGGTGCGCCCGAGAAGCACCCCGACAACGAGCGCCGGGACCTCGAGGAGCGCGAGGAACAGCGTGGTGCTCGACTCGAAGGGGACCTGGCGGCGCGCAAGATAGGCGCAGCCGACCGCATAGGTGACCACGCTGACCGAGCCATAGTGGGCCGCGAGGGATGCGGCATCGGGAACGGACAGGCGCAGGCGCAGGATGGGATAGGCCACCAGGGGGAGCAGGAGTCCCATCATCACAACGCCCAACGCCTGGGGCAGCACGGTAAGCAGGGGTTGGCTCGCGAGTTCCACGCCCCCTTTCAGCCCGATGGCCAGCAACAGGAAAACGCTCAGGGTCTCGTAGAGTGCCGACGGCAGTTTCAGGTCGGAGCGGACCACCCCGGCCACAAGGCCGAGCACGAAGAAGAGCACTACGGGATCCGGATGCATTGCGCTTTGGGGTCAGACCTCCATGATACCACGGCCGACGGGCGTCCGCAGGTTTCCGCAGTAAACCGAACTGCCCGGCTCCGATTCAACAGGGAATCCGATGGGGCAAGTTTCAGCGGGACGGCGAATAATATCTACCTGCTTTGTAGTGGTTTCGAGTTTCTGAACGAAAGATTCCAACCAAGCAAGCGAGAGAGGAAGATCGGAATGGCGGAACAGAAGGCGACAAACATCACCTGGCATTCGGGCACGGTGACCCACGAGGAACGGCGCGCCCTGACGGGGCAGAGCCCGCGCTGCGTGTGGCTGACGGGCCTGTCGGCCTGCGGCAAGAGCACCATCGCGGTGGCGCTGGAGCAGGTGCTGATCCAGCGCGGGCACCTGGCCTATGTCCTGGACGGTGACAACATCCGCCACGGGCTGAACAAGAACCTGGGCTTCTCACCCGAGGACCGCACGGAGAACATCCGGCGGATCGGCGAGGTGTCCAAGCTGTTCGTGGACGCGGGCGTGATTGTCATCACGAGTTTCATCAGCCCCTACCGGGCGGACCGGGACCTGGTCCGCGGGCTGTTCAAGGAAGGCGAGTTCGTGGAGGTGTTCGTGGACGCATCGGTGGAAGTGTGTGCCAAGCGCGACCCGAAGGGCCTGTATGAGAAGGCGCTCAAGGGCGAGATCAAGCATTTCACGGGCGTTTCGCCGGATGCGCCCTACGAGGCGCCGCTGAAACCGGAGCTCCACCTGCACAGCGACGACCTGAGCGTGGAGGAATGCGTCCAGGCCCTGCTGGAGTTGCTCGAAAAAGGCGGGGCGTTCCAGCGCTGAGCGCGTCCGGCGGTCGTCACGCCTCGCTGCTGGTGTCGAGGAAGCGGCCCATGGAGCGGAACTTCCTGTAGCGCCCTTCCAGGAGTTCGTCGAGAGGTGTCTCGCCGAGTTTGGCGAGCCACTTCTCGATGGCCTGGGCAACCTGGACGTACGTGTCCTCGGGGTTGCGGTGGGCGCCTCCCAGGGGTTCGGGGATGATCTCGTCGGCGATGCCGAGTTCGATCAGGTCGGGCGCGGTCAGCTTCAGGTGCTGGGCGGCCTGCTCGGCCATCGCGCGGTCCTTCCACAGGATCGCGGCGCACCCTTCGGGTGAGATCACGCAGTACCACGAGTTCTCCAGCATGAGCACGCAATCGCCCACGCCGACGCCCAGCGCGCCGCCGCTGGCGCCCTCGCCGACAACAATGCAGATGACGGGGGTGCGGATCATGAACATGTCGCGGATATTTCGGGCGATGGCCTCGGCCTGACCGCGCTCCTCGGCGCCGATACCCGGGAACGCGCCGGGCGTGTCGATGAAGACGACCACCGGCATGTGAAACTTTTCGGCGAGCCTCATCACGCGCATTGCCTTGCGGTACCCCTCGGGATGGCTCATCCCCCAGTTGCGCACCAGGTTCTCCTTGGTGTCGCGGCCTTTCTGCTGGGCCACGATGGCAACGGGACGGCCTTTGAAGGCGGCCAATCCGCACACGACGGCCTGGTCATCGCCGTAGCAGCGGTCGCCGTGAAGCTCGAGAAAATCGGTCATGATTGCGCCGACATAGTCGAGGGAATGGGGGCGGTCGGTGTGGCGGGCCACCAGCACGCGCTGCCACGGGGAAAGCTGCGAGTACACCTCTCGCTGACGCCGTTCCAGTTCATCGCGCAACTGCCGGACGGCTGTCTCGTCGCGGGGTTCCTTGTTTTCGGTCTCCTGGAGCTTCTGCTCCAGTTCCACCAGGGGCTTTTCGAAATCGAAGGCGGTTATCGCCATCGCGCGTTCTACTCCCGTCTCATAGGACCTAGGGTTGGAAATGCCACAAAGCGTCGGATTCGGAACACCATGCCACCGGGCCGGCCATTGGCAAGCCGAAATGCCGGGTGCGGGCATTCCCCATTCATCCAGTCGTAAGGGGTACGCCGCGGGGCGGATGTGAATTCAGAAGTGGTGGGCCGATGCCGGACTGCCCTGCGGGAAGGGGTGGCGCGGGCATTTCCGGGTCACCCGGTTATCCCCTTATTTCACGGGTGTTTTTTGCCCCCCACCGGAGTGTTTTTTTGTGATTGATCGCCGGTCCTTCGGTGTTAGGTCATTTCGACCCTTGCGGGACCGTGCTTCCTGATTTGGCCGGGATTTCGCAAGGGGTCGCGGGCCTTTGATTCTCAACAACTTGTCCGTTCCCGCGACTCATAACCTTACACAGACACAGGTGGTCAGTCACATGGCGATGCACTCCGCCCCAAACAGCCCGGCGGGCCTTTACAACCCGGAGTTGGAGCACGACGCCTGCGGCGTCGGGTTTGTGGTGGACATCAAGGGGCGCAAAACCCACGAGACGGTGCATGACGCCATCCAGATCCTGGTGAACCTGAGCCACCGCGGCGCGTGCGGCTGTGACCCCGAGACAGGCGACGGCGCCGGCATCCTCCTCCAGATTCCGCACGAGTTCTACAAGGCCGAGTGCCACAAGCTGGGCTTCGACCTCCCGGAACCGGGCCGGTACGGTGTGGCGATGCTTTTCCTGAGCCAGTACACCAAGGCGCAGGACGAATGCATGCGGGTCCTGGCCGAGATCGTGGCCGAGGAGGGGCAGTACCTGATGGGCTGGCGCGACGTGCCCGTGAACCCGGAATGCCTGGGCAAGCTTGCCCGGGAAAGCATGCCGGTGATGCGCCAGGCGTTCATCAGCGCCCGCACGGATTTCGCGACGCAGGATGAGTTCGAGCGGAAGCTTTACCTGATCCGCAAGTTCACCAACCGCACGATCAAGGACCGCCAGGTGCCGGGGCACGAGATGTTCTACTCGCCGAGTTTTTCGAGCCGCACGGTGATCTACAAGGGCATGCTGCTGCCCGAACAGGTGGAGGCGCTCTACCCCGACCTGCGCGATCCGCGCACCAAGAGCGCCATCGCGCTGGTGCACAGCCGCTTCTCGACCAACACGTTCCCGACCTGGGAACTGGCGCACCCGTACCGGATGATCGCCCACAACGGCGAGATCAACACGCTGCGCGGCAACCGCAACTGGATGCGGGCGCGCGAGGCCACGCTGCAAAGCCCGCTTTACGGCGAAGAGATCCGCAAGCTCTACCCGCTGGTGACGGAATCGGGCAGCGACTCGGCCACTTTCGACAACGCGCTGGAGTTTTTGGTGATGGGCGGCCGGACGCTGCCGCACTCGGTGATGATGATGATCCCGGAGGCCTACACCAAGGACGCGGAAATGCACCCGGCCAAGAAGGCGTTCTACGAATACCACGCGTGCCTGATGGAGCCGTGGGACGGCCCGGCGGCCATCGCGTTTTCCGACGGCGTGCGGATCGGCTGCGTGCTGGACCGCAACGGCCTGCGCCCCGGCCGCTACTGGGTGACGAAGGACGACCGGATGATCTACGCGTCGGAATCGGGCGTGCTGGACATCCCGGTGGAGAACGTCGCGTACAAGGGCAAGATGCAGCCGGGCCGCATGCTGCTGGTGGACACGGACGCGCAGCGCATCATCGGCGACGAGGAGATCAAGCTGAAGGTCGCCGGGCAGCAGCCCTACGCGAAGTGGGTGCAGGACAACATCATCGACCTGTCGGAGCTGCCCGCGCCGCCGGAGGGTTCGGTGAGGCTGCCGGACCACGAGACGCTGCTCCAGCGGCAGCAGGCATTCGGATACTCGCTGGAGGACGTGCGGATGCTGATCGCGCCGATGGCGGCAACGGGGGACGAGGCCATCGGCTCGATGGGCAACGACGCCCCCCTGGCGGTGCTCAGCGACCGGCCGCAGCTCCTCTTCAACTACTTCAAGCAACTTTTCGCCCAGGTGACCAACCCTCCCATCGACTCGATCCGCGAGGAAATGGTCATGAGCACGCGCAACTACATCGGCAGCTGGGGCAACATCCTCGACGAGACGCCCAAGCACGCCCACATGGTGCGCATCCCGCACCCGGTGCTGACCAACGAGGAACTGGAAAAGCTGCGCCACCTGCGCGTCGGCGATTACCGCTCGATCACGATCCCCATGCTGTTCCCGGTGGCCGAGGGAGAGGCCGGCCTGGAAAAGGCCATGACCAGCCTGTGCGAGCGGGCCGGGGCGGCGTGCCGCGAGGGTTACAGCCTGATCATCCTGTCGGACCGCGGAGTGGATGCCGCGAACGCGCCGATCCCGGCCCTGCTCGCGACGGCGGGTTTGCACCACCACCTGATCCGCGAGGGCCTGCGGGGCAACACGGGCATCGTGGTGGAGACGGGCGAGGCCCGCGAGAACCAGCACTTCGCGCTCCTCATCGGCTATGGCGCGGGAGCCATCAATCCCTACCTGGCGCTCGAAACCATAGCCGACATGGTGCGCAACAACACCATCCCGGAGGAGCTGGCCAAAGGCGGCCTGACGGTCGAGACCGCGCACAAGAACTACATCAAGGCGACCGACAAGGCGATCCTGAAGATCATCGCCAAGATGGGGATCTCGACGATCCAGAGCTACGAGGGCGCGCAGATCTTCGAGGCAATCGGCCTGAACGAGGATGTGATCGACCGCTATTTCACGAAAACGGCCTCGCGCATCGGCGGCGTGGGGCTCGAAAACCTGGCGCGCGAGGCCCTGCTCCGCCACCGGTTCGCCTTCCCCGAGGAGCGGATGACGCGGATCGACATGCTCGACGTGGGCGGCCAGTACCAGTTCCGCCAGGGCGGCGAGTACCACCTGTTCAACCCCGACACGATCTTCAAGCTCCAGCACGCGACCCGGACCGGCGATTACGGCATCTACAAGGAATACGCCCGGCTCGTGAACGACCAGAGCCGCCGCCTTTGCACACTGCGCGGGATGTTCCGGTTCAAGAAGGGCGACCCGATTCCGCTGAGCGAGGTGGAGCCGGCGTCGGAGATCGTGAAGCGCTTCGCCACGGGCGCGATGAGCTTCGGCTCGATCAGCCGCGAGGCCCACGAGACGCTGGCGATCGCGATGAACCGGATCGGGGCGCGCAGCAACACCGGCGAGGGCGGCGAGGACGCGGTGCGTTTCCAGCGGGACGCAAACGGCGACTGGCGCCGGAGCGCCATCAAGCAGGTGGCCAGCGGGCGGTTCGGCGTGACCACGCACTACCTGGTGAACGCGGACGAACTGCAGATCAAGATGGCCCAGGGCGCCAAACCCGGCGAGGGCGGCCAGCTCCCCGGCCACAAGGTGGACAAGGTCATCGCCCGGGTCCGGCACTCGACCCCCGGCGTGGGCCTCATTTCGCCGCCGCCGCACCATGACATCTACTCGATCGAGGACCTGGCCCAGCTCATCTACGACCTGAAGAACTCGAACCGCCGCGCGCGCATCAGCGTGAAGCTGGTGGCCGAGGTGGGCGTTGGCACGGTGGCCGCCGGCGTGGCCAAGGCCCACGCGGACGTGGTGCTGATCAGCGGCCACGACGGCGGCACGGGCGCCAGCCCGCTCACCAGCATCAAGCACGCGGGCGTGCCCTGGGAACTGGGCCTTGCCGAGACGCAGCAGGTGCTGGTGATGAACGACCTGCGCGGGCGCATCACCGTGCAGACCGACGGCCAGATCAAGACCGGCCGCGACGTGGCCATCGCCGCGCTGCTCGGCGCGGAGGAATGGGGTTCGGCCACGGCACCGCTGGTGGCGCTGGGCTGCATCATGATGAGGAAATGCCACCTCAACACCTGCCCGGTCGGAATCGCCACGCAGGACCCGGCGCTCCGGGCAAAGTTCTCGGGCCAGCCGGAACACGTGGTGAACTTCTTCCTCTTCCTGGCGGAGGAGATGCGGGAGATCATGGCCGAACTGGGCTTCCGCACGGTGGAGGAGATGATCGGGCGCAGCGACATGCTGGAGATGCAGGAAGCGCTGGATCACTGGAAGACCCGGGGCCTCGACTTCACGCAGATTTTCTACCGCCCGATCCCGCGCGCGGGCGTTGCCACGCACAAGGTGCAGGAGCAGGACCACGGCCTGGACGCGGCGCTGGACAATACGCTCGTGGAAATCGCGGCGCCGGCCATCGAGCGGGGCGAAAGGGTGCGGGCCGAACTGCCGATCCGCAACATCCACCGGACGGTGGGCACCATCCTGAGCGGCGAGGTGGCGCGGAGGCACGGCGCCGAGGGCCTGCCGGATGACACGATCCGCTTCGACTTCACGGGAACGGCGGGCCAGAGTTTCGGCGCCTTCCTCTACAGCGGCGTGACCATGACGCTGGAAGGCGACGCCAACGACTACGTGGCCAAGGGAATCAGCGGCGGCAGGATCGCCATCTTCCCGCCCAAGAAGGCGACGTTCGTTCCGGAGGAAAACATCATCATCGGGAACACGTGCCTTTACGGCGCCACGAGCGGCGAGGTGTTTGTGCGCGGCATCGCCGGCGAGCGGTTCGCGGTGCGCAACAGCGGCGCGAAGTGCGTGATCGAGGGCGTGGGCGACCACGGCTGCGAGTACATGACAGGCGGCGTGGCGGTCGTGATCGGGCCCACGGGACGCAACTTCGCGGCCGGCATGAGCGGGGGCCTGGCCTTCGTGCTGGACGAGGAAGGGAAGTTCCCGATCCGCTGCAACCAGGCCATGGTGGACCTTGAGCCGCTGGAGGACGAGAAGGACCAGAGGATCGTGCGCATCCTGCTGCAGCGCCATGCGGATTACACCGGCAGCACCCGGGCCAGACTCATCCTGGAGAAGTGGGACGAGTACCGGCCGAAGTTCACCAAGGTGTTCCCCAAGGATTTCCGCCGCGCGCTGGGTCAGCTGGAGGAGGAAGAGCGCAGGGTCGCCGAGGCGAAACTCATGCCCGTGGGGGCATGACGCTCCGGGAGACTCCCGGGCGGGCCCCAAAGAAGCAGCTAGATGGCGCGAATCTCCCGGCTGAACAGCCGGATGTGTTCGGGCGTGGTGCCGCAGCAACCGCCGACGATGCGCGCCCCCGCATCCACCAGCGCGCGCACGCCGGCGGCCATCATCTCCGGCGTTTCGCGATAGACGACGCCGCCGGTCTCGGTCAGTTCCGGCTGGCCGGCGTTCGGCTGGATGATGACCGGCAGCCCGCCGGCCGCCTCGCGCATCTCGGCCACTATCGCCGCGTAGTCGCCGATGACGAGGCCGGTGCCGCAGTTTGCACCCACGATGTCCACGCCCATCTCCCTGAGTTGTTCCGCCGCGCCGGCGGGGGCGGTGCCCATCATGGTCCGGTACCCGCCCTGGAGGCTCTTGTCGAACGCCAGTGACGCGACGACGGGAAGCGGCGAGTGTTTGCGGATGGCCTGGAAGGCACACTCGATTTCCTCGAGGGCGGTCATGGTTTCGATGATGAACGCGTCCACGCCGCCCTCGACAAACCCGAGGACCTGTTCCTCAAACCAGGCAACAACCTGTCCGGGAACCGCATCGCCAACCGGTTCGAGAAATCCGCCAAAAGGCCCGATATCGCCCAGCACATAGCGGTCGGGGCCCATGACTTCGCGGGCGACCAGGGCCCCTGCCCGGTTGAGTTCCCGGACGCGGGCCTCCTCGCCATGCAGGGACAGGCGCGAAGCGTTGGCGCCGAAGGTGTTGGTCAGGATCAGGTCGGATCCGGCGTCCCGGTAACGCTGCTGGATGGCCTTCACCTTGTCGGGGGCATCCGCATTCCAGACCTCGCCCGGTGCGCCGGGTGCCAGCCCGGCCTGCTGAAGCTGCGTGCCCATCGCACCGTCGCCGACCAGTATGTGCGTGCGGACTGCCTCAAGAAAAGGTGCCTTCATGGGTGCCTTACCCCCGATTTGTGATTTGGGATTCCGCGAAACAATCCACCCTTCCGTTTTGCGAATGGCAAGGAGTTGCGCAACGGGTGGTGACCGCCGCAGCAGGGATGCCAGTCGCCCGCCGGGGCGGTCAGTAAATTCCGGCCTCCTCCACCGCCTCCCTCAGCTGCATGATGTTCTCCGGCGGGGCGGCGGGTGCCACGCTGCACGCCGTGCTCAGGATGTACGCGCCGCCGGGCTTTGCGGCTTCGAGACGGTCCAGACACGCGGTCTTCACATCCTGCGGAGTGCCCATGAGGAGGGTGTTCACCGGGTCCAGGTTGCCTTTGATGAAGACGCGTTTTCCGAGAATGCCCAGGGCGTCGCGCAGCTCCACGGTTCCCAGCGGGGGCGGGTCCAGCGTGTCCACGCCGTCAATGCCCGTCTGCTCCATCAGGTCGAGACGGTCCCCGATGGCCCCGCAGGTGTGAACGTACACGGGGGCCTGCGGATCGCCCGCCTTGATCCCCGCGATCACGCGCCGCATGTAGGGAAGTTCGAACTGCGAGTAGTGTTCGCGCGAGATCAGGCCCGCGCCCGTGAACGCCGAGGAAATGAGCACGGCATCCGCACCGGCCCGACGCTGGATGCGCCCCAGCGCGATGGCGCCTTCCGTGAGGCGGTCGAGCATGGCGTGGCATTTTCCCGGGTCGTCCATGAGCGCCATCAGGCCGTTCGTGTAGTCGAGCATCTCCATGAACTGGGAAAACGGGGAGAAAATCTCGGAGTGAACGCTGACCTCGCCGCGGGTCAGGTCCCTCACGCGCCGGATGGTGTCCGTCACATAGGGGGGGAAGAAATCGTCGCCGCCGACGGGGGCGACCTCACCATCGAACCCCCACGAGTAGGGGTAGGTGATCGCGGACAGGTCGTGAGGCTCCATGTAGAACAGGCGGTCCGGATCGATCTCCTCGAAGGACGGGAAGTAGCGGACCTCGTCCTGGATGTACACATGGGGATTGTCATCCGGCGGGGCCACGGTGAAAAGACCGTTTTTCCAGTGGATGATCGTCTCCCCCCCGCGCTCCTCGGTGCGGACGACGGACTTGCGCCACGCGGGATCGCGGCCGGGCAGGTTGATGAGGATGCCATCGAAACCGTAGCGCCGCTGCAGCAGGACCGCGGCCTCGGCAAAGGCATCGGAGTCGTGCCAGATGTCCAAAAAAGGCAGGGGCGTATTGAGGAAATAGTGGCCGAGTGCGAGTTGGCACATGACCGGCACGCGGTCCGGCTGTTTCTTCTGCATCGCCACATCCATGCGCTCGCGGCTGTTCATGGTTCATTCCTCCTTAGTCGTGTCCGGCCGGTGTCACCCGGCCGGTTCCCGCTTGAGCAGATGGTCGCCGCCACAGCGGCGGGTCCCATCGGCTTCGCGCACCTTGTTGATGCACCCGCCCCGGAACGTGCACTCGTCCTGCGCGGTGCGGTAGGGGCAACGCTCGCCTTTCTTCTGTTCGATGGCGGCGCCGATCTCGAGGATGGTGTCGCGCATCCGGTCCAGCGCGGCCCGGATGCGCGCCGCCTGGGCTTCGCGCTCCGGATCTCCCGTGCCGCTGCGGTCTTCCACGCGTCCGCTCCCCTACTCGTACAGGCTTTCGATCGCGGGACTGTCGAAGAAACCCATCGCTTCGGCAAACGCGTCGGGGTACTCGGGATGTCCGCCCAGTTCCACGTATTCGGTCCTCTCGCGGATGGACTCGGCACGGCGCCAGCATACCCGGTCCAGCAGGGCCATGCGCGCCCCCACCCCGGCCGCGTTGCCGATGAACTCCACCTTCTCCGGGTCCACGGGCGGCACGAGGCCGATGTCCAGCAGGCTCGTCTTGCGGACATAACTGCCAAAGGCCCCGGCTATGAGCACGCGGTCCAGGTCCGCCGGCGTGGCCCCCCACTGCGTCAGCAGGATCTGCATGCCGGCCAGGATGGAACCCTTGATCAGCTGGAGCTGGCGCACATCCAGCGCGTTCAGCATCACGGGGACACCGCGGTCGGCTTCGCCGGGTCCGGCAAGGATCACGCACGAGTGTCCGTGCTCGCCCTCCACGACGCGGGAGGCCAGTTCGGGGAACCGTGCCGAATCGACGGCGTCGCGGTGGTGCATGCGGCCGGTCTCGTCGATCAGGCCCGTGCGGAGGAGGGCGGCCACGGCGTCGATGAGGCCGGAACCGCAGATCCCCTTTGCCCGAACGCCGCCCAGCACGCGGACTCCGAGCCGCCCGCCCGAGCGCAGCGTGACCCGGTCGATGGCGCCGGGAGCGGCCCGCATTCCCTGCCGGATGTTTGCCCCCTCAAAGGCCGGCCCGGCCGCGGTGCTGGTGGCCAGCATCCGCCCCCGGTGGCCGAGGACGATTTCCGAATTCGTTCCGAGGTCGATCATCAGCGACAGCCCGTCACCCTGATCCATCCCGCTGGCCAGGACGGCGCCCACGGTGTCCGCCCCCACGTTGCTCCGGATCATTGGCAGGGTGCGCATGCGCGCGCCGGGACGGATGGCGAGGCCCAACTCACCGGCCGGAACGCACAGGCCGCGACTCCACGCCCCCACATACGGGGCTTGTCCCAGGGGTACCACGTCCACGCCCATGAGCGTGTGAAGCATCGCCGGATTGCCCGCGAAACAGGCCGTCCAGATGTGGTCGGCCGGGATTTCCGCCTCCCTCGCGAGGTCGCGGATGAGCGAGTTGACCGCCTGGACCAGGACCGCGTGGAGTTGCGCGTTTCCGTCCTTGTTGCTCATGGCGAACTCGATGCGCGAGATGACGTCGCCACCGAAACGCACCTGGGGATTCAGCATGGACGAACTGGCCGCCACGGCGCCCGTCTCGAGGTTCACCAGCGCGCCCGCGAGCGACGTGGACCCGACGTCGAAGGCGAGGCCGAACATCGGGGCGCCATCACCGGAGCCCTCGGCCAGGTCGAGCAGGTCGTGGTGGTCGAAAACGGCGGTTACGGCCCCGCCCTCCGGGGCCAGGGCGGGCAGGGCGCGCAGAAGCGCCAGCGGGGAGCGCGCGTGAAAACCTTGGCCCCATTGCATGGCCAGGGAATCCTCGAGGGCCCACTGGTACTCGAGCGTGGGTTCGGGGAGCATCACGGTGCGACGGCGCACCACGGGTTCGAAGCCGTCTGGAAAGAGGATGTCGGAGCCAAAACCCTTGGGGCTGGCCACGCGACTCACCGACGGAACCTCGACCACGGCGGATGCGGAGACCAGGCACTGGCAGGAGAGACGCCACCCCTGGTCCATATCGGTTGCCGTGAGCAGGCGGCGCTCGGGTTCGGTGGGCTCGGGGGCTCCGGACACAAACCGAACCCGGCATTTTCCGCAGGTGGCGTTGGAACCGCACGGATGGTCAATCAGGACATCCGCCTGGGCGGCGGCATCGGACAGGGGAACCGGTTCGGCGAGCGCGAGGACCTTGTCCTCGGGCAGGAACCGGATTTCGGCGGAAGGCATGACCGGCACAATCACCCGGCTGTTCGGCCGGTTTCCAGAAGTTTGAGGGCCTTTTCGACCGCATCCGATGCGTCCTTGCCCCAGGCGTCCGCCCCGATGCGTCGCGCATACTCCTCGCTCACCGGGGCCCCGCCCACCATCACGCGGATCCTGTCACCATATCCGCGCTCGCGAAACGCGGCAATGTTGGTCTGCATCTGCCCCATCGTGGTGGTCAGCAGGGCCGACATGCCCACCAACTGGGGCTGGTGGGCGTCGATGGCCTCGCAGAATTTCTGGAGCGGCGTGTTGACGCCGAGATCGATCACCTCGAGGCCGGCGCCCTTCATCATCATGCCGACCAGGTTCTTGCCGATGTCGTGGATGTCGCCCTTCACGGTGCCGATGACGATCCTACCGACCGGCTGGACCCCGCACGCGGCGAAAATCGGTTCGAGGTGGGCGAGTCCGGCCTTCATCGCCCGCGCGGCAACAAGAACCTCGGGGACAAAGATGATATTGTCGCGGAAGCGCACCCCGATGACCTTCATGCCGGCGATGAGTCCCTCCTCCAGCACGGTTTCCGCAGGAACCCCTTCGTCCAGCGCGGCACGGGTAAGCTGGGAAACGGCGTCTGCTTTTCCGTCAATCAGCGCCTGGGAAAGAAGGGCAAGGTCGGCCATGCGTTCGGCTCCCGGTAAAGGTGGTGAGGAGCATTACCGGCGCGCGGGCAACTTAATCGCTTAAGTTGGTGTCACTCAAATAAGGACTGCACCGGCCTATGATTTCAGGCCGCTGCGGGCGATCCCCTCGATGAAGAAACGCTGCACGAAGAAGAAGGCGATCACCACGGGCATGATGCAGAACGTGGAGGCAGCCATCAGCAGGTGGTAGTCGTTGCTGGCTTCCGTGGTGAACACCTGGAGGCCGACCATGATGGTGCGCATGCGGGGGCTGCTGGTCATGATGAGGGGCCACAGGAGCGAGTTCCATGTGGCGATGAAGGTGAACAGCCCGCTGGTGATGAGCACGGGCCGCGACAGGGGCACCATGACGCGCCACAGGAAACGCCACCGCCCCGCCCCGTCAATCTGGGCCGCGTCCCACAGGTCTGCGGGGATCGTCATGAAGAACTGGCGCATCAGGAAGATGGTGAACACGCTGGCAAGCCACGGGACGACCAGGGCCTTGTAGGTGTCCAGCCAGTTCAGTTCCGCGAGGATGATGTACTTGGGGATGATCAGCACCTCGCCGGGCACCATGAGCGTAGCCAGCACGATGTAGAAGAAGAGGCCGCGCCCGAAAAACTCCATCCGGGCAAAGGCATAGGCCGCAAGCATGCTGGTGATGAGCGTGCCGGCGGTGGACGCGATGGTCGTCCAGGTGCTGACCCAGTAGTAGCGGGCGAAGCCGACCTCGGGTTTGTGCCACGCCTCGACATAGTTGCCCCACTGGAGTTTTCCGGGCCACCAAGTGGGCGGATAGCCCATCGCCTCGCTGTATTCCTTGAGTGAGGTCATGATCATCCAGTAGAAGGGAAGAATCATGAGGAAGGCGCCGAAGAGCAGGGCGTTGTACTTGAGGTGGGTTGCGGCGATCTTTGGCCGGCGGGCGAAAATTCCCCAGGCAAGCACGGCGATCCAGTACAGGCCGTAGGCCTGCATGGCATAGGTCATGGGACCCGGGCCAGTCTGTAGATCGGGTGTCATCGGTCAGGGTGCGGAATGCCGTGATGGGCGGGTGCTGGCAACGGTTATTTCGAGGTGGCGAACCACAGGTGGGTGAGGAAAACCGAAATGGCGACGGCCACAAAATCCGCGAAAAGACCGGCGCCGATGGTGAGGCGGGTGTTCTTGACCCCGATCGAGCCAAAATACACGGCCACGACATAGAACGTGGTTTCCGTGCTTCCGTGGATGGTGGAGGCCATGAAGCCGGTGAAACTGTCGGGGCCGAAACGCTGGAAGATGTCCACCATGACGCCGCGGGCGGCGCCGCCGCTGAGGGGTTTGACGAGAGACATCAGGATCACGTCCGCGGGCATGATGCGCTCGGGGATGATGAAGCCGATGATGTTCCGGGCGACAAAATCCATCGCGCCGCTGGCCCGGAAGATGGCGATGGCCGACAGGATGACCACGAGGTAGGGGATGATCATGACGGCCGTGGTGAAGCCCTCCTTGGCGCCATCCACAAAAACCTCGTACACCTTCACTTTCCGCGAGTAGCCGTACGCCACGATGAAGAGGATCACGCCCAGCATGACCCAGTTGCTGATGACCTCGGAGAGGATCTTGATGGTCGGGTTCACAGGGAGGCCTCCGCGGTCTGCTTGTCTTCGGCGGACGGGGGCGGGGTGTCGGGACTGAACTTTTCGGCGAGCCTGCATCCGAGGAACGCGACGATGTGGCCGATGAAGGTGGCGATCAGCATGGGGACCATGAACTGCGTGGGCGCTTTGGAGTGGGCCGCCACGCGGTAGCCGATGATGGAGACGGGGAGCAGGGTGAGGCACGAGACATTGATGGCCAGGAACATGCACATGGCGTTGCTGGCCGTGTCCTTCTTGCCGTTCAGTTCCTGGAGTTCCTTCATGGCCTTCACCCCCAGGGGCGTGGCGGCGTTGTCCAGCCCGAGCATGTTGGCCGCGAAGTTCATCAGGATGGCGCCGGCGGCCGGGTGGTCCACGGGCACGGTCGGGAAGACGAACCGGAAGACGGGTCGGATGAGCTGGGCGAGTTTCTGGATGAGGCCGCTGACCTCGGCGATCTTCATGATGCCGAGCCACAGGGCCATGATTCCGATGTAATCCATGGCGATTCCGACCGCGCCGGATTTCTGCTTGCCGTTGTCGTCGTAGCGGAAGGCAACGCTGTTGACGATGTCGTTGGTCAGCTTGTTTCCGGCCGTGGCCAGGGCCTGGAGCTTCTTGTCCCATGTGTCGTAGGGGACGACCACCGTGACTTCCTTGCCGTCCACGACCTTCTTCTCAACCTCACCCGTGGAGGCCCGGTAAACGGCGCTGCTGGCACCGACGAGGATGCCGACCACAACGAGAAACGCCCATATATGATTGAGCAAAACGAAACCTCCGGCAAGTGCGGTAGTTGGTGGGATGGGATTTGGGGCGGGTGTTTCGGCAATTGCAAGCGGTCGTGTGAGCCGCTTCCCCCCGTCTCCCGGAGGCACGGCCCCGGCCCACGATTGCGATCCGGGCGGAAATCCCCCATTGATCCCGGCCCGCGGGGTGTATAGCCTCCCAAACTGCGTTTGCACCGCATGAGACACCCAACCAAGGAGACCCCAATCATGGCGATCACCACCGGGCAGGCCGCCCCCGACATCGAACTCCCCGTGGCCGGATCCAAGGACAAATTCAAGTTGTCCGACCACCAGGGCAAGCAACCCGTCGTCCTGCTGTTCTTCCCGCTGGCCTGGACGAGCGTCTGCACCGAGGAACTGTGCTCGATCCGCGACACCTACACGCTCTACAAGAACCTGAACGCGAAGATCGTGGGCATCAGCGTGGACAGCCCGTTCGCCCTGGACAAGTTCAAGGCCGAACAGAACCTCCCCTTCGACATGGCGAGCGATTTCAACAAGGAGGCCTCCGCCGCTTACGGCTGCCTTTACGAGGACCTGCTTGGCTTCAAGGGCGTGTCGAAGCGCTCGGCCTTTGTCATCGGCAAGGACGGGAAGGTGCTGTATGCCCAGGTGAACGAGAATCCCAAGGAACTGCCGGACTTCGGCAAGGTGCAGGAAGCGCTGAAGAACGCGTAATCCACGGGATTGCGGGATTTCAAACGCCGTCCGGCAACCGCCGGACGGCGTTTCTTTTTGGGGAGGTTAGCGGCCCAGCGCATGCCGCAGGGCGGACTCCAGTTCGGGCCAGCGGAAGCGGAACCCGGCCGCGTCGAGTTTGGCGGGTTCCACGCGCGTGCTGGCGAGAAGCATTTCGTCGGCCGACTGCCCCAGGGCCAACCGGAGGGCCCATCGGGGCGCGTGGGCGAAGGCCGGCCGGTTCAGGACGCGCGCAAGCGTCCGGGTGAAATCCGCATTCGTGACGGGGGCAGGCGAGACCGCGTTCACGGGCCCCGAAAGCGCCGGAGTCGCGATGGCAAATCGGATGGCGGAAACGAGGTCGTCCAGCCCGATCCAGCTCCAGAACTGGGTGCCCGATCCGAGTCGCCCCCCCATCCCGATTCGGAAAAGCGGCGTCATCTGCCCCAGCGCTCCTCCCGCGGCGGCAAGAACCAGGCCGATGCGCAGGTTGACGACGCGGATCCCGTGATCGGTCGCCGGCGCGGTGGCCGCCTCCCAGCCCGCCGCGATTTCTGACAGGAAACCTTCTCCGCGCCCGGCGTCCTCGCGCAGGATGCGGCTGCCGCGGTCCCCGTAAAATCCGGTTGCCGACGCGCTGACGAGCACGGCCGGCGGCGCCGACAGGCCCGCGAGCGTTTCGCAAAGCTTGCGCGTGGCCGGGATCCGGCTTTCGCGGATCCTGGCGCGTTTGGCCTCCGTCCATCGGCCCACCACGCTTTCACCCGCCAGATGAACGACGGCGTCGGCCCCTTCCCACGGCCCCGGATCGGCGGCCGGGGACGCCGGGTTCCAGGGGATGGAACCGGCCGGCGCCGGCCGTCCCGGTCTCACCAGCCTTACGACCCGGCATCCATCGCCTTCCAGCACTGTCACGAGGGCCGAACCCACCAGCCCCGCGGCCCCGCTGACCAGAACCCTCATCCGCGCATCCTTTCCCCATGTAAATCCAAACCGCACAACAAGAGCCGCGGCAACCCGCCGGCACAACCGGGGCAATCCGCGCATCGGAAAACTTTTGACACCCAAGCCGCTTCATCCGTAGCAGTACATGGAGGTTCCATACCACAGGTTACCACGGATAGGCCGCCCCATGCCGGAACTGGTTCTGAAACTCGGCGACGAAGTCATCGAGAAGTTCGTGTTCGACAAAGACATCGTGAGCATCGGTCGCGCGCGCGACAACGATGTTGTGGTGGAGAATCTCAGCGTTTCGCGCAACCATGCGCGAATCCGCCGCCAGGGAGGCAAGTTCATCCTGACGGACCTCAACAGTGCCAACGGCACCTATGTGAACGGCGTGAAAATCACGAAGACCGAAATCGTGGACAGCGACGTGGTCAGCGTGGGCAAGCACAAGATCCTTTTCGTGAACCGCCCCGTGTCGGACGACGACCTGATCGTGGAGGCGCTGGGCACCGACCGGACCATGGTCGTGGACCGGGCCGTCACCGGCATGCTGTGCGTGACCGAGGGCAAACTGAAGGGGAAGGAATTTCCGCTCACGAAGTTCGAGACCACGGTGGGCAAGGCTTCGGCCAACGACATCGTCCTGAGCGACGACTGGTTCCTATCAAAAAAGCAGGCGGTGATCGTGCGGCGCGACAACCGCTTCGAGATCCGCGACCTCGGCGGCTTCCGCAAGACGAAGGTCAACGGCACGCCCCTCAACGAGGCCGTGGAACTGAAACCGGGCGACGTGATCGAGTTCGGCAACACGCGGTGCATGTTCCAGCTGGGCGGCGAGAACGCATCCATTCCCGCCGGAGCCCGCATCCCGCGCGAGATGGGGCTCGAGGACAGCGTTTACGCCAGCGTGTCCGACTTCAACGAGCAGATGGAACTGCTGGCCCGCAAACCCGAACGGCCCGAGCCGCCCCGCCGGCAGCTCACCCCCACCGAGCAGGTTGCGCCGGAGAACAACCCCAATTCCGCGAAAGCGGATGAAGCGCCCGCCACGCCGGATTCCGCGGACGAACGCGCCGAGAGTCCGACGCCCGCGGCCGTGAAGCCTTCCGCCCCGGAAGCCGGGGGTGGCGGGAAGCGCCGCAAGCGGGAAAAGGAACGCGAGCCCAAGCCGGACTACACGACCCAGAGTTTCGCCACCGAGGAAAAGCCGGCGGCGGATCTGCCGCCGGCCGCCCTGCCGTCCGACATGCTTCCGGCGCTGGAGATTCCGGGGATTGACGGTGCGGCCAAACCGGAAGACGAGGCGCCCCCCGTGGAACGGCCGGAAAGCGCCCCGGAAGCCGTGCCGGTCGCAGTTGCGGCCGCCAAACCCACGGGCGACCTGGAGAAAGAGATCGCCCTGTGGGAAGCGGCCCTCCAAAACCGCAGTCCCGTCATCCGCAAGCAAGCCGCGGCCATGCTCAAGAAGATCACCGGTAAAGACCATGCGAATTGACCTCTCGCCGCGGAAGGTCGGGGTCTTTTCCGACATCCACGGAAACTATCCCGCGCTCCGGCGGGTTCTGGAAGTGCTGGACCGGGAGCAGGTGGACGCGCTCGTCTGCTGCGGCGACGTGGTCGGGTACGGCGCCAACCCAAACGAGTGCGTGCAGATTCTGCGGGAACGCGGCATCCCCACCATCGCGGGCAACCACGATTACGCGGCCCTGGGGCGGATCGACATCACCTACTTCAACGAGATCGCCAAGCGCAGCATCGGCTGGACAAAGACGGCCCTGCAGCCGGAGAACGAGGATTTCCTGCGCGACCTGCCCATGACCATCGAGGCGGGCGACATGCTCTTTGTCCACTCCTCGCCGAAAAGCCCCGAGAACTGGAACTACGTGCTGACGCTGGGTGACGCGCGCCAGAGCTTCAAACACTTCGGACAGCGCGTGTGTTTCATCGGCCACTCGCACACGCCGTTCGTGGTGGAGAACCACGAGGGCAACCTCGTGTGTCCGACCACCCCGGCCGTGGACCTGCAGGAAGGACGCCAGTACCTGGTGAACGTGGGCAGCGTGGGCCAGCCGCGCGACCGCAACCCGGACGCGTGCTTCGCCATCTACGACCGCGAATCCCTGCGCATCGAGATCCGGCGCGTCGAATATGACATCGACGAGGCCCAGCAGGCCATCCGCCGCGAGGGACTCCCGGTGGAACTGGCGGAACGGCTGGCCTACGGCTTCTGAGGAAGCCGCGCACGCTTCCCCCGGTCAGAAGCGGCGCAGGAAGGGCGGGACAATCCGCCATCGTCCCAAGGCGGTTTTCGGGCAACAGATCCGGGGACCGTGCCACCATCGGGCCGCAGCAGCCAACAGCCGCGGCGAGACCCATTCCGGCGTCCCAATCAGGGCTGTCGGCAGGTCCGTTTGCGCCCGGTTGTTCTTGCGATGCAGACGCAATGCGCCCGCGGAAACGACCAGGATAATACCGGGTTCATGCCGGCCCGAAAAAGAAAACCGCCGGCGCGGTTCGCGGGGAACCAGCGCCGGCGGTCCTAGAGCCGGATTGGGCGATGCTGCGGGCGGCCTACTCGAGCCGGAGGATATCCAGCAGGAATTTCCCGCCGTCGCTGTCCACACCTGGGGGCGGCGGAGCGGCCGGTGAGCGGCCGTCCACGGCGATCCGGTAGGTGTTGCCCGGGAAGACGACGAACGTGACCTGACTTTCCGGAGTCGGATCCTCATCGTTGAAGGCATAGGGAATCAGGGTTCCGCCGGTTCCCGTGTAAACGGCGAGCAGGGTGTTGAAGGTGGTCGGACCGCAGGCGGTGTCGGATGTGGCCGACTCGTTGCGGACAATCAGGCGGATCGTCTGGACCGTGGTCGGGGTGTAGGAGTACCACACCGACTTCTTGCCGGCGATTCCCGCGTGATCCGGTTCGCCGGGTTCCTTGGTGGCGCGGCCCGAATCCCCGGCCAGCGTGGTGGTGGTACCCGTCGTCCCGATGTCGGCAATCAGCGTGGGCAGGGAGACGAAGTCGTTCGACGGCGGCAAGCCGGTGTCCCAGGTGAGCAGGATGGTTCCGGCGTTGGGGCTGGCCGATGCCTTGCCGTCGACGGCGATGAAGTACACCTCGCCGGCAAAGGCGTAGAAGCTGACCTGGCTGGTGGTCATGCCGGCCGGGCCAAGCGGGATCTCATCGTTCGTCGCGAGCAGGGTCAGCTGGTTGAAGGCCAGGTTGACCGGGTCGGGTCCGGGGAACGTGTAGACGGCCATGACGGTGTCAAACGCGCTTCCCACGGTGTTGAAGGTGACGGGTCCCTCGAACGGTGCCGTCCAGGCGAACCAGACCGACTTTCCGGCGCCGACGCCCGCGTGAACGGGTTCGCCGGCCTCGGCCGTCGCGGTGGCACTGTCGCTCACCGTGGTGCCGGAGCAGCCGGACAGGGTGGTGGCGGATGTGAAGGCGTCGTTGGTCGGGCCGCCGTTCCAGGTAAGGAGCGCAAGCCCCTTCGCGCCGTTCTTGCCGTCCACGGCGATCTTGTAGGACTGGCCTGCGGTGGCGGTGGTGAGCGAGACGCGGCTGGTGGGCAGCGGCCCGTCATCGTCGTTTGCCACCACCGGTGTCAGCGGATAGCCGGAGCCGGTGTAGACGGCGAGCAGGGTGTCGAAGCCGCTTCCCGCGGTGGAGAAGACGAAGCTGCCGCTGGCGGGCGCGGTCCAGTCGTACCAGACCGAGGCGCCGCCCGCGTTGCCCGCGTGGTTGGGTTCCGTGGTTTCCTTGGTTGCGCAGGTGGTGTCCACCGTGAGCGAACCGGTGGTGCCGCCGATGACCGCCGCGAAAGCGAGCGGATCATTGGAGGGCACGGTGAAGGTGAGGCGGAAGTTGCCGGTGGCGCCGCCCTTTCCGTCGACCGCGATGAGGTAGGCGGTTCCCGCGGTGGCGTTGAAGGTGACGCGGCTCCGGACATTGGTCACCGGCACGATGTCGTCGTTCTGGGCGACCGGCGTGAGGGAGTTGACGGCGGCACCCGTGTACACGGCCAGCAGCGTGTCGAAGTTGCTGCCGAGGGTGTCCACGGTGACCGAACCGCTGACCGACGCGGTCCACGAGTACCAGACCGACGCGCCGCCGGCATCGCCGGCGTGATTGGGCTCACCGGCCTCCTTCGTGGCGTTGACGTTGGTGGAGTCCACCACGCCCGCCGGGCACGAGGGAAGGGCCAGGCGGTTGGCGAACTGGTCGTTCGCCGGTGCCGCCCCGCCGCCCACGCACTGCCATTCGAGGGTGAACGGACCACTGTCCGCAACAGCCGGAAGCGCGAAGGGCACCTTGCCGTCCACGGCGACGTAGTAGGTGACGCCGGGGAAGACGACGAAGGTCAGCTGGCTGTCCGGGCCGGGGTCCTCATCGTTGAACGCGTAAGGCAACAGGTTGGAGCCGGAGACATTGTAAACGGCCAGCAGCGTGTCGAACAGGTCGGGACTGGTATTGCGGACCTTGACGCGCAGGGTGCGGATCGCCGTCGGCGTGTAACTGTACCACAGCGACTTTTTGCCTGTGAAACCGGCATGGTCGGGTTCGCCCGGTTCCTTGGTGGCGGTGCAGTTCTGACCGCTGATCAGGCCCAGGCACTCGGGAGTCATGAGGATCGGTGCGGCACGGAAGTCATTGGCCTCCGGGATTGCGCAGCACCAGTTGACGACCACCGGACCGCTATCCGGAATGGACCCGGAGCGGCCGTCCACGGCGAAGTAATAGTCCACGCCGCCGAGGGCGAAGAAGGTCACCTGGCTGGTGAGCATGCTGGCGGGGCCGCCCGGGATGTTGTCGTTCGTGGCAAGCAGCGACAGCTGGTTGAACTGGGTTCCGGACGGGGAGGCAAAGAAGTACACAGCCAGCACCGTGTCGAACCCGCTGCCCGCCGTGTTGACGGTGACCGGGCCGGTGGTGACCGCCGTGTAACGGAACCACACGGTCTTGCCCGCGCCGAGGCCGGCATGGACGGGTTCACCGACCTCGCTGGTGGCGTTGAAGCTGTCGGACGCGGTGGTTCCATTGCAGCTGGTGACGGGCAGGGCGTTCGCGAACGAATCGTTCTCGGGTCCGAGGCTCCAGCTGAGGACAGCCGGCCCCTTGGCGCCGTTCTTGCCATCGAGCGCGATGGTGTAGGTGGTTCCCGCGGTCACCGCCGGGAGCGCGACGCGGCTGGTGGGCAGCGCGCCGTCGTTGTCATTGGATGCCACGGGCGTCAGCGGGTAGCCGGTTCCCGTGTAAACCGCCAGGAGGGTGTCGAAACTGCTGCCCGCGGTGGAGAACACGAAACTGCCACTGGCCGGCGCCGTCCATTCGTACCAGACGGAGGCCCCGCCGGGGTTGCCGGCGTGGTTGGGTTCGCTGGTTTCCTTGGTGGCGCAGGTCGTGTCGACGACCAGCGTACCGGTGGTTCCCGTGATGACCTGCGCGAAGGCGAGCGGATCGTTCGAAGGCACGGTGAAGGTGAGGTTGTACAGGCCCTGCGCCCCGCCGGCCCCGTCCACGGCGATCTTGTAACTGGTGCCCGCAACCGCGCTGAACGTCACGCGGCTCTGCAGGTCGGTCGGGTTGAGGATGTCGTTGTTCGATGCGACCGGCGTGAGTGCGTTCACGGCGGCACCCGTGTACACGGCGAGCAGGGTGTCGAAGTTGCTGCCGATGGTGTCGATGGTCACGCTGCCGCTGGCGGCCGGGGTCCACTCGTACCAGACGGACGCCCCGCCCGCGTTGCCGGCGTGGCTGGGCTCGCCAAATTCCTTGGTGGCGTTCTGGTTCGAGGCGTTGATAACCGGGACCGGGCAGGCGGCCAGGACGGTGCGGGCGGCGAAGCTGTCGTTCGCCGGCGCCGTGCTGTCGAGGCACTGCCACTCGAGGTTGAACTGGCCGGAATCGGCCACTGCCGGAGGTGCGTAGGGCACCTTGCCGTCCACGGCGACGTAGTACGTGACGCCGGGGAACACCACGAAGGTGAGCTGGCTGTCCGGACCGGGATCCTCATCGTTAAAGGCGTACGGCACCAGGTTGGCGCCGTTGAGGTTGTAAACGGCCAGCAGCGTGTCGAACAGGTCGGGGCTCGCGTTGCTGACCCTCAGCCTCAGGGTGCGGATCGCCGTGGGGGTGTAGGTGTACCACAGCGATTTTTTGCCCGTGAACCCGGCATGGTCGGGTTCGCCCGGCTCCTTGGTGGCGGTGCAGTTCTTGCCGCTGACCAGTCCGAGGCATTCGGGTGTCATGGCGACCGGGGCGGAGCGGAAGTCGTTCGCCTCGGGAATGGCGCAGCACCAGTTGATGACCACCGGACCGCTGTCGGGAATCGCGCCGGAGCGGCCGTCCACGGCGAAGTAATAGTCCACGCCGCCGAGGGCGAAGAAGGTGACCTGGCTGGTGAGCATTGCGGCCGGGCCGCCCGGGATGTTGTCGTTGGTGGCGAGCAGGGTCAGCTGGTTGAACTGCGTGGCGGCCGGGTTGGAGAAGAAGTAGACGGCCAGCACGGTGTCGAATGCGCTGCCTGCGGTGTTGACGGTGACCGGACCGGTCGTGACCGCGGTGTAGCGGAACCACACGGTCTTGCCCGCGCCGAGGCCCGCGTGAACGGGCTCGCCGATTTCGCTGGTGGCGTTGGCGTTGTTGGAAACCGTGGTCCCGTTGCAGCTGGTCACGGGCAGGGCGGCGGCGAAGAGGTCGTTGGAGGGTCCGGCATTCCAGCTCAAAACCGCCGGTCCCTTCGCGCCGTTCTTGCCGTCGACGGCGATCAGGTAGGTGGTGCCCGCGGTGACCGTGGTGAGGGCGACGCGGCTCGTGGGCAGGGCGCCGTCGTTGTCGTTGGCGGACTCCAGGGTGAGCGGGTATCCGGTGCCCGTGTAGAGCGCGAGCAGCGTGTCGAAACTGCTCCCGGCCGTGGAGAAGGCGTAACTGCCGCTGGCCGGGGCCGTCCACGAGTACCAGACCGAGGCCCCGCCGGGATTCCCGGCGTGGTTGGGTTCACTGGTCTCCTTGGTGGCGCAGGTTGTGTCGACAACCAGTGTTCCCGTCGTGCCGGTGATGACCTCGGCAAATTCAAGCGGGTCATTCGAGGGCACGGTGAAGGTCAGATTGAAGAGACCCACAACCCCGTTGGCGCCATCGACGGCGATCTTGTAGCTGGTGCCGGCCACGGCGTTGAACGTCACGCGGCTCTGCAGGTTGGTCGGGTTGAGGATGTCGTTGTTGGAGGCGACCGGGTTGAGGGCGTTGACGGCCACACCGGTGTACACGGCGAGCAGCGTGTCGAAATTGCTGCCGATGGTGTCGATGGTGACGCTGCCGCTGGCGGCCGGAGTCCATTCGTACCAAACCGATGCGCCGCCCGGGTTGCCGGCATGGTTGGGCTCGCCGACTTCCTTGGTGCCATTCTGGTTCGAGGCGTTGATGACCTTCGCCGGGCAGGGGGCCAGGACGATGCGGGACGCGAAGTTGTCGTTCACGGGAGGCTGGCTGTCGAGGCAGATCCAATCGAGGGTGAAGGGGCCGGAATCCGCGACGGCCGGCGGGCCGAAGGGAACCTTGCCGTCCACCACGATGTAATAGGTGACGCCCGGGAAGACCACGAAGGTCAGCTGGCTGTCCACGCCCGGATCCTCATCGTTGAAGGCGTAGGGAACCAGCCCGGAACCGCCCTGCGTGTACACGGCGAGAATCGTGTCGAAGAGGTCGGGGCTGGAGTTCTTCAGGTTCATGCGCAGGGTGCGCAGGGCGGAGGGCGTGAAGGTGTACCACAGGGACTTCTTGCCGGCAAACCCGGCATGGTCGGCCTCGCCGGGCTCCTTGGTGGCGGGACCGTTGTTGCCCGTGATGCTGCCCAGGCACTCGGGAGAAAGCCCGATGGGCGCCGAGACGAAATCGTTGGGCACGGGCACGCCGCAGAACCAATTGAGCATGACGCCGCCGCTGTCGGGGGTGGCACCGGCGCGGCCGTCCACGGCGATGTAGTACTGCACGCCGGCGAGGGCGAAGAAGGTCAGCTGGCTGGTGACCATGCCCCCCGGGCCGCCGGGGATGTTGTCGTTGGTGGCGAGCAGGGTCAGCTGGTTGAACTGGGTCTGGGCGGGGTTCGTGAAGAAGTACACCGCGAGGACCGTGTCGAAGGTGCTGCCCACGGTGTTGATCGTCACCGGGCCCGTGGTCACGGCCGTGTAGCGGTACCAGACCGATTTGCCGGCGCCGAGCCCCGCATGGACGGGTTCGCCGACTTCCTTGGTGGCGGTGATATTGTCGCCGACCGCGGTCCCGTTGCAGGTGGTAACGTCCACCGGGGTTGCGAAGAAGTCGTTGGGCGGATTCACCTGCCAGTTCAGGCGGGCGAGTCCGCGGGCACCGTTCTTTCCGTCCACGGCGATCTTGTAGGAGGTGCCTGCCGTGACATTGAACACGATGCGGCTGGTGACCAGGGAGAAGAGGAAGTCGTTGTCGTTCTGCGCGACGAGGGTGAGGGGGTAGGCGGCACCCGTGTAGGCGGCCAGGAGGGTGTCAAACCCGCTGCCGGCCGTGTCGAAGGTGACCACACCCGTGGTGGGCGCCGTCCAGTCGTACCATACTGATGCCCCGCCGACATTTCCGGCGTGGTTGGGCTCACCGGGTTCCTTCGTGGCGCACGTGGTGTCGACGCTCACGGTCCCGGTGGTGCCGGCGATAACCTTGGCGAGGGCCAGCGGGTCATTGACCGGCACGTTGAAGTTCAGCGTGAAGGCCCCGGTGGCGCCGAAGGAGCCGTCCACGGCGATGACGTATTCGGTGCCGGCGGTCGCGTTGAAGACGACCCGGCTCTGGAGATTGGTCGGGTTGAGGATGTCGTTGTTGGACGCGACCGGGACCAGCGTTGCGATGGAGTTGCCGGTGTAAACGGCGAGCAGCGTGTCGAAGGTGCTGCCAACGGTGTCGATGGAGATCTCACCCGTGATGGGGCAGGTCCAGCGGTACCAGACGGAGGCACCGCCCGGGTTGCCGGCATGGTCGGGCTCGCCGGGTTGCTTGGTTGCGCCCACGTTGCTGCTGACGAGGGATCCGCCGCAGCCGGGGATCAGCTCGCGGTTCACAAAATCGTCGGCCGACAGGATCAGCCAGTTCAACTGGGCTTTTCCGCGCGCCCCGTTGTGGCCGTCAATGGCGAGGAGGTAGGTGGTTCCCGCGGTGACGGGGAACGTGATGAGGCTCGTGGTGGAGGCGCCGTCGTTGTCGTTTGCGGCCTGCAGGACCAGGGGGAACGCCGTCCCGGTGTAGGCGGCCAGCAGGGTGTCGAAGTTGCTGCCCAGCGTGGTGAAGGTAACGACGCCGGTCTGGGGCGATGTCCAGGCATACCAGACGGAGGCTCCGCCGGCGTTGCCGGCGTGGGCCGGTTCGCCCGCCTCCTTGGTGGCGCAGACGGTGTTGACCGTCAGCGTTCCGCTGCTGAGGCCGATGGCCTGCGCGAAGGCGATGGGGTCATTGGTCGGGACCGTGAAGTTCAGGATGTAATTGCCCTGGGCCAGGTCCTTGCCGTCGACGGCGATCTGGTACACGCCGCCCTCGGTGGCGTTGAACTGCACCCGGCTCTGGAGGTCGACGCCGAGCACGATGTCGTCGTTCGAGGACACCTCGACGAGTGAGGGCAGCGTGTTTCCGGTGTACACGGCCAGCAGCGTGTCGAAGTTGCTGCCGATGGTGTCGAGGGTGACGGGACCGGTTATCGGCGAGGTCCACTGGAACCAGACCGAGTGGCCGCCGGGATTGCCCGCGTGGGCCGGTTCGCCAAACTGCTTGGACGCATTGACATTGGTTCCGGTCACGGAGCCGGGGCACTGGGGCAGGATGATGCGCGCGGCGAACGCGTCGTTTGCCGGGCGGGGAATGCCGACAACGAGGGTCTTCTCGTAGGTGTTGTCGGTTTCGTTCGCCTCGTAGACTTTCTTGCCGCTGTCGGTGAAAATCTTCACCTTGTGGATTCCGGGAGTCAGGGGGCCGATCTGGTAGTCCAGGATGGTCTGCTGGGCGCCGACGGCGAGACCCGCCTGCGGGAAAGTGGCCACCACGACCCCGTCCACCAGCAACTGGGTGTTGAAATTCGTGGAGGTGTTCTGCGTCCCGATGTTCCGGATGCTGAAGTCCACGTAGAGCGGCACATTCTCGGGAACCGGGATGGTGTCGGCGGGGGTCCCGGTGACATCGGACACCACGATGAAGTCGTCCGAGCCGGCGGGGAAAACGGGGGCCAGGTTGACGCCGCTGCGCGCGAGGTTGACGGCGTTGGTGGCGCTGATGAGGCCGCGCCCGGTGACGTCGTCGGTGCCGGGGGCCGCGCGGTAACCCGTCACGTCGATTGCCGTGTTCTGCAGGTTGGTTGTGATCTGGGAGGGCTTGAGGGACGGCTTCACCTGGCGCATCATGGAGGCGACGGCGACCGCGTTTGGCGCGGCGGCCGAGGTGCCGAAGAAATTCGGGCGCCCGTCGGGTTCGCCGTCATAGAATGTGCCGGTCACCTGTTCCTCGATGGCCGAATCGTCCTGGCCGAAGAAGGTGGTGTTGCAGCCGTCCACGGCGGCAAGCGTCGGGGTGAAACCCTTGCGTCCGTAGCTGGAATACGTGCCGTACTTCGAGAAGGGAACCATGTAGTTTCCGCCGCGGCTGGAGAACAGTTCGGGGTCGATGAGCGCGGTGGGGCCGAAGTTCACCGGATCGAAGGGGGGAGCCTCCCACCACGGAACCGCTGCCACGGAGACGACGCCGGCGCCCTGGGAGTGACCGAACATGGTCGAGGCGCCGTATGCGGAGGTGAGATCCTGAAGTCCCTGGATGTCGAGCTTCAGGCCGGTCCGGCCGTCCACGGCCCCGAAGAACACGCAGCGGAACTCGATTGGCGTGCGCGAGGACTGGGGCAGGGTGTAGCGGCCGGCGTGATGGTTGACCACGAGGAACACGGTCTGGCTCGTGCCGCCACTGTAGGTGATGGACTCGACGGGATCACCAAGGGGGAGGCTGGTCACGCCCTGGGCGTCGATGGAACTGGCGAGCGGGGCGGCAAGGGCGGCCGCGGTCGGCGCGGAAACCAGGTACACGTCCATGTCGATCTGGGCGCCCTTGGACGGGTTCACGCTGGCGTAAGGCTGGTTCCACTGCATGATCATGCTGATGCTGGATCCGGCCGGGATGAAAATGGGCAGGAAGGGATTTCCGCCGCCCCAATCGTGGAGGTCGTTCGAACCGGGGGGCAGTTTCGCCTCGTTGGAGGCGGTGGGATCGATGTCCTTGTAAGTCTGCTTGAGCGCCACGTTGCCGAAATTGCCCGCGGCTGAGAAGTATGGCACGCCGGCGGACACCGCGGCCCCGGCCTCCTGGGCAATGATGCCGTCCTGGTACATGGGCTCGTCGAGGTAAATCACGTCGTCGACGAGGAGGGTGGCCTTGGTCTCGGTGCGCAGCCTCTTGATGCCGGCGGCGAAGGCGGCCTGGCCGCCGAGGGCCGTGTGGAAGGCGATTGCGGCGCCCGGCGCCACATCGTGCACCAGTTCCGCCATCCCGGCGCCCTCGTCCGCGCCCGGACGGTCGTCGCGAACCAGGGCCACATTGCTGGGCAGGTCGCCCGTCAGCTGCTGGTTGGCGCCCACGAGTTCGCCGGCCAACCCGACGGAGGGTTTGGTCCCCGCGTTGCGGGTGCCGGTGGTCCAGGCGAAACTGTCGGACAGGATGCCGACCTTCTGCCCGAGCCCGGTGACGCCGCTCTGGAACGCGACCACGGATGCGAGAGCGCGGTCGGCGCGGCTGTCAACGGCCCCGGATGAGCTGGTGAGCGGCTTGAGGACCGGCTTGACCAGGACGACTTCGGGGATCTTGGCGACGGCGTACAGGGCCTGGAGGTCGCCGACGGAGACGGTGACGCGGTTATATTCGGGATAGACGCCCTCAACCTTGACGCCGGCGGCCGCGATGGACTTCACGACGGCGTCGGCGGCCGACTTGACGATCACATCCACGAGGATCCGGGAGCTGTCGGCGGACTGCTGCACGAGGCGGGCCTGGGGGGCCGTGCGGAAGTTCGCACGACGGGCCTTCACATCGCGGTTCAGTTCCTGCAATTTCACGCTGATTTTTTCGGCCGACGGGTCCGACGAGAACGCGGCCACCTTTGGGTTCACCTGTGCGGTGGCGGTGGCCACGGCAAAGCCGCAGGCCAGCGTCAGGGCGGCGGTCCGTGCGAAACCAGCAAATGAAAAGGCCAGCATGTTCATCACCTCGTGCGAATCTTTCAATCTTTCGATAGGAAGGGTGCGCCAGATAAGGGCACCCCGTTGCAGGCCCGGTCAGGCCGGCAACGGGGAACTCTTATCGCACGAGAGTCAGTCCAACTCCCCCCAGCGGGGGTCATATCCCCTCTTTCCATATTGGGATTAAACCACGCGGAGAGGCCCCCTTTGCGGGGGCCTCTCCCGACTATTTACTGTTCGGTACCAGGAACGGGCTCGCCGCCCACCTTGGGGAGACGCAACGACTGGTGCTTGTAATTCCCGGCGTCCATGTCGAGTTCACCCCGGTGGCGCGACTCACGGTTTTCGATGGAATCATCGAAGAAGTAGTCGGGCAGATCCCAGTGGGCATCGATCCGGCTGACCTTGTAGGATTCGGCGGGGGTGAGTTCGGGCGCCTTCACGATGTGGGGCGTGATGAACAGCATGAGATCGTTCTTGCGGTGCGCCTTGGTGGAGTTCTTGAAGAACTGCCCCAGGATGGGGGCCTGCCCGAGCCACGGGTACTCGCGCTTGGAGTCGCCGGAGGTGATCTCGCGCAGGCCGCCGAGAACCACGGTATCCTCGTCCTTGACGATGACATTGGTGAGGGCGATGCGCTTGTCGATGATCGGGATCCGGTTTCCGACGGAGTCAATGAAGTCACCCGACTTGATGCGCTGCTCGGGCTGCAATTTCATCCGGATGAAGCCGTTGTTGGTGATGTTGGGAAGAACGGCCAGGCGCACGCCGGCGTCCTTGAACTTGACGGCGGCGGCGACGGCATTCTGGGAGACACCCTGCTGGGCTTCCAGGTAGGGGATTTCGCGCTGGATGTCGATCTGGGCTTCCTGGTTGTTGATCGTGATGACGCGCGGGTTGGCAAGCACATTGGCAACGCGGCGCTCCTCCAGCCCGTCCAGGGTGGCGGCAATGTCGTACTGCTTGCCGAAGATGGTCATGACGCCGCCGAAATTCAGGCTGCCTGCGGCCGTCGAGCCGACGAGGAGGCTGGACAGAACGGAGTCCACCGCCTGGGCGGGAACGAGGGTGCTCTTCTGTTCGTAGCCGGTGATCTTCCCGTCGGAGTCGTAA
>JADHEF010000460.1_pt1 | contig 42162 bp, 41 predicted proteins | sample 8952391 | NCBI WGS metagenome assembly JADHEF01 (sample SAMN16124439, study PRJNA663245) | bioreactor sludge metagenome | isolation source: sludge (nitrite) | place: India:Bengaluru | collected 2019-02-28 | reverse complement strand
GGCCGCCGCATCGTCGATTGGCTGACGGGGGAGCAGTTGCCGAGGATTTGTTGATGCCTTCTTGGGTGCTATATGCCGATTTCTCGTCGCAGACTCCTTGCCGCCGGTGTGTTTGCACCATTCCTTTCTGCCTGCGCCACCGATCTTTCCAAGTTCGGCGATGAACCGATAATCACTGTTGCGGCGCGTCTTGGCGTCTGCGCAACCTATGCCACGCTTGAAGCGGCGAAGCCCAATACGTCGGTAGCCGTGGCGGGTTGCTCATCGACGCATCAGATTTCCGCCGACGCAGTATTTCAAGCGGCATCCCTTACCAAGCCGGTCATTGCGTTCGTTGCACTGACTTTGGCGCGAACGGGCAGACTCAATCTAAATGCGCCGGTTTCACATTACCTGCCCGAAGGGTATTTGCATCGGCAAAACCCCTTTGCGTACTCAAAGGCCCCGAAAGCCGATCTCGTCGCTGCGAGCACGTTGGCGCGTATTCCAGTGGCAACGTTGCTCAATCACAGTTCAGGTTTGCCGAACTGGACGGATGGTGCGCTCGGTCTGGAGTTTGTACCGGGCACGCGATGGCAGTACTCCGGCGAGGGCTATGTGCTATTGCAGGCGGTCATCAGCGCCGTGACTGGACAAGACATCGAGTCTTGCGTGTCGAAGTATGCTTTTGAACCGGTCGGTATGCGTGGCTCAACGCTGCGCCTGAGCGAGGATGTTCGAACTCGTCTAGCGAATGGCACCTCGTGGTTCGGATGGAGTCGCCAACTCGATTTCATCGAACCCAACGCGGCAGCATCGCTGTACACAACCGCCGAAGACTACGCGAAGCTGATTTCCACCGTGCTGGCTGATTCCGCTTTGCTGTCGTTGACGCTCGCCAATCCGGTCGAGGTCAACCACGAGTTGGGACTTTCGTGGGGGTACGGGTGGGGTATCGAGACTGCTGCAGGAGGCCCCTATCTTTGGCACTGGGGTAATAACCCGGGCTATCGGGCATTCGCAATGGCGTCGGCGTCTTCTGGGCGCGGGTACGTACTGCTGACCAGCAGTGAGCGCGGTATGCCGTTGGCAGCTTCACTCGCTCGTTCCACCATTCCGGCCGAGCATGGCGTATTTCGCTTCGATATGCTTGGATGACTAAAGTAACTTGCTTCAATCATGGCGACTCTGAGCCGCGACATTGAATTCTTCCCACCATGCGCATCCTCTTCCTGACCCACAGCTTCAACAGCCTCACCCAGCGCTTGTGGTGCGAACTGACGGCGCTCGGCCATGAGGTCTCGATCGAGTTCGACATCAACGATCGCGTCGCCGAAGAAGCGGTCGCGCTGTGGCGGCCCGATCTCATCCTCGCGCCGTATTTGCGCCGCGCGATTCCCGAATCGATCTGGCGCCAGCATGTGTGCCTGGTCGTGCATCCGGGCATTCCGGGCGACCGCGGGCCGTCGGCCCTCGATTGGGCGATCCAGAACGGCGAGACCGATTGGGGCGTGACCTTGTTGCAGGCCGAGGCCGAGGCCGAGATGGATGCGGGCCCGATCTGGGCGACGCGCAGCTTTTATCTGCGCCCGGCGACCAAGGCGAGCGTGTATCGCAATGAAGTGACCGACGCGGCGGTGGCTTGCGTGCTCGAAGCGCTCGAGCATTGGGGCGCGTTCTGCGCCCAGCGCTGGCAGCCCACACCGCTCGCGGCCTGGCGCGACGACACCGGCGCGCCCGCGCGCGGCGTCTGGCGCGAGCGCATGACGCAAGAAGACCGCGCGATCGATTGGGCCGGCGATGACACCAAGACCGTGTTGCGCAAGATCCGCGCGGCCGATGGCTTTCCGGGTGTGCGCACGGTCTTGGGGGGCGTGGACTGCCATGTGTTCGATGCGCACGCGGAAACCACGACGCTCGACGCGGCGCTGCAAGCGCAGCCGCCGGGCACGGTGCTCGCGCAGCGCCATCAGGCCTTGCTCGTGCGCACGCGCGACGGCGCGCTCTGGATCGGTCATGCCAAGCGGCTCGATGCGGGCGCGTTCAAGCTGCCCGCCGCGATGGCGCTGCCCGAACTGACGTCGGGCCTCGCGCATTGGCCGTCCGACGTGGGCAGCGGGCACGACATCCGCTATTCCGAAGTGGTGGACATGATCGGCGAGGGCATCAACGAGCGGAAGATCACCACCGGCGTGCTGCGCTTCGATTTCTACAACGGCGCGATGTCGGCCGCGCAATGCGAGCGGCTGCGCGCGGCGATCGAGCACGCGCGCACGCGGCCGGTGCAGGTGCTGTTGCTGCTCGGTGGCGAGGACTTCTGGTCGAACGGTCTGCATCTGAATCTGATCGAGGCCGATGCGAGCCCGGCCGATGCGTCCTGGGCCAACATCAACGCGATCGATGATGTGTGTCTGGCGCTGCTGGCGTGCGAAGACAAACTCGTCATCAGCGCGCTGCAAGGCAATGCGGGCGCGGGCGGGGTGTTCTTCGCGCTCGCGGCTGACGAGGTCTGGGCGCGCGAAGGCGTGATCCTCAATCCGCATTACAAGAACATGGGCAATCTGTACGGGTCGGAATACTGGAGCTATGTGCTGCCGCGCAAGCTCGGCGAACACGGCGCGGCCATCATGCGCGAGCGGCTGCCGCTCGATGCCAAGCGCGCCGAAACGCTCGGCCTCGTCGATCGTCTGATCGGCGGCGACACCGAAGCCTTCCGCGCCGAGGCGATCGATCAGGCGCGTCTGCTCGCTGCGCATCCGGCGCTGGGCGTGCGCATCGCGCGCAAGGCGCGTGCGCGCCGCGCCGACGAAGCCGCCAAGCCGCTGGCCGCTTACCGCGCCGAAGAACTCGCGGAGATGCGCCGCAATTTCTACGGCTTCGATCCGAGCTACCACGTGGCGCGCCATCATTTCGTGCACAAGACCCCGCATTCCTGGACCCCGCGCCATCTGGCCTTGCACCGCACCGACCGCCCCGAGGAGCACGCCGCATGAACCGTTTGCCCAGCGTGCTCGTCATCGATGATGAAGTGCGTTCGCAGGAATCGATCCGGCGCACGCTCGAAGACGATTTCGAAGTTTTCTGCGCCTCGTCGGCCGAAGAAGGCCTCAAGCTGCTCGAACGCGAATTCGTGCAGATCATTTTGTCGGATCAGCGCATGCCCGGCATGAGCGGGGTCGATTTCCTCAAGCGCGTGCGCGCCGAATGGCCCGAGGCGATCCGCATCATCATCTCGGGCTATACCGACGCCGAAGACATCATCGCGGGCGTCAATGAAGCGGGCATCTATCAATACCTGCTCAAGCCCTGGCAGCCCGAGCAACTGGTGCTCACGCTCAAAAGCGCGGCGCAGATGTACCGGCTGCAAAACGAGAATCAGCGCCTCGCGCTCGAATTGCGCGCGGCCGAAGGGCCGTTGCGACGCCGTGTCGAGGAAGCGCGCGCCCAGGTCGAACGCGCGTTCGATTTCACGCGCATCGCGCGCGCCAAAGACAGTCCGCTCAACAGCGCGATCGACATCCTGCAGCGCGTGGCGCCTTACGATGTGCCGGTGCTGCTCACGGGCGAATCAGGCACCGGCAAGGAATTGCTCGCGCGCGCCGTGCATTACGCGAGCGGCCGCGGCAAGAACGCCTTCGTGGTCGAAAACTGCGCGGCCTTGCCCGACCAACTGCTCGAAAGCGAATTGTTCGGCCATAAGCGCGGCGCCTTCACCGGCGCGTTCGAAGACCGCATCGGCCTGTTCCAACAGGCCGACGGCGGCAGCATCTTCCTAGATGAAATCGGCGATACCTCGCCGGCTTTTCAGGTCAAGCTCTTGCGCGCGCTGCAAGAAGGCGAAATCCGCCCGGTCGGTGCTAGCCGTTCGTTGCGCGTCGATGTGCGCATCATCGCCGCGACCAACCGCGACCTCGAAGAAGACGTGCGCGCCGGCAAGTTCCGCGAAGACTTGTACTACCGCCTCGCCGCGGTCACGGTCTGGACCCCGCCCTTGCGTGAACGCATCGGCGACATCCCGCTCATCGCCGGCGAACTGCTCGAACGCGCGATGACGGCGCTCGGCAAGCGCGTCACGCCCATCGGGCCCGATGTGATGGCCTGCCTGTTGCGCTACCGCTGGCCGGGCAATGTGCGCGAACTCTCGAATGAAATGCAGCGCATGCTCGCGCTCGCCACCGGCCCCAAGCTCAGCGCCGACCTGCTCAGCCCGCGCGTGCTGCGCGCCGCCGAAGGCGAACAGCAAGAGCGCGAACTCTCGATGCTCGCCGGGCTGGACGGCACGCTCAAAGAGCGCATGGACAAGCTCGAGGCGAGCGTGCTGCGCGAATCGTTGTTGCGGCATCGCTGGAACAAAACGCGCGCGGCGCAGGAGTTGGGGTTGTCGCGCGTGGGCTTGCGGGCGAAGCTGGCGCGCTATGGTTTGGAGAAGGATTGATGTGCGCCGGTGCTTCGCGAAGGGTTCTTTCTGCGCGTGGGTTGCTCGGGCCTGTGCACGCGGCGGCCTCATGCGCTCGCGTCGGCCTGCGGCCGACCGGTCGGGTGGGGCCCACGCGCCGACGGCACGCCAACCCAAGGCGTGCCATCTGCGCGTACCCACCTGTCCCTCGCGAGCGAAATCGGCCGCCGCGCGCACAGGCCCGAGCAACAAATGAGCGGCACGATGCATCGCAAAGCCCAAGCGCGGACTTCCCGCCCACGAGTGGACGCTCAAGCGCCCCGTGCAGCGCGACCGGAATGCCCCCTCAGCGCGGCCCGCTGACACTGGTTGGGGTGGGCTTGGGGCCGGCGTGCCGCTTTGTGAGCGAAGGAAAGGTGGGTACGAATTGGGGGTACGCCTTGGGTTGGCGTACCCTCGATTCGTGGGCCCCACCCGACTGGTCGACCGAATCGGTTTTGATTCGGGCGACGCGAGCGTTGCGGCGCGCCGGCCCCAAGCCCACCCCAACCAAGCCCGATCACCGGGCTCCAAGCGCACCATGAAGCAAAGCGATCGGAGGCCAGCCGAATGAACCTGCTATGGCTACAAGCCGGCGGCTGCGGCGGCTGCTCGATGTCCTTGCTCTGCCACGACGCGAGCGACCTCATCGGCCTGCTCGCCAGCGCCAACATCGACCTCGCCTGGCACCCCAGCCTTTCCGAACAAAGCGCCGACGAAGTGCTGACCCTGATCGACCAATTCGAACGCGGCGAACGCGCGCTCGATGTGCTTTGCGTCGAAGGCTCCTTGTTGCGCGGCCCGCGCCATACCGGTGCTTTCCACCGCCTGGCCGGCAGCGGCCGACCGATGATCGAGGTCATCACCGCGCTGGCGCGGCGTGCGCAGCATGTGCTCGCGATCGGCACTTGCGCGGCCTATGGCGGGGTCACGTCGGCCGGCCCCAATCCGGCCGATGCCTGCGGTTTGCAATACGACGGCGATGTGCCGGGCGGCGCTTTGGGCGCGGGCTTTCGCGCGCAAGGCGGGCTGCCGGTCGTGAATGTGGCGGGTTGCCCCACGCATCCGGGCTGGGTGGTCGATACTTTGATCGCGCTGGGCCTGGGCGAATTGCACGCGAGCGATCTCGATGCGCTCGGGCGGCCGCGTTTTTATGCCGAAAAGCTCGTGCATCACGGCTGCGCGCGCAACGAGTTCTATGAATTCAAGGCCAGCGCCGAAAAGCCGTCCGACCAAGGCTGCATGATGGAACACCTGGGCTGCAAAGGCACGCAAGCGCATGCCGATTGCAATGTGCGCACCTGGAACGGCGAAGGCTCTTGTCTGCGCGGCGGCTTCCCGTGCGTGAGTTGTACCGAACCGGGCTTCGAAGAGCCCGGCCATCCGTTCACCCAGACGCCCAAGGTCGCGGGCATTCCGATCGGCTTGCCGTCGGACATGCCCAAGGCCTGGTTCGTCGCGCTCGGCGCTTTGTCGAAATCGGCCACGCCGCGCCGGGTGCGCGAAAACGCGGTGTCGTTCAAGCAGGAAGTGCCGCCGGCGATCAGAAAGACGGGGTTGAAATAAGCATGGCGCGCGTGGTCGTCGGTCCGTTCAATCGCGTCGAGGGCGATCTCGAGGTCACGCTCGACGTCGAAGGCGGCCGCATCATCGCCGCGCGCGTCAATTCGCCCTTGTTCCGCGGTTTTGAGCAAATCCTGGCCGGCAAGCATCCGCTCGACGCGCTGACTTTCGTGCCGCGCATCTGCGGCATCTGTTCGGTGGCGCAATCGGCCGCGGCCGCCGCGGCCTTGGCCGATGCCGCGCAACTCACGCCCTTGCCCAACGGGCAATGGGCGTCGGCGTTGACGCTCGCGGTCGAGAATCTCGCCGATCACCTCACGCATTTCGCCTTGTTCTTCATGCCCGATTTCGCGCGCGCCGAATACGCGCGGCGCGCCTGGCATGCCGAGGCGGTCGCGCGCTTCAAGGCCATCGACGGCAGCGCGCGGCGCGAGGTGTTGCCGGCGCGCGCACGCCTGCTCGAAACCCTGGGGCTGCTCGCGGGCAAATGGCCGCACACCGGCTCTTTGCAGCCGGGCGGTTCGGCGCGGCCGATCACGGCGTCGGAACGCTTGCGCGTGTATGCGCTGTTGCGCGGTTTTCGCGAGTTCGCCGAGCACAGCTTGTTCGGCGATACGCTCGAAGCGGTGAACGGTCTGGCCAGCCTCGACGATCTGCGCGGCTGGCAAGCGCGCGCGCCGCGCGGCGATCTCGGGCGCTTCTTGCGCATCGCCGACGATCTCGACCTCTGGCGGGTGGGGCGCGCCACCGATCGTTTTCTGAGCATGGGCGCTTACGCCTTGCCGCGCGGCAAGCGCTTGTATGCGCGCGGGGTCTGGGCCGGCGCGGCGCTGCCTTTCGATCCGCAGACCATCACCGAAGACATCAGCCACGCCTGGATGGCCGGGACGACCGTGCTGCCGCCGCGCGAAGGCGAGACCGTGCCGCTGGCCGACAAGCCCGGCGCCTACACCTGGTGCAAGGCGCCGCGTCTGGACGGCGAAGTGGTCGAGGTGGGCGCGCTGGCGCGCCAGGTGGTCGATGGGCATCCGCTGGCGCGCGATGTGGTCGCGCGCCATGGCGGGAGTGTGGCGGCGCGCGTGCTGGCGCGCTTGCTCGAAATCGCGCGCACCCTGCCCGAAATGGAGGCCTGGGCGCTCGCGCTCAAGCCCGACGAAGCCTTTTGCGCGCAGATCGATCTGCCCGAGGACGGCGACGGCGTGGGCATGGTCGAGGCCGCGCGCGGGTCCTTGTCGCATTGGTTGTCGATCCGTCACGGACGCATCGCGCGCTACCAGATCGTGGCGCCCACCACCTGGAATTTTTCGCCGCGCGACTCCGAGGGCATGCCCGGTGCGCTCGAACAAGCGCTGGTCGGACTCGAAGTCGGCGCCGGGCCGCATATGCCGGCCATCGTCCAGCATGTGGTGCGCTCGTTCGACCCGTGCATGGTCTGCACGGTACATTGAGCGCCACGCCACCCACGAAGGACCGTCATGGACCGCTTCACGATCTCGCTGGATGAAAACCTCGCCGCCGAATTCGATCATTGGATCGCGCAGCGCGGCTATGCCAACCGTTCGGAGGCGTTCCGCGATCTGTTGCGCGCCGAGCTCGAACGCACGCGCCTCGAACGCGGCCAGGCCACGCATTGCATCGCTTGCTTGTCGTATGTGTTCAATCATCACGAGCGCGATCTGTCGGAACGCCTGACCGGCTTGCAGCACGATCATCACGACCTGACCATCTCGACCATGCATGCGCACATCGATCACGAGAACTGCCTCGAGACCGTGATCCTGCGCGGCGAGACCGCGGCGGTGATCGCCTTTGCCGACCGGGTGTGCGCCGAGCGCGGCGTGCGGCACGGCAAGCTCAACATCATCAGCGTCGAGCGCGATGATCATCATTCGCATCGGCATCCGGGCAGCGGGCGCGGCGCCAAGGGCGAGCCGCATGTGCATTTCAAGCCCGCCAACTGAACGGCTCCGGACCGACCCGACCGATCGACCATGAACCAGCGCTCTGCCGACGACGCCGACCACGCCGCGCCCGCGACGCCGGCCGATCTGCACAACATTCCGGCGCCCGACGGGCTCGGCGATCTGGCCTGGATCGGCGTGATCCAGAAAATGGACGAGGTCTATTCCGACCTGCTCAAGTACGAGGTCGCGCTCGAAGAAAAAAACGCCGCGCTCGAAGAGAACCAGCGCTTCATCCTGTCGGTGCTGACCTCGATGTCGGATGTGCTCATCGTGACCAACCGCCAGGGCACGATCCAGGATGTGAACGAATCGCTGGTGCGCCTGACCGGCATCCCCGACGGCGCTTTGCGCGGCACCCTGGTCTTCGATCTGTTCACCGACGGCGCGGCGCGCGACCGCCTGCAGCACATGCTGGCCGCGGGCGAGACCGTGCACGATTGCGAATGCGGCTTGTGCACGCCGGGTGGCGGCAGCATCACGGTGTCACTCAATTTCACCGCGCGCTATTCGGCGGTCGGCAAGATGCTCGGTTGCGTCATCACCGGCCGCCCGGTCGGCGAATTGCGCCGCGCTTACGACGCCTTGCGCGAAGCGCATGAAGAACTCAAACGCACGCAGCAGCAATTGCTGCATGCGGAAAAAATGGCCTCGCTCGGCCGGCTGGTGGCCGGTGTGGCGCATGAGCTCAACAACCCGATCAGTTTCATCATCGGTAATGTGCACGCCATCAAGCGGTATGCGCAGCGCCTACAGCGCTACCTCGAAGCCTTGCATGGCGGCGCGCCGGCCGCGCAATGCGAGCAATTGCGCGCCGAGCTGCGCATCGATCGCATCGTCGCCGACCTCGATCCGCTGATCGAAGGCACGGTCGAAGGCGCCGAGCGCACGCGCGACATCGTCGACAGCCTCAAACGCTTTTCGGCCATCGACCGAGAAGAGAATGTCGATTTCGATCTCGGCGAAGTCGTGCAACGCGCCGTGCATTGGGTGCAAAAGGCGGGCTCGGCGCGGTTCGCCGTCACGCTCGACCTTGCGCCTGGTTTGCGCGTGATGGGTTCGCCCGGCCAGATGCAGCAAGTGATGATGAACCTGGTGCAAAACGCCCAGGACGCGACCGCGCAACAAGCCGAGCCGCATTTGCGCGTCAGCGCCGAGCGGCGCGGCAACCGCGCGCTGGTGCGGTTTCATGACAACGGTCCGGGCATCGACCCGAACGCGCTGCCGCGCGTGTTCGACCCGTTCTTCACCACCAAAGCCGTGGGCAAGGGCACGGGCCTTGGCTTGTCGATCAGTTACGGCATCGTCGAGCGCCATGGCGGCCATCTCGAAGCGGGCAACCATCCCGAAGGCGGGGCGGTGTTTACCGTCACGCTGCCCTTGTTGCCGGAAGCGCGCTGACCGTTTGCGCAGGTTGCTTGGTCACCGCGCTTGCGCAGCATTGGGCATTTGCGCGCGGTCTTCCCCTGTGATGGACCGATTGTGCCGTGATGGCATGAATTTAGCTTTTGGTAAGAGGAAGTATAAATAGATCATAATTTACCGGTGCGGCGGCTTGTGGATGCCGGGCGTTGGGGTGGAGAGATCGATATGCATATGGCGGACGCGCTGCTGTCTCCTGCGGTGGGCGGCACGATGTGGGCGGCGACGGCGGGCATGCTGGTGTACAGCGCGCGGCGCGTGCGCGCAGCCGACGATGACCGGGTGGTGCCATTGATGGGCGTCCTCGGTGCGTTCGTCTTCGCTGCGCAGATGATGAATTTCGGCATTCCTGGCACCGGGTCCAGTGGGCACATTGGCGGCGGCATGTTGCTGTCGATCCTCATCGGTCCAGCGGCGGCTTTCGTCGTCATTGCTTCAGTGCTGACGATTCAGGCGCTGTTTTTTGCTGATGGCGGGTTGCTCGCCCTTGGGGCCAACATCTTCAATCTTGGCTTCTTCCCATGCGTGTTGGCCTATCCGCTCATTTACAGACCTCTGGTCCGGGGTACGCCAAGCGCGGTCAGGCTGAGTCTGGCCTGCGTGCTGTCGACCGTGATCGGTCTGCAGCTAGGCGCCTTGGGAGTGGTTCTCGAAACCGTGAGCTCTGGAATATCGAACCTGCCGCTAAGGCAATTCCTGTGGCTGATGCAGCCCATCCATCTGGCTATCGGTCTGGTGGAAGGCGCGGCGACGGCGGCGATCGTACTGTTTGTGCGCAAAACGCGACCCGATCTGCTCGATCTGGCGGGAGCGCCGAGGACGGCCGACCGCCGCTCGAATCGGCCGTTGATCGCGGGCTTCGCACTGGCCGCGGCGCTGACCGGGGGCTTGTTCTCGTGGTTTGCGTCGACCAATCCCGACGGATTGGAATGGTCGATCGCCGCGGTGGCGGGAGCGGAGCCTGATGGCACCGCCGACGAGTTGCATGCATGGTTGATCAAGACCCAGCACGCGTTGGCCTGGCTACCCGATTACGAATTTACTCAGCGCTTGCCGGCAGTCGCGGTTGCGCCGACGCCGGTCACGGGTTCCGCGCCGTCAACCGTGCCAGCGCCGGTGGCGACCGGGGGCTGGCCGGAAGTCAGTGCCGGACGCTCGCTGTCGGGGGTGCTTGGCGGGACCTTGGTTCTCGCACTGCTTCTGGTGTTTGGCTTGGTCTTGCGGCGCTTGCGCCGCTGACGCGCGGCACGCGTTCGCCATGAGCCGAATCGACGCGGCACTCGATGAGCTGCGCGCTTTCGACGCGCTTGCGTTGCGCCATACGGCGCTGACGCGCTTTGATCCACGTGCAAAAGTCATTGCTACGGTCGCGTTTCTGGTTGCCGTCGTCTCGTATGACCGTTATGCCGTGGCTGCGCTGCTACCGCTCTGGGCTTTCCCGATCGCGCTGGCCGTGCTGGCCGAAGTGCCGGCACGCGCGCTCGCGCACAAGTTGTTGGTCGCGGCGCCATTTGCGGTGATGGTCGGTCTGTTCAATCCGCTGCTCGATCGCACTCCCATGATTGCATTCGGTACGGTTGATGTTGCCGGCGGCTGGCTGTCGTTTGCGTCGATCCTGCTGCGCTTCGCATTGACGGTGAGCGCCGCGCTGATCCTGGTCGCCTGCACCGGCATGCACGGCTTGAGTCTGGCCCTGCGCCGGCTCGGGGTGCCTCCGGTGTTTGTGACCCAGCTGCTGTTTCTGCATCGTTACGCATTCGTGCTCGGCGGCGAAGCGGCGCGCATGATGACGGCGCGCCGTCTGCGCGCGGGCGAGGCGCGTGCCATGGCGCTGCCAGTTTACGGCCCGCTCGTCGGGCATTTGCTGTTGCGCGCCTTCGAACGCGCGCACCGGTTGCATCTGGCGATGCGTGCGCGTGGATTCGACGGCGAAGTGCGTAGCTTGCAGCGATTGCGCTGGCGCATGCATGACACCGCTTTCGTGCTCGGTTGGTGCACATTCTTTGCGCTCGCGCGTCTGGTCGATCTGCCCGGGCTGCTCGGCGCAGCGCTCTACAGGATCGGCGCATGAGTCATCACTTGGTAGAAACCAGCGCGCTGCGCTTCGCCTATCCAGACGGTACCGACGCTTTGCGCGGCATCGATCTGCGCATCGTGCATGGAGAGGCGGTGGCGCTCGTCGGTGCGAATGGCGCCGGAAAATCCACATTGCTGATGCTACTCAACGGCCTGCTGCTGCCGACCGCCGGTCAAGTGCGCATCGGCGATCTGCCGCTGGAGCCGGGCACGCGCACACAGATCCATCGCACCGTGGGCTACGTATTCCAGGATGCCGACGATCAACTCTTCATGCCGACGGTATATGAAGACGTTGCCTTCGGTCCGCTGAACATGGGCTTGTCTCAAGCCGAAGTGCAAGCGCGCGTGAGCGCAGCGCTCGACACCGTTGGCGCCGCGCATCTCGCATCGCGTGCGCCCTACCGGCTATCCGGCGGTGAGAAGAGACTGGTCGCGATTGCAGGCGTACTCGCGATGTCGCCGTCGATCCTGGTGCTCGATGAGCCATCGGCGGGGCTCGACCCGGCGGCGCGTCGGCGACTGATCGGCTTGCTGCGATCGTTTGACCACACGCGTGTGGTCGCCACGCATGACCTCGATCTGGTGCTCGACGTGTGCGACCGTGTGCTGGTCATGCATGCCGGCCTGATCGAAGCCGATGGCGCACCGGCCGAAATTCTTCGCAACCGGGAGCTGCTCGAACGCTGTCGCCTCGAGCCCCCATTGCGTTGGCAAAGCGACTCCTTGCGTCCTTAGTTCTCTGATGTTCTCAATGCATTGCCTTCACAGAGATCCATCGTGCCGAATTTCAAGTTGCGTAGAACCAGCTTTCCCTTCGTGTCCGTGATCGCCGGATGCGCGGTGGCGCAATGCGCGATCGCGCAAGAGGCGCAGCAGCAGCTTGCGCAGGCCCAGCAACTCGAACGCGTGGAGATCATCGGCAATTACAACAACGGCGTGGGAACTTCCAACGCGGCAAGCCAGGGCTCGGTGACCACCAAACTCATTGAAAGTCGCCCTACGCTGCGTCCGGCCGAAGTGCTGGAGTTCGTGCCGGGCCTGATCATCAGTCAGCACAGCGGTGACGGCAAGGCCAATCAATACTATCTGCGCGGCTTCAACCTGGACGTCTTTAATTTGTTCGACAAAAAGGCTAGCGACATCGACTACTACGACGAATCGCGTCTGATTGGAGAGCCGGTTGACGGTGTGGCCGACCTGCATTTCCACCCGGTCGAGCCGCGTACCGTACGCGTGAGTCTGGCGTGGAATTTCTGAACATCGCGAGTCATTCAACCAAGACTTGCGCCGAGGCTTCTGTGGGTCTCTTTTTTTTGGGGTAACGGTAAGAACAAATGGCAAAACATCATATTTATTTCAATCAGCATTCGTCGGCGCACCGCGCATTCGACATCAATCGCCTGCGCATTCGCCGTGCAGTGCTGGTCCTGACTGCTGCGATGGCGGCTGCTGCCGCTCACGGTGCAGCGGCGCAGAATGCGACCGAAGCGCCCTCGACGGTCGGAGACGTCAATCTCGATTCGGTGACGGTGAAGGGCCAAGCCTTGCGCGGCGCGAATGCACCGTTCTCGGTCGAGAACTTTGGCGCCGAAGACATCCGCGATCAGAAAGTGAAATCGGCGCAGGACCTGTTCCGCTTGGTGCCGGGCATGAATGTGCGCAACTACGGTCTGTCGGGCGTGGCCGATGCGATGGTGCTGCGCGGCTTCGGCGGCGGCGGGCATGGCGGCGACTTGGGCGCGGTGATCGACGGCATTCCACTCAATGAAGCGATGTCGCATGCCGATGGGTACGTGGACTTCAATGTCGTGGTGCCGCTCGAAATCGCGAACCTCGCGGTCTACAAAGGGCCGGTCTCGGCGCTGTACGGCAATTTCAATCGCAGCGGTCTGGTGGCGATTGAGACCCGCAAGGAAGGCAGCTACAAGAATGTCGATGTCAGTCTCGCATCGCACAGCACGCTCGACGCACAGGCAGCCCTGGGGGCACCGCTGACCGATGGCCAGCAACTCAATCTGGCGGCGCAAGTGTTCCATACCGACGGTTTTCGGCCCCAATCGGGCTTCGATCGCCAGACAGTGTCGGCGCGTTGGTCGAGTGCGCTGACGCCGACCATGCAACTTGCGGTGGCCGGACGCTTCTTTCACGGTGAGGGCGACTCGGCATCCTACTTGTCCAAGACGCAGTTCGATGTCGATCCTTACGGCATCGATGCCCGGGTGCAGAACGACGGTTCGAAAAAGAACTTCGATACCTTGCGCAGCGACTTCGCCTGGCGGCTGACGCCAGACCTCAAGCTGCTCGCCTTCGTCTACGGCACGAAGCAGGACTTCACGCGCTGGTACACCCGCCCGGTCAGCACGACCACCTGGGCGCAGCGCGAAGAAAGCTACGATCGCCGCGTCGCGGGGGCGGGCGTGAACCTCAACGGCCAACTGAAGGTGGGCGCCGGCCCGTTGAACTGGGTTGCGGGCATCGAGACGTTTCGGGAATCGACCGATTACTGGTTCTACGACAACCTCGATCATCGCCAGCGCACGAGCACGGCCATCTATGACCGTACCGCAGACCTGAACAGCGCGTCCTTCTTCGGCGAAATCGAGGCACCGTTGCAGGCCTGGTTCAAGCCCTGGCTGGGCTTGCGCTACGACCGGTTCACCGGTGAATGCACCCGCAACGGCGCCGAGACCGGCACCGATCCCTGCGCCGATCTGCCATCGACCTCGCATGCGAGTCCGAAGCTCGGCGTGCGGTCCGATTTGAACCCGTACGTGCAATTGCGCGCGAGCTGGGCCGAAGGCTTCGCGCTGCCGTCCAACTTCATCAAATATTCGCTCGGCGCGGCCAAGCTTGATCCGACCGTATTCCGTCAGACCGAACTGGGGGCGCTGCTCAAGTTCGGCACCAGCGCGAGCCTGGACCTCGCCGCGTATCGCATCGACAGCTCGGACGAAGTGCTCACGGTTTCACCCGGCGTTTACGAGAACTTCGGCGCCACCCGCCGCAACGGCGTTGAGGCCAAGTTGAACTGGCGTCCGCTCGACGATTGGCTGCTGACGCTCGGCTGGTCGGGCACCGATTCCGAAGTGCGCGAAAACGCCAGCCCCGCTCTCGTGGGCAAGGAAGTCACGGGTGTGCCCGACGCGATGACCACGCTCACGCTCGCCTACGCACCCGCGCAAGGCGTCGGCGGCGACATGACCGCGCGGCGGGTCGGTTCCTATGCGGTGGACGCGGCCAACACCTTGTACTCCGACGCCTACACCACCGTGGACTTGAACCTGACTTACACCTCGACCGGCACCTTGCGTTACCGGGCCTACGCCGGGGTCGAGAACCTGTTCGGCCGCAAGTACTACACCTCGCTGTCCGTGAGCAACGGCTATCAACTCGTTGCGCCCGGCGCGCCGCGCACTTTGCGTGTCGGCGCTCAATTCGATTTCTAGGAGAGCTTGTCATGTCTTTGCATTTCTTTCGAGTCACGACCCGTCGCGCCGCGCAAGGCGCGCTCGTACTTTGCCTGGCCGCCTGGGGCCTGGCGGCGCACGCGCACAGCCTCTGGCTGATACCCGAAGGCGGCGCATATCTGATCGGCTACGGGCACGACCTCAAGAACAGCGCCTATGCACCGGGCAAAGTGACCCGGCTGGCGGCCTATGACGCCGCCGGAGCGTCTCTGGCGCTCACGCGCACCGACAGTGCGGACGCGGTGCGCTTCACGCCACCTGCCAAGGCAGCGCTGATCGTCATCGATTTTGACAACGGCATCTGGAGTCGCAAGGAAGGCGACAAGAGCCTCAATCTGCCCATGAACAAAAACCCCGGTGCAACCAGCGGTGTGCATGCGCTCAAATTCCACAAGACCGTGTTGGCCTGGGGCGCGCAGGCCACCCGCGCGGTCGGTCAGCGGTATGAAGTGCTGCCGCTCGACGCAGCGGCGCCTGCCGCTGGGCAGGCAATGCGCGTGCGCGTCCTGCTCGATGGCAAACCGGTCGCAGGCGCCAAGGTCGGCAACGGCGAAGACGCGGATGCTCAGACCACCGATGCCGACGGTGTGGCGCGCTACCTCCCGAAGGCTGGACACAACCTGCTGTGGTCGGGCCTGCGCCAGAAGGTGAGTGGCGACGCGCAGCTGACCGACCTCAGTTTCGAATACGCGCTTGGGTTCGACGCGCGATGACTGGACCGGTTGGTTGTCGTGGTCGATTGGCGCCGGGGTTGCGCGCGGGTGTCATCGCGCTTGCGCTGTGCTGCGCACCCGCCGCGCGCGCGCACGGCCTGCGTGTGAGTGTGCAGGCGCAGCCCGATGGGGTCGCGGGCCAGGCCTTTTATTCCGATCAGACCCCGGCCGCGGGCGATCGCGTCGAGTTGTATGCGCCGCCGGACGCGGCCGAGCCGATTGCGCACCAGGCCAGCGATGCGCAAGGCCGGTTCCGGTTTCAGGCGGCGCCCGGGCGCATGTATCGCGTGGTGGTCGAAGGTGAGGAAGGGCATCGCAGCGAAGCGCAGATCATGCTCGCGCCCCTGCCTGGCAGTACGGCGCCGGGCGCCGATGCGGCCGCGCTCGGCGCAGTGGTGCGCACCGAGCTTGCGCCGTTGCGTGAAGACCTGGCCCACCTCGAAACCCGCATCCGACTTCACGATCTGATCGGCGGCATCGGCTATCTGGTTGGGCTTGTGGGGCTGTACGCCTGGTGGCGCGCGCGCCGGAGCCGCTGATGCATCTGGCCGATGGGGTGCTGACCGCACCAGTGCTGATCGGCGGCGGCGTGCTCGGCGCCATCGGCGTCTGGCTGGGCCTGCGCCAGCTCGACGACACCCGCTTGCCGCTTGCGGCTTTATTGGGTAGCGCGTTCTTCGTGGCTGGCACGATCCATGTGCCGGTCGGCGTCGGGAGCGTGCATTTGATCCTCAATGGGCTGGCTGGGTTGTTGCTCGGCTGGGCGGTCTTTCCGGCAATGCTGGTGGCGCTGCTACTGCAGGTGGTGCTGTTCGGCTTTGGCGGGTTCGCGGTGCTCGGCGTCAATCTGCTCATCCTGGCCTTGCCCGGTGTGATCGCGCATTACGTCTGCCGATCTTGGCTGCGCAGGACGGATCGCACCCGCTTGATCGCAGTCGGTATCGGCTCGGCCCTGATCGGCATCGGTGGTGCAGCCTTGTTGGCGGCGCTGGCCCTGAGCTTGAGCGGCGGGCGCATGTTCGCCCCGCTGATCGTCATCTTGATGCTGGCGCATCTGCCGGTGCTTGCCGTTGACGCTGCGATCGGCACCCTGAGCTTGTTCGCCCTGGCGCGGTTGCGCCCCGAGGTGTTGGTGCGCACCGCAGGCGCCGCGCCGACGCTTGCAGGCGCACCACGCGAGCGGGTGGACGTATGAAGCGCGCCGCGTCGTGGCAGTTCTCGCTCGCGATGCTCGTGAGTCTTGCAATCGCGCTCTCGCAGGAATGGCGCGTGCTGCTCTGGTGGACGGCGCTTGGCATCGTGGGATGTGTTTACGCCGTCTGGATGCGCGAGACCACCGCGCGCGCCACGCTCATGCGGCTGCTGGCGGCCAATGCCTTCGTGCTGTTGCTTTGGCTGACCCTGCCCTGGCGGTGGGAGAGCGATGCGCTTGTTCGTGTACCGGAAGGCATGCAACTGGCCGCGCGCTTGAGTCTGCGGACCAACGCTATCGTGCTCGCGTGCAGCGCTTTGCTGGCCGGGATGGAAACAACGGCCATTGCGCAGGCGGCGGCTGGGCTCGGGCTGCCGGATCGGTTCGTGCATCTAAGCCTCTTGATGGTGCGCTACCTGGACTTACTCAAGACCGCGCAGGCGTGCCGAGTGCGTGCGGCCCGTGCACGCGGCTTCATGTTGCGCGCGGATCGCCGCACGCTGGCTCTTCTCGGCCAGCAGACCGGCTTGCTCCTGGTCCAGGCGCTTGATCGCGCCGAGGGCGTTGAGCGCGCGATGCGTGCGCGCGGCTTCACAGGCGCGTATCGCGCGCCGCCATCCCGTCCTCATGAAGGCGGGTACGCCGCAACACTCGCCTTTCGGCTGCGCGCTTGCGCCGTGCTCATCGGGATTGCCGTTGCGGCCTGGCTCGCGTGGTTGGCCTGACCGCGCGACATTTGTGGCCCGATCGGGCATGAGTGCTTTGCGCCGCACCTGCGCTAAGCTGTACAACTGCATCGCAATCAACTGGCGATGTGCTTGTGCGACCCCAGTCTCCTCCAATCTTGAACGCTCATTTCCTGCTCATCGATGCCCCCGACGACCAAGGCGACGAAGCCTTGATGCAGGCGGTCGGGCAGTTGCTCGGCCTGAATCGATTCGAACGCGATGAAGTCTTGTGCCCGACGGCCTGCCGCCCGGTGACGATCTATCGTGGCCGCTTCCGCCGTGCGCAAATCACCATCGGTGGCGAGTTGTACCTCGCGACCCCCATCGATTACCGCGTCCATGTGCAGGTCCATGCCGGGCAGGCCAAGCACGCTGAACAGATTGCGGCGCGGTTTCTCGATCAGTTGCACGGCGCCGGTTACCGCGCGCAGTTGCTGTCATGAACGCACCTCGACTCTCGCTCGTGCTCTTGCCAGGGATGGACGGGACGGGTGAGCTGTTCGCTCCATTTCAAGAGGCGTTGGGCGAAGACTTCGACATTCGCGTGGTGCGCTATCCGGTCGATGGACCGCAGACCTATGCGGCGCTGACGGAAGTCGCCCGCGCGGCGTTGCCGGACACGGGCCAATATCTTTTGTTGGGCGAATCGTTCTCGGGGCCGATCGCGGTCGCGCTGGCCGCGACCGAACCGCCCGGTCTGATGGGCGTGATCTTGTGCGCCAGTTTCGTGCGCGATCCGCGTCCGGTGCTCACCCGGTGCGCGGCGCTATTGGACGGGCTGCCGCTGCCTGAGATCGCACTCAGGCCAGCGCGATGGGCGCTGCTGGGCGGCCATGCGACGCCGTCCTTGGTGAACTTATTGCAGCGCGTGTTCGATCAGGTTGGCATCGCCACCTTGCGGGCGCGCGCGTTGGCGCTTCGCCAGGTCGATGCATCCGATGCGCTGGTGCGATTGCGACTGCCGGTGCTCTGGCTGCGCGCCGCCCGGGATCGTCTCGTGCCGAGCAGCACGACGACACTGGCCAGCCGCCTACGCCCGCAGATGAAGGTCGTCTGCGTGCCGGCGCCGCATGGTTTGCTCCAGACCATGCCCGAGGCGGCGGCGCACGAGGTGCGTAGCTTCGCCTGCGGCGTCATGCGCACTGCGCTGAGCAATTGAGCCCTTTCGCGCAATGAAGACGCTGTACGAACCCGCCAACGCGATCGATTAGCGGTGCGTTGATCACGCCGCTCACCTTCCGGTCTTGACCCCTGCGGAGCACGCGGCCCCGCCCGCGCAACTCAATGCCCGTGGCCGCGATCGGGCAGCATCAAGAAGGTGTGGCCGCCGGTCCAGGTCAGGCCTGAGCCCATGCCGCCGAGCCGATCGCCGCGGCGCGCTTGGCTAGCCGCTGACGCGGGACTCGCGCGCCCGGAAGGGCTGTGTTATTGATCGCGGCATCGCGCATCGCGGTCGTTGCAGCCCTTGCGGAGGCCCGCTTGAACACCGAACGCCTGGTCTATTTCATCGCGCTGGCCGCCATGTCGGTGGTCATCGGCATCAGCCTGCGCCGCCGCATCGAAGGCTTCGTGCTCAAGAAATACGCGCCCGAGGGCACCGACGCGAACGCCTTCACCAAGGATCTGACCGCGCCGTTGAGCGGCCTGCTCAACAATGTGCTGATCCCGCTGCATTTCTTGTTGTTCATGACGCCGGTGGGTACGGCACAACCGGCCGGACAGGACCGGGCCGGATGGTTCATGGTCTGCGGCGCGGCGTTCTGTTTCCTGGTGTGGCTCGTGCTCTTCCTTCTCGAACAGGCGTGGCGCGCCGCGCGGCCGGCGTCGACCTTGTATCCGGCGGCCTATGTGACGGTCGGCTCGTTCGGCGGCGGCAATCGCGGCTTCATCGTCGTGTTCCTGTTGTCGTTCATACCCCAGGTCGTGCAAGGCTTCGGCCTGCCCTTGAATCTGCTCAATTATTTCATCGCCTTCGACGCCGGCTACTACCTCACGTTTCTGGCGCTGTTCCATCTGATCATCGCGGGCTCCATGGGCTTGGGCAGCACCGTGCATACGGTCAAGCGCATCGTCGACGGACAACTCGACTTTCTGCCGCCCGCGCTGATCGTGTTGATCGCGATCGGTGGCGCGCTGCTCAAACTGACCGGGGTCGAATTCGAATGGCTGCAAGGCATCGTCGGCCCGTTGCGGACTTCGGTCGGCAACATCATGTTCTCGGTCGCGACCATCTATCTGGTGGTCAGCCGTCCGAGCGGGCTCGACATTTCGCCGACGATCGGCGATGCGCTCGCGTTGATCCTGCCGCGCCTCTTGGCCGGCGCGTGCTTGTTGTTGATGACCCGGCAACTCGGACTCCAGGGCATCGCGGCGCTGTCCGCCATGCAATTCCAGTTGCTGGTGCTGATCGGCGTGTTCTGCATCCTGCCCTCGAGTTCGATCGTGTATTCGCTGATCGACCGCAGCCATGCCGATGCCGCGCTCAAAGACATCGTGCGCGTCCAGGTGCTCAAATCCAATCTGATCTACCTCGCGCTCCTGCTCGCGGTCATGTGCGCGCTGGCGCTGGTCTATGCGTTCGTGCCGCCGCCCGCGCCGCACGGATAAGATGCGTTCCAGCCCGCGCCACTTTCATCGGATGCCATGCGCACTTTGTACGAACCCGCCAGCGCCGTCGAAGCCCACATGCTGCAAGACTTGCTGGGCCAGGCCGGCATCGCGGTCGAGATCCATGGCGAATCCTTGAGCGGCGCCATGGGCGGTCTGCCGGCGGCCGGCCTGGTGCGGTTGTCGGTCGATGAGGCCGATTACGACCGCGCGCGCGGCTTGATCGAGCAATGGGAGGCGCAACAGCCGCGCGATGCGGTGCCCGAGCCGATGGTCAAACCGGGCTCCGGCCCGTGGTTCTGGCTGGCGCTGGGTTTCCTGCTCGGCCTGGCGGTGGCTCAGATCCTCTGACCGGCTCCGTCGTGCGGCCCGGTCGCCAGCGCGATCCGGCCCGAACTCAATAGATGGCCGAAGGCCGCGCCGGCCAGCACGCAATATTCGGTATGCCGGGCATGGCCGAGCGGATCGGCGCCATCGAGGCGTGCGGCCGGATGGCAGACCAAGGCGCTGCGTTCCTCGATCTGGCGCAGCCAGCGCGTGAGCAGCCTGAGGTAAAGGCTGTCGTCGCCGGCAAGGTCGTACAGGCCGAGCAACCGGTCGGTGGTGGGCAGGCCCAGGCGCGCGGCCCGCGCGCTCAACGCGTGCGCCCCCGGCCAATGCACGAGGGTGCGCTTGAGCCCGCCGCGCTCGAACGGTTGCCAGGGCGGGCGGCTGATGCGCAGCCAGGGCTTGAGGCCGCGCGCGCCCAACACATCGAGCAAGGCCTGGCGCACCTGGGGGAGTTGGTGCACGTGTTGATGGCCATCGACATAATCGGGCGTGCGCCCGAGCGCGTCTTCGAAGCGCGCGCATTGGGCTTCGATGTCGGCGCGCAAGGCGGCCCGGTCGAATCCATGGCGCAGGCTTTTGAAAAGCACATTCCGCCACGGGCGCGCGCTGGCGCCGAACTCGGTCAGGTCAAGATGCAGGCCGAGCGCGGCGCTGTGCGGCGGCAAGGCGCGCAGACGCTGGGCCGCTTCGGGCCAGCGGGGGCTGTGGACCAAACAAGCGGTGGCCGTGACCCGACCGCGTTCGATCAGGTCCACGATGCCCGCATCGATCGCATCGCTCGCGCCGTAATCGTCGGCGCAGAGGATGAGTCGGCGGGGAGGGATAGGACTCAACGATGATCTCCGGATTCGACAGAATCGCCGTCTCGCATCAAGCGCCACTGTACTGCGGGACGCAGTGCGGATTGGTGGCGATTTCCGGAGCGCAAGTCTTTGTTGCACGTTTATGGGACTTGCAGGCGGCTGTCGGGTGTGCCGCTTTCAGACTCACGAACCCGAATTCGGTTCTCGCGTTTGCTGCGCGCCCAGTTCGCGATGCAGCCAGGCGCGCGCCAAAGCCCAATCGCGTTTGACGGTCGCCGGTGAAAGTTCGAGTGCTTGCGCGATTTCCTCGATTTCCATGCCGCCGAAGAAGCGCAGTTCGACCACCTTGGCCGCGCGCGGGTCGAGGCTTTCGAAGGCGAGCAGCGCATCGTGGACCGCGATCAGATCGCGTTGCGTGTCGAGCCCGACCTGGTCGGCTTCGGCCAGGGTCAGTGCAACGAGTTGCGCATCGCGTTTGGCGGCGCGATGGGCGAGCGCATGGTTGACCAAGATCCGCCGCATCATGGTCGAGGCCACGGCCAGGAAATGGGCGCGGTTTTTCCAGTTTGCGGCTTGTTGATCGGCAAGCCGGAAATACGCCTCGTGCGCGAGCGCCGTGGCCGACAGCGTGTGATCGGCCGCCTCCTTGCGCATATGGGCGCGCGCGATGCGGCGCAACTCGTCGTACAGCACGACGAACAATTGCTCGTTCGCATTCGCGGCCGCGGCCGGCGCATCGTCATTGCCCAGACGGTTGAGCCAAAGCGTGAGATTTTCGAGGTCTGCCTGCATGTCGTCGCGGATTCTGGCACGGCCATGAGCCGCAACGCCGTGAATTCCTGCGTAAGCGCGTGAAGGACCCGTATCGCGATCGCGCGGGGGGTCCGGTCCTACCCCCATCACCCGCCGACGGAGTCCGACATGCCAGGTTCGATCTCGACCGCGCGCTTTTGCGCCGCCTTCTTTCTTTTGTTCTCGTGCGCCGTGCGCGCGCAAAGCCTCGACGAGATGAAACAACGCGCCGAAGCCGGCGACGTCAAGACGCAAAACGACCTTGGCGAGTGGTACGCGACCGGCACCCACGGCGTGAGCGTCGATTACGCGCAAGCCGAGTACTGGTACCGCAAGGCCGCGGCCAAGAACGACCGGCACGCTTTCCACAATGTCGCGACCATGCTGATGTTGCAAAAGCGCATGCCCGAATCGCTCGAATGGTTCAACCGGTCCGTCGAGCGCAATTACGGGCCGTCGGAAGAAAAGCTGGCCGAGTTCTATCTGAACGGCGAACACGTCGGGAAGGACACCGACGGCGCGCTCGCCTTGTATGCGCGCGCCTGCGAACACGAGTGGGCCTCGGCTTGCTCCAAGCTCGGCGAGTTGTACTTGATCGGCAATCACGTCAAACAAGACCCGGAGACGGCGATCAAATGGCTGCGCAAGGCCAATGCGATGGACTACGCCTGGTCGTTCTATTTCATGGCCGAGGCGCAATTGCGCGGCCTGGGCACGCCCAAGGACGGGGCGGGCGCGGTCAAGTCCTACCGCAAGGCGGCCGAAGGCGGCGTCGCGGCGGCCCAGCGGCAATTGGGCCTGGTTTATGAGCAGGGCGCATTCGGTGAACCGGCCGACCCAGGGACCGCGTTCAACTGGTTCCTCAAGGCCGCGCGCCAGGGCGACGCTCAAGCGCAGAACAAGGTCGGTTACGCCTATGCGACTGGCACCGGCGCCGAGCGCAGCTATGAGCGCGCCGAACTCTGGTGGACCAAGGCCGCCGCCCAGGGTGACGAAGAATCCCAGCGCAATCTCGAGGTGTTGCGCGAACGCATGAAGCGCTGAACCGGAGACGACGATGCAAGGACCGGATTCGCCCCCGATGCGTTCGCCCCGGCGCCGTTCGATGCGCGAACTGACCCGCGCCCTGATGCGTGGACTGATGCGCGAACCGCCATGCGGACCGCGGCGCACCCTGCGGGCACGCCTGCGCCGGCCGGCGGTGCTCCTGGTTTGCCTCGGGCTGTGCGTGCTCGCGGGCGCCGCCCGCGCCGACGACGAGGCCAAGCGCAACATCCGCTTGTATTACGAGGCCCGCATTGCCGCCGCCAAGCAGATGGAGCGCTGGGAAGAGCAGGACAAGAACGCCGCGCGCCTGGCCAAGTACGGGCTGACCGAGGAAGAAGCCGCCGGCACCAGTCCGGGCTTCAACACCGTCGGCATGCTGTCGGGCACGCTTGGCACTTGGCAGCAGCGCTTCGCGAGCCGGGTGCCCGAGCACATCCCGAGCTTTGAAGAAAAAGTGCAGATGGTCGAAGCGCGCGGGCGCCAGAACGATGTCGAAGCGCAACGCGTGCTCGGCCAGATGTATTACTTCGGCTTCAAGATGCCGGTCGACCAGCCGCGCGGCATTTCGTGGCTGGTGCGCGCCGCCGAGAACGACGACACCGACAGCCAGTTCCTGCTCGGCCTCATCTATCTGGAAGGCGAAGGCGTGGCGGTCGATTACGCCCGCGCCGCGCGCTGGCTGGGCGAGGTCGCGAAGAAAGGCAATCGCGATGCGCAGTTCTACATGAGCGAGTTGTGCCGCGGCGGACTGGGCGTGCCGCAAGACGACGCCCAGGCGGTCGATTGGCTGCGCAAATCGGCCGAACAAAAAGTGGCCATGGCGCAGTACCGGCTCGGGCTGCGCTATTACGTCGGCAAGTCGGTGCCGCAAGACGATGCGCAGGCCTTGCGCTGGATGACGCAGGCCGCCGAGCAAGGCCATGCGATGGCCCAGCATGGCGTGGCCAACATGTATGAACTGCAACGCGGCATGCCGGCCGATGCCCGGAACTATGTGCGCGCGGTCGAATGGAAGACCAAGGCCGCCAAACAAGGCTATGCGCCGGCCCAGGCCGACCTCGCCCAGTCCTACATCGACGGCATCGGCGTGCCGGCCGATCTCGACCTCGCCGAATACTGGCTCGAAAAAGCGGCGGCCCAAGGCGATGCCACGGCTGCGGCCAAGCTCAAGGCGGTACGGCGCTATCGCGAACAACAAGACCTGCGCTGAACACCGGCGCCGCGCGGCGCCCGCCGCGCGATGCGCCGATGTGACGCATTCCACATCCACAACATTGCGCGCGCGCCGCGATGAGCCGTCCGCGCGCGCAAACCTGCGTAAGGCGATGAAGGCCGGCGAGCGCAAGCGCCACCGGCCGGTCCACAACCGCCTCGAACCGCATGGAGCCTGACTGATGAAACTGCGAACCGCCGTCTATTTGCGACCCCTGGTCGCGCTGACCCTCACCGCCTTCCTCGCCGCGTGCGGTGGCGGCGGAGACCCGAGCGCGCCGGTCGATCCGACCCCGACACCCACCCCCACGCCGACCCCGACGCCGACCAATGCCTGCGGCACGATGAAGGCGCTGACCCTGAACGATCTACAACCTTATGCGGGGGATTACAGCGTCAAGATCTTTGAAGATCCGGGCACCGGCACCGCGACCGAAGTTGGCGCGGCCAAGCTCACGCTCGCCGGCACCCAGGTGACCCTCACGCCCGAGGCCGGCGTGACCGGCTCGACCACCACGACCGACACCGTGGTCGCGGTGTGCGAAAACACGCTGGTGGCCACCGGCGCCAAGATCGGCGTGGTCGCCTTGTTCGCGACCCAAGGTCATTACGGGAGCAGCATGGCGCTCGATTTCAACGACGCCAGCGGCAGCACGCCCATGACCGTGAGCGGCGACGACATCGGCAACATCACGAGCCCGGCCAAATACCGGTATGTGAGCGGCGAATTCGGCACCGGCACGCCGACCCCGGCCCCGACGGGATTGGCGAGCTACGGCGAATTCTTCGCCGCCGCTCCGCGCACCAACACCGCGGGCGCGACCGCCGCTTCGGTCGCCTGGGCGGTGGGCACGTATTACGGCCGCGGCAATACCGATGTCTGCACCCTCACCGTGGCGGCCGACGGCAAGCTGACCGGCACCCTCGCCGGCGCGACGCAGACCGTGACCCTCGATGGCGGCGATACATCGAGATGGTTCGCGATGACGACCGGACAATTCAGCTTCAGCGCCGTCAACGGCACCGAATTGGTCGAGGTGATCGGCATGGGCGGACACCTCACGCAATTCACGCTGAGCGCAACCGGCGTGATCGGCGATGTCTGCAAGATCCTCTTCAAATCGGCCACGCCGATCGATACCGCGGCCAATGCAAGCGCGCCCTTCCCGATCAAGAATGCCGGTTTCGTCGCGGCCGATCTGCCCGGCTGGATGGTGGGTCAGCGCCAGGGCGTGAGCACCGGCAACCTGTTCTTTGTGCGCCCCACGGTGGAATCCTGCAGTCTCGATGTCGGCGCCGACGGCGTGCTGACGCTCTCGGCCGCGGGCGAGACCTATACCGCCAAACTCGACGGCGAAAGCAACGACGAAGGCAGGGATCAAGGCGCGTCGTTCTCGGGCTTGCCCGATCCGGGTTTCAACACGGTGTACTCCATCCTCGCGCAGCAGGTCGATGGCAGCGTCACCTCGCGCGTGCGGGTGCAGGTCAGCCATACCGCGGGCAAGACCCAGATCGATTACGCCGAAGGTTCGAGCGGCGGCAGCGAAGCGCTGCCGACCAACTTCCGCAACTGTTATTTCCCCAACTGATGCGCCAAGCGCTTCCTCGCTAGACTCTGCGGCCATGACCACCTCGCCCACCGGCGCCGATCGCTGGCTGCAGATCAAGACCTTGTTCGAGCAGGCGCTCGAACAAGCGCCCGAGGCGCGCGCGGATTTCGTGCGCGCCTCGGGCGCTGACGACTCGGTGCGCGATGAAGTCCTGTCCTTGCTCGTGCATGCCGATGCGCCGACTTCGGCCGCCGGCGTTTTCATCGATGCGCGCGAATTCGTGCTCGATGCGGCGGCGGTACTCGATTCCCCGGCCCCCGCGGCCGAACGCACCGGCGAACGGCTCGGCGCCTGGGAGATCGTGGGCACCCTGGGCAGTGGTGGCATGGGCGATGTCTTTGAAGCGGTGCGCGCCGACGGCGCTTTCGAAGGCCGCGCCGCGATCAAGGTGCTCAAGCGCGGCATGGACAGCGCCGCGGTGCTCGCGCGATTCGCACAGGAGCGGCGCGCGCTCGCACGCCTTACCCATGCGCACATCGCGCGCTTGTACGACGCCGGCATGACCGCCGACGGCCTGCCTTATTTCGTGATGGAACGCGTCGATGGCGTGTCGATCGACAGCGCGGTGCAAGGGCTGAGCCTCGAAGCGCGGCTCGCCTTGTTCCTGCAATTGGCCGACGCGGTCGCGTATGCGCACCGCAATCTGCTCGTGCATCGCGATCTCAAACCGACCAATGTGCTCGTCGATCGCGACGGGCAGGTCAAGCTGCTCGATTTCGGCATCGCCAAGGCGCTCGATCCGGTCGAAGCCGCGAGCGAGGCGACCCAGGGCGCGCAACGCCCGTACACACCACGCTACGCGAGCCCCGAGCAGGTGCGCGGCGAACCGGCGAGCACTGCCACCGACGTGTATTCGCTCGGCGTGCTGCTCTACCAACTACTGACCGGCCAGCGGCCTTACGGACGCGATGCGCAATCGCCGGCCGAGGCCGCGCGCGCGGTGCTCGAAGAAGCGCCCACGCGCCCGAGCGCGGCGTTGACCGAAGCCAGCGCGCGCAGCGAACTCGATCCGGACTGGATCAAGCACCGGCGCCGGCTCGCAGGCGATCTCGACAACATGCTGCTCAAGGCGCTCGAAAAGCCGATCGAACGCCGGTATGCGAGCGTCGATGCGTTCGCGGCCGATGTCCGCGCCTACCTCGATGGCCGGCCGGTCAGCGCGCATGCGCCCGATTGGCGTTACCTGGCCGGCAAGTTCATCGCGCGCCATCGCGCCCCGGTGGCGGCGGGCGCGGCGGCGGTGCTCGCGCTCGTGATCGGCGCCGGCACCACCGCCTGGCAAGCACATGAAGCACGGCGCGCACGCGATCTGGCCCAGACCCGGCTCGACCAGACCCGCGAAGTCACACGCGCGTTGGTGTTCCGCTTTGGCGATGCCATCACCCATCTGCCGGGCGGCATGCGCATCAAGGAAGACTTGCTCAAGGAATCGGCGCAGGCGCTCGAACGCATCGAAGCGGCCGGCGCCGGCGATGCCGCTTTGCGCGGCGAATTGGCCGGCGTATATGCGCGCTTGGCCGAACTGCAAGGCAACCAGACCAGCGTCTCGCTCGACCAGGGCGAGGACGCGCTCAAGAACGCGCAGCGCGCGCTCGATCTGGCCGCGCCGGTCTGGGCCGAACGCCGTGGCGATTGGCGTTTCGCGCTGGCGGTCGCGGTCGCGCATCTGACGAGCGCCCAGCAATGGCGCAATCGCGGCGAGGTCAAACGCGCGCTCGACGTCTTGGAGGCCGGCCTCGCGCGCCTCGACGAAGCGCTGCCGCTCGTAGCGGACCCGGCTTCGGCCGCGATGCTGCAAGCCGAGCGCGCGTCGATGCTGGTGGCGGCGGGCCAGTTCTACGACCAGGCCACGACCTTCAGCCTGGCCCAGCCCGCGCAGGCGCTCGAGCGTTTCGGCCAAGCCGAACAGGTCTACCGCGATTTGCTCGCGCGGCCCGAACTGCTCGATCGGCTCGACGCGCAAGGCCTGCCCGACGAGCCCAAGGCGCGCTGGTCGGCGATGAACCAATTGGCGGTGATCCAGGGCGCCAAGGCCTTGATCTGGCTGCGCCAGGACCGCCTCGACGACGCGCTGCGCGAAGCCGAGGCCGCGGTGGCGAGCAGCCGCGCGACCGTCGCTGCCGATCCGCTCACCACCTATTGGCGCGATGGGCTCATGACCCAGGCCAACACCCTTGCGGTCGTGCAATCGCGTCTCGGGCGATGGCCCGAAGCATTGGGCGCGGCGCAACTGGCCTGGGACACCGCGGCCCAACTCGCCGCCGAGCATGGCGCGCAAAGCAAATGGGCGGTCAGCCGGCCCATCCTCGCCTTGCAACTCGGCCGCGCCCTCGCGGGCACCGGCGCGCATGACCGCGCGCTCGCCTTGTACACGCAGACGATGCCGGGCTGGGACGCGTTTGCCCAAGGGCCGGGCGCGGCCAATGCCAAGCGCCGGCGGGCCTTGATGCAGGTGTACATGGCGCGCTCGCAAGCGGCGCTCGGCCGGCATGCGGCCGCGCGTGCAAGCGCCTTGACGGCCGCCGCCGAACTCGACGCGCTGGCGGCGACCGGCCAGCCCACGCGCGACTTGCTGATCGCCCAGGCGCAGGCCGCCGCGAGCCTGCTCGAACTGGATGCGGGAGCGGCGGCCCAATGGCGTTCCGCCGCCCTTGCCGCGTATGCACAGGCCGACCGTCTGCAAGCGCTCGGCCCCGACGATGCGGCGTTGCGGCGGCGTTTGCAAAATGGTGGGCGCTGAGCGCGCACGGCGCTGGGGTGGCGCCCGGCGCCCGTGCCGGCGGGTGTTCCGGCGCGCGGTGCGAAGACCGCCATGCGGCCGGTTTCAGCGGCTTTCGGACAAGGATTCCTGGGCCGGTTTGCCCTGGTATTTACCGTCCTTGTTGACCACGCCCTGAATCTTCTTGTCGGTCTTTTCGAGCGCTGCGCCGACTTTCGCACCGGCCTTCTTGACCGCCGCGCCGGTCTTGTCCACGACCGGCTTCACGGCTTCACCGGTCTTTTGCGCGGCATGGTCGATCGCCTTGCCGGTGCGTTCGAGCACGCCAGGCGCGGCGGCATCGTCGGCACGCGCGTGCTGCATGCCGGCGAGCGCGACGACGAATGAAGACAGGGCGAACGCCCGCAGAATCTGGATGGCAGCCATGGTCGTGGTCCGGCAAAAAAGGCGATGCGCGCGTCCGAGCCCCAGCGCTTTGCCGCTGGCGTCAGCCCAGGCGCACCTGATTTTTGCCGCCGTATTTGGCCTGGTAAAGACGATCGTCGGCAAGCGCGAGCATCTTCTCATGGCTGATGACGTCGGTGCGATCGCAGATGCCGATCGAAATCGTGACCAGCAGATGCGGGTGCAGCGCTGCCCAGGCATAGCCTTCGACCGCGGCCCGGATCTTTTCGCAGACCACCGCCGCGCCGGCCGCGTCGGTGCAGGGGAAGACGAAAGCGAATTCTTCGCCGCCGTAGCGCGCGGCCAGATCGTTCGCGCGGCCATGTTCGCGCATGATGCGCGCGACCACGCGCAAGACTTCGTCGCCGGTCGCATGGCCGCAGCGGTCGTTGATCTGCTTGAAGAAATCGAGGTCGGCCAGCGCGACGGCGAGCGGGGTGGCGTCGCGGCGCGCGCGCGCGAACATCTCGGCCAGATGGGCATCGAAATGGCGCCGGTTCGCCAGGCCCGTCAGGCTGTCTTCCTGCGACAGGCGTTCGAGCTTGGCGAGCAACTGGGTCTTGGTCGCATCGGCATTGATCAGGGTGTCGTTGAGTTTTTGCAGTTCGTCGTTGGCGCGCACGAGTTCGACATGGCGCAGCCGATGGATTTCGGCTTCGCGCTTGGCCTGTTCGGTCTGGTAGGCGATCTGCAGGCTCTTGAGCTTGCGGTCCGAGCTTTCGTTGAAGACCTCGCGTTCGAGCTGGTGGTAGCGCTCGAAATGCGCGAGCGCTTCGCCCGGCTGGGCGGAGCGCTTGTGCAGATCCGACAAGGCGCGATGCACGAGCGCGAGTTCGGGCCGGGCGTTGATGCGTTCGGCCACCGCGAGCGCCTGATCGAGCGCGTCGCGCGCTTCGGGCATGCGGTCGCGCTGGATCAGCAGATCGCCGAGCGCCTTGAGCGCGCGCGCTTCGGCGATCGTGTAGCCGACCTGGCGCGCGATCTCGATCGAGGCGCGTTGGCAATTCTCGGCATCGTCGAGGCGTTCGAGCCGTTCGAGGGTCAGGCCCATGTTGTTGAGCACCGCGGCTTCGCCGGCGCGGCTGTCGGTGCGGCGAAACAGCGCGAGCGCTTCTTCGAGCGCGCTCAGCGCCTCGACATGGTTGCCGAGGTTCTTGTGATTGATGCCGATGTTGTTGAGCGTGCGCGCCGAGGCCGCGTCATGGCCGCAAGCCCGCGTGAGCGCCAGGCTCTGGGTATAGAACTCGAGGCCGCGCTGCGGATCGCCGGCCTTGGAATGCACGATGCCGATGGTGCGCAAGGTCAGGGCGCGCGAAGCGTCGTCGCCGTTGCGTTCGTCGATCGCGAGCGCGCGCAACTGATGTTCGAGCGCCTGGGCGTAATCGCCGAGATCGTCGAGCACCTGGCCGATCGCGCGCAAGGCCTTGGCGCGGCCGCGGTCGTGCTGCAACTCCTCGAACAGATCGAGCGCGCCGCGCAGATCGGTCAGCGCGTTGTCGAAATGGGCGAGCCGGTGCGACAGCGTGCCGCACAGATGCAGCGCATCCGCGTTCAGCACCCGGTCGCCGATGCGCTGGGCCAGCGCCGTCGCGGTGCGTGCATGGCCCAGCGCGGCCGAGGCGTTGATGTCGGCCAGTTCGTTGCCCAGTGCGAGCAATGAAACGATGCGCGCCGGTTCGCCGCCGCGTTCGACGAGGTCTTCATCGCGCAGGTCGGCCGGATCGGCGCCCGCCGACGCGCCAACGCCGACCGACGGTTCGGTGACCGCGGATTGGACGAAAGGCGTCGAGCGTGACATGGGCGCTAGTGTTGCACGAGGTCGCCGCGATCGAGGTTCAAGCTGTCGCGCGTAATCGTCAAAATCGACGCATCGGTCTTGCCGAGATCGGCCGCGAACCGCTGGGCGTCGCCAACCAGCACCGCCCGCGCGCGTTCGGCCTGCCAATGGGCTTGCGCGAAGGCTTGTACTTGTTGCGGCGTCACGGCCTGGATTTCGCCGATGAAACGGCCCAGGTCATCGAGCGCGAGATCATCGACCACCAGGGTCGCGACATTGCCGGCCAGCCCGGCCGTGGTTTCGAGGCTGCGGCTGAAATCGCCGATCAAGGCCGCTTTGCGCGCCGTGAGTTCGTCGCCGCCGGGCAGGCTGTCGCGCATGCGCGCAATTTCGGTACGGATGATGCCCAGCACTTCGGCCGCCGATTCGTTCTTGGTCTGGGTCGACGCCATGAACAGGCCGCCGGCGCGGCGGGCGTCGAGCCCGCTGCCCGCGCCGTAACTCAGGCCGCGCTTGATCCGGATTTCCTGGTTCAGGCGCGACGAATAATCGGCACCCAGCACGCCGTTCGCGACCTGCCCGGCCGCCCAGTCGGGCGCGTTGCGCGCGATCGACGCCATCGCGACCACCACGCCGGCCTGGCCGGCGCCGGGCATGTCGATCACCACCACCGGCGCGGCGATCGGGGCCGGCGCCCCGACCGGCGCGGCGGCCGGCGCTTGGGCCGGGCGCTTCCACCGGCCGAAGGCCTGCGTGGCGAGCGTCGTGGCCTGGTCGAGCGTGATGTCGCCGGCGAACACGAGGGTCGCGTTGTCGGGCCGGAAGGCCTGGCGGTGCGCGGCGATCAGGTCGGCGCGGCGGATCCGGGCCAGCGATGCCGGCGTGCCGGTGCGGGCCTGGCCATAGACGCTGGTGCCGAACGCGGCCCGGGTCGCGGTCATGACGGCCAGGCGGCGCGGATCGGCCAGCGCGACTTGCAGCCCGTCGAGCATGCGGCGCCGTTCGCGCTCGATCTCGGCCGGCGCGAAGGTCGGGGTGCGCGCGACTTCCGACATCAGCGCGAGCGCCGCGGCCAGGCGCGGCGTGGTGACGGTCATCGAGAGCGAACTCGCATGCCAGCCGGCGCCCGCGTCGAGCGAACCGCCCAGGGATTCGGCGATCTGCGCGATCTGCGGCGCGGTGTGCTTGGCGCTGCCGTTGTCGAGCAGGCTCGCGGTGAGCGCGGCCAGGCCGGCCAGCGGCGCCGGATCGGCTTCGCTGCCGGTGCGCACGATCAGGCTGGTCGAGACCAAGGGCAGGCCGGGGCGTGGTGCGACCACCACCCGCAAGCCGTTGGGCAGGACCCGCTCGGCCGGGGTCGCGATGACGGGTTCGCGCGGGGCGGCCGGGGCCGGCGGCGTGTCGTAACCCTGGGCATGCGCCAGTCCGCACGCCAGGGCGGCCAGCGCGGCGAGCAGCGGGCGCCGCTGCGCATGGGCGGAGAACAGGACGGTCATGACGGGCTCTTGGGTTGCGCCGCGGCGGGCGCGGCTTCGGGTTGCTGACGGTATTCGATGATGACTTTGTGCGCGCCGGTGATGTAGCGGCGCACCACCCGCTGGACATCGGCGGCCGTGACCGCTTGCAGCGCCGCGAGCCGGGTGTTCACGAGCGCCGGGTCGCCGTCGATGACCGTGGCCTGGCCGAGGGCCATGCCCAGACCCATCGGGGTCTGGCGTTCGACCAGCGCGCCGGTCACGAGCTGGGTGCGGATCTTGTCGAGTTCGGCCGCGCTCGCCGGTTGTTGCGCCAGGCGCGCGATCTCGGCATCGAGCGCGCGCGTCACGGCATCGAGCGGTTTGCCCTGGCTCGCGATCGCGTAGGCGATCAACAGGCCGGTGTCGGTGCGGGTGTCGGTGTCGATGCCGACCTGGGCCGCGATCTGCTGGCGATAGACCAGCGCTTGGTGCAAGCGCGACGATTCGCCGCTGCCGAGCAAGGCGGCGGCGATCCGCAGCGCCGGAATGTCGGCATCGGCGGCGGGCGGGATCAGCCAGGTGATCGCGACCGCCGGCAAGGGGACGTTCGGGCCGGTCACCGCGATTTTGGTGTCGGCGGCGCGCGCGGGTTCGACGGCGTCGATGCGCGGAATCTTGTCGGCCGGCGCGGCGATCGGTGCGAAATACCGATCGACCCAGGCGTCGAGCTGGGCCGGCTCGAAATCGCCGGTGACGATCAGCACCGCGTTGTCGGGCCGGTAATAGGTGGCATGGAAGGCGCGGACATCGTCGAGCGATGCGGCGTCGAGTTCCTCGATGCTGCCGATGCCCGGCCGCCGGTAGGGGTGGACCTTGTACGAGGCCTGCGGGATCGCGTTGAACAGCCGCCCATAGGGCTCGGCCAGCACCCGTTGGCGCAATTCTTCCTGGACCACCGAGCGTTCGGACTTGAAATTGCCTTCGTCCACATTCAGGTGGGCCATGCGCTCGGCCTCGGCCCAGAGCAAGGGTTCGAGGTGATTCGACGGCACGACCTCATGGTAGGCCGTGGTGTCGTCGGCGGTGAACGCGTTGTTCGAGCCGCCGACGTCTTCGGTCATGCGGTCGAGCTGTTCGTTGCGCATGTACTTCGTGCTCTTGAACATCATGTGTTCGAACAGATGCGCGAAGCCCGAACGTCCTTGCGGATCGTCTTTGGACCCGACCCGGTACCAGACCTGCACACTGACGGTGGGGCTGGTGTGCGACGCGGCGCTGACGACCAGCAGGCCGTTGGCCAGGGTGCGGGTGCGGTAGGCGATCGGCGGGATGCGCAAGGCCGATGCGGTGGTGTCGGCCGGTTTGGCCGGCGCCGCCTGGGCCGGCGGGGTCAGCGCGCCGAGCGCGAAAATCAGGCTCGCGCCAAGCCCGGCCAGACCGAGGGTCCGCGGCAGGCTGTGCAGCCGGCGGGAAAATCCGGAAGCGGTATGCATGGATGGTGAGCGTGCCCATGCCCGCCCGGGTCGGGCGGGCCTGCGCGCTGGTGTACATGGAACCGGGCGATTGTAAGCGGCGTTTGTGTCTCGCCGCGCGCTCCGGGTCCCTTCATCGCGTGATGGCATTGCGGCGCGGCAGCACCGGCGCCGGGCGCCGCGCCATCGGGCGGGCGCCCGGTGACGGGGCTTAGGCGCGCCGCCCGCGCAGCATGGCGTACAGCAAGATGGCGCCGAACGTCGCGGTGCCGATGCCGCCGAGCTTGAAATCGCCGAGGGTCAGCGTGAAGTCGCCGGCCCCGATGACCAGGGTGGCGGCGGCGACGATCAGGTTGCGGTTTTCGCTGAAATCGACCTTGTTCTCGACCCAGATGCGCGCGCCGGCCACGGCGATCAGGCCGAAGACGACGATGGACACGCCGCCGAGCACCGGGCTCGGGATGGTCTGGATCAGTGCACCGAACTTGGGCGAGAAGCCCAGCAGCAGGGCCACACCGGCGGCGACCACGAAGATCAGCGTCGAGTACACGCGGGTGGCCGCCATGACGCCGATGTTTTCAGCATAGGTGGTCACGCCGGTGCCGCCGGCGCTGCCCGCCACCATGGTGGCGATGCCATCGCCGAGGAAGGCGCGGCCCATGTAGGGATCGAGGTTGCGGCCGGTCATCGCGCTGACCGCCTTGAGGTGGCCGAGGTTTTCGGCCACGAGGATGATCGCGACCGGTGCGATCAAGGTCATCGCATGCAGGTCGAATACCGGCGCGGTGAAATTGGGCAGGCCGAACCAGGCCGCTTGCGCGAGTCTGCTGAAATCGATGGCTTTGCCGAGGCCGGCGCCGTTGGCGAGGATCAGGTAGATCGCGTAGGCCAGGATCAGGCCGACCAGGATCAGCAATTTTTGCAGCAGGCCGCGCGTGAACACCGCGACGCCGCCCACGCACAAGATGGTGACCACGCCCATCCAGGCTTCGAACGGGGTGCTGCCGACGCTTTTGACCGCGATCGGCGCGAGGTTCAGGCCGATGACCGCGACCACCGCGCCGGTGACGACCGGCGGCATGAAGCGTTCGATCCAGCCCGCGCCGATGCCCATGACCACCAGGCCGATCAGCGCATAGACCGCGCCGCAGGCGATGATGCCGCCGAGCGCGAGTCCGATGTTGGCGTTGGGGCCGGCACCGGCATAGCCGGTCGCCGCGATGACCACGCCGATGAAGGCGAAACTCGATCCGAGATAGCTCGGCACCCGGCCGCCGACCAGCACGAAGAACAAGAGCGTGCCGATGCCGCTCATCAGGATCGCGACATTCGGGTCGAAGCCCATGATCAGCGGCGCGAGCACGGTCGCGCCGAACATCGCGACCACGTGCTGGACGCCCAGGGCCAAGGTTTGCGGCCAAGGCAGGCGCTCGTCGGGCGCGATGGTGGTGGCATGGGTCGCGTCGGCGCGCAGCGTCCAACGCGGGAAAAACGAGTCGGCCATTCAAAACTCCTCAAGGTGTCGTGTCGATCGAGTCCGATCGGCCCGACAGTTCAAATGGCCGCGAGTGTAGGCGCGCGCGCACGGGGCGCGCACGCGGTGGATCAATACAGCTCGAAGTCGGCGATGCCGAAGGTCGATCGGAAGTGCTCGGCCAATTGCAAGGCGCGTGCCCGCGCATCGTCGGTATCGCCGAAGGTGACTTCATGGCGCGCCGCCTGGACGATCGCGATCGAGAGGATTTCGGCGTAATGCTCGGACGATTCGCCGCCGGCGCCGCCCCAGCGCACCTGGACTTGGTCGAGGGTGTCGGGCGGATTGGCCGGGTCGTAGCTCACATGCATCGAGGTGATCAGGTGTCCATGCACCAGATCGCGCACCTCATCGATCTCGCCGGTGCGCGGATTGCGGACCGGCGAATAGGTGCTGAGCTGGCTCATGAATTCGACGGCCTTTTGCGCGCGGGACTTCAAGGGCTGGTTGTCGGACATGATGGTGGGTTCCAGAGTGGTTGTCGTCGTCTAGTCAGTCGAGCAGGCCGGCCTGGGCGAGTTCGCGGATGCGCGACACGGTGTCGAGATCGGCGCTCACATAAGCCTGCTTGCGCAGTTCCAGCGTCATCGCATCGAGTTCGCTGTCTTTGCCATCGTCGGCCCATTCATAGGTAAAACGAAGGAACAATGCCTCGGGCGCGGGTTCTTCGATGCGGATCCGCATCCGGCTTTCGGGCCAGCGTTCGGTGCGCGGGGCCAGGGTCGCGACTTCAAAGAGCGGCTGCATAGTCACGGTGTCGCGCACCTGGAACGGGCCGAAATCGAGCGTGCGTTCCAGCACCGTCGCCGCGCCTTCCTCGCGCCGGCCGACGATCTGGCAGCTTTCGAGCGCGATCACGAACTCCTCGGGCTGCTCGGCGCGCCGGACCAGCCCGCGCCACAACTGGCCGCGGCTCAAGGGTTCGAGCACCGGCAGTTGCGGATCATTGATCTGGACCAGATGTTCGAAATGCATGCGCGCATTGTGTCAGGACCCGTCCAGTTGCGCTGCAATCGCGCCAAGGCCTTCCAACGCGCCGCAGCACAACTGCACCCGTCCGGCGACGATGCCGGTCGGCGCGTCGGGGTTGATGCGGATCAGCGGCCAGCCGGTGCGCGCCCCGAACCAGCGCACGGTCGGCACCGCGGTGCCGGCGCCGATCTCGATCACGACCCCGCGTTCGACGCGCATGCGCCAGCGCGCCAGACGCGCTTCTTGCTGCGCGGTCCGGCGATCGATCCAGCCATCGTCGCCGAACATCAGGATGTTCGGGCGCGCCAGCGCGCCGCAGCGCGGGCAGCGCGGCAATGCGTTGAGCAGCAGGCATTCGGCCGCATCGACCTCGGGCACGAAAGCGTCGGCCGGCCAGATCGCGCCATCGCAGGCATTCAGGCATTGCAGATGATGCAGGCTGCCATGGCATTCGAGGAGGCGTTCGGGCGCGACACCCGCGCGCGCGAAATGCCCATCGACATTGCTCGTGAAAACCGCGAGCCCGTGCGCCTTGTCGGCCGCGAACCGTTGCAGCAAGGCGTAGCCGCGATGCGGCGTGGTGCGTCGATAAAGCGCCAGCCGATGGCCGTAGAACCCCCAGGCCAGGCGCGGGTCGTCGTGGAAAGTGCGCGGACTTGCCGCAGCCTCGAAAGACAGACCGCGTCGTCCGAGCGCCGGATAGGCGCGCCAGAAACCTTGCGGCCCGCGAAAATCCGGCAGGCCGGAATCGATCCCCATGCCGGCGCCCGCCGTGACCAGCAGGCCGTCGGCTGCGGCGATCAGGTCGGCCGCGGCGCGAACCGCTTGCAACAGCGCCGTCATGTGGCACCGCGCGGGCGACTTTTGCGCAGGCGCCGCCGCAATGGGATGACCGGTTCCGACCAGAAGTTGACCATACGCACAAACAGGCGCCGCCAGGCGACGGCTTTGGACCAAACAATGGCACGATGCGGGCTGCGTGCAGATCGCGCGCTTTCCACATCATGAGCAAAGAACAACGTCAAGCGCCGCGGTACTCGGTCAACCAAAGCGGCGAACTGCATTTTCCGGGCAAAGGCCGATTGCGGGTCAAGGTGCTCGACATCGCCTTGAACGGCGCCGGGGTGTTGTCGGACATCACGATTCCGGTCGGCGCGCGCGGCGAATTGGTCGTGAATCTGGTTGGCGCCAAGCCGGTGCGGCTGGTGGCGGCTTTCGCCGTCACCGATGTCAGCCTGGCGGGCATGAACGGCTACCGGATCGGACTCGATTTCGAACCGCTGGGCGACGAAATGCAGTCGGCGCTTCACACTTTTGTGTCATCCCGCAAGGTCAATCATCTCACTCGCCCTGATTGAGTGACCCTGGTTTGCAGATTTTCACGCGGGTTCGTGAAGTCGATCACGCCTATCGCGTCGGGAAATGGTGGCATAGTCGTCGGCTCACGGCGTATTGCAGCGCCGCCCGGCCGGCACCCCCGATCGCGCCAGCCGGCGACGACCGCGCAGGCGGCGTGTTGCGAAGGTCCGATACACAACTCAGGTTCAAGACGGTGAATCCTCCCATCACCGAAACCGGCGAAGTCCAGCAAGTCGGCGCGGCGCCCAAGGCGCCGCCTGCCGCGGGGCCGCTCGACCCGACGCTGACCGTGCCGCGCGCGGCGCTCGGCGCGGTCGACAAGCTGCCGCCGCATTCGGTACCGACCCATGAAGCGCTGCGCGATCGGCTGCAGCGCGCGGCGCAATTGGCGCGCCAGAACAAAGCCGCCGAGGCGCTCGGCGAATTCGAGGCCGTCTACACCAATTACCTGACACTGGGCGATCCGGCCTTGGCGATCATCGGGGCCAAGGCCGCGTTCAACCGTGGCGTCCTGCTCGAAAAGCTGCTCGGCGACAGTGCCCGCGCCGAACTCGCCTTCGAAAAACTGTTCGGCAATTTCGGCCAGTTCGAGGCAGCCGAAATCCGCGCGGTCGTGGCTCGCTCCGGGCTGCATGCGGCGCGGCTCGCGGCGGTCAATCAGCATCTGGACGTTGCGGTCCAGCGCTATGGCGACCGGCTCGGGCCTTACGGCGAGTACCTGCCGCCGCTGGAATTGCGCGGCTTCATTTCCGATTACCGGCGCTTGCGCACCGAAATGCGCGCGCGCGCCCAAGGCATCGTGCCGCCTTCGGGCCTGCCCGAAATCGTGGCCGAGCACGAGATCTACAGCTTGACGCCGCCGCGCACCGAACGCGCCGCGCCGCCCACCGCGCCTGCCTTGAACTTCACACCCGCGTTGCCGGTTGCGGAAGCCTCCGCGCCGGCACCGCATCGGGCGCTGACGGTGCCGGCCGCGGTTGCGCCGGCGGCCGCATCGGCGGGCGATATGGCGGGCGATATGGCGGGACTATCGGCCGAGACATCGGCGGCTGCATCGGCCGGGCCGGCGATCGTGACCGCGCCGGCTTCGCCCGCGTCGTCGTCCTCCTTGGCACCAGTCGGTGCGCCGCCCGGGCGGGACGATCCCGCACCCTTGGCCGCCGGTTCACCGGTGGCGTCGCCGGCCGCACCGGTGCTGCCGGTCGTCCCGGTCGTCCCGGTCGCAGCGCCGAAATCGGGCGAGGGTGGCGCGAAGGGGACCGATCCCTTGTCGAGGACCGGGGCATCGCGCCAGATCGCGGCCAATGTGGTCGAGTTTCCGTTGTCCGAGATCGCGCGCGCGGCGGAAGCGAATGCGCAATCCGGCCTCAAGGAAGCGCGCACCGCGACGCGCGCCGAGGCGCTGGAAGCACAACTTGCTGCACTGGGTTTTGCGGCGGCCAAAGCGCCCGCAGGCCTGTCGCGCGACGAGATGCGCGCCATGCTCGACGCCCTCGATCGCCGCATGGCCGCTTATGTGGCCGATGTGCGCGGCGAGGTCGGCAGCCTGGGCAGCGCCTTGGCCGGTTTGAACGCCGCGATGTCGAATGTGCAATCCCAGCATCTGCAATTGCGCAACGAATTGCAGACCCAGGAGGGGGTGCATACCCAGAACCTCAATGCGCGCTTTCATGAAATGCGCGAGGACATGCGCGACAGCCTGGCGGATGTGCGCTCGGAACTGCGCACGCTTGCGACCGAACAGCGCCATGCCCGGGCCTTGATCGTGGCGGTGGTGTTGGTGGCCGCCGCCGCGGTGATCGCGGTGACGCTGGCGTTCTGATTCGCGGCGCTCCGGCCGACGTATTCAGGCCAAGGGATTCAAGCCGAGGCGTGATGCACCGCCGCGACCGCCGGTTGCGGTGCGATCGGGTAGTCGAGCACGTCGAGGCCGACCGCCTTGAAAGCGCGCACCGGGGTCGGTTTGCCGAAGCGCAAGGTATGGCCAGGTGTGCGAAACCAGCCGACCAATTGTTCGAGTTGCGGCGCCAGATAGACGAATAGCGCGATCAGGAAAGTGCGCGCGATCTCGTCTTCGAGCAATCCGTGCTGGGCCAAATACTCGGCCGACGCTTTGGCGATGCGCTTGAGATCGAATTCGCCTTCGATGATGACCATGACCGGAAACCCGTGCGCGGCGCTCGGCGCGGCGACATCGAGCCGCACTTCGAGCCGCCCGGTGCCGCCCGCGGCCGGGGCCGACACCGGGCCCGAGGCGCCCAGGATGCGCCAGCCTTGCTCGCCTTCGAGCCAGCATCGGACGAAGCCCGGCGCATGGACCTGCTCGGCTTCGTCGACGATGACCTCCTCGCTTTGGGTCCAGACCACGGGGACCCGCGCGAGGATCGCGAATTCGTGCGCGTCGGCGCGCGATTGCAAAGGCACCGAATCGAAAAACGCCTGGTAATCGGCGACGCTGGTCGCAGCCGGTTCCTTGGCGTGCTGCAACGCCACCAACCGGGCGGCAAGCTCGGGTTGGGTAAGGGCGAAAGTCAGCGGATCGGCCATGCGCGGCAGTGTGTCACGGCGCCTGCGGGCCTGCTATCGGAAATGCCCCGACACCACGTCCCGCAAGGACGCGACGCCGGGGCCGTCACGCCAGGGTCAGAACCAACGGACGACGAATGGCGACCAAGCGAGGGTCCAGGCCACCGCCGGGTGCACCGCGAAGCGCCAGATCCGCGCGCGCGGCAGGAAGCCGACCCCATGGACGAACATCGCGCACAGTCCGAGGCAGGCCAGGGTCGCCCAGCCGTGGCTGGGCGGATCCCCCGGCGCGAGCCAGGCCGGCTGGACCAAGTAGGCCAGACCCAGCCCGATCGCACCGATCAAGGACAGTCGCGGCAGCCAGGGGCCGAGGGCCGGGCCGTGATCGGCCAAGGCGGTCATGATTGCCCGCCGCCTTGTCCGGCGCCGTTTTCGCGCGCGTCCAGCATCATGGTGGTGACCACGGCCAGCAGCACCGCGAGGCTCAGGCCGAGAATCCAGGCGAAGTACCACATGTCATTGCTCCTTCGAAAGGGGATGGGGGTGGCCGTGCTGCGGGTCATGACCATGGCAGCCATGCGCCTCAGCGCCGTGGGCGTCGCAATCGCCGCCGGCAGTGGGAAAGACCGCGGGCGGAACACCGTCGAGATAATCGGCGACCGCGCGCGACGGATCGTCGGCGGCGCTCGCATAGCAGATCACGCCACCCCGTTGCAGCCGGCGCGCGAGGCCCGGGCCGAAGCCGGCGGCGATCAACACTTGCGCGCGGCCCAGCGGATGCTCGGGGCCGAAGCCGCCGGCATGCAGCACCTGCTCGGGCGTGAGTTCGATCTCGCCGATCGGTGCGCGGGAAATGCTGTCGTAAAGACGAAAACGTCGGCAGCGACCGGCATGGCCGGTCACGGTGCGCCGGTTCTGGCTCGCCACGGCGATGCAGGCTGCCGGCGTGGGCATTGAAGGACGATTCATGTCAGGGTGTGCTCGAAGAAGGGTGGGTTCAATAGGCCGATTTTTCGTGTTCGGCGATGAAGCGCTCGGTGACTTTGCCGGCCATCACTTTGTAGGCCCAGCTCGTGTAGACCACGATCAAGGGCATGAAGATGAGCGTGGCCCAGAACATCAGCGCGAGCGTGAAATGCGACGAGACCGCATCCCAGGCGGTGAGGCTGCTGCGCGGATCGCTGACCGAAGGCATGAGGATGGGAAACATCGACACGCCCGCGGTGCCGATCACGCCCGCGATTGCGAGTGACGAGGCGATGAAGGCCAAGCCATACCGGCGCAGCAGCGCGAACAGAATGCCGAGCGCCGCGCCGGCAAAGCCGAGCACCGGTACCGCGACCGTCCACGGGTATTTGCCGTAATTGGCGAGCCACGCGCCGGCGCGCGTCGCCACCTGCTTGGCGAGCGGGTCGGGCATCGCGCCGGGGTCGCCGCCCGAGACGATCTCGAAGCCGACGATGCCGCGTGCGACCCACAAACCGGCCAGCGCGAAGGTGAGGATCGTGACGGCGCCGAAGATCAACGAGGCCAGGCGTGCGCGTTCGCCGACCGCGCCTTCGGTGCGCAGCGCGAGGTAGTTGGCGCCGTGGAAGACGATCATCGCGAGGCTGACCACGCCGCACAACAGCGCGAACGGATTGAGCAGGGCCCAGAACGTGCCGGTGTAATAGCTGTGCAGGGTGTCGTCGAAATGAAAGGGCACGCCTTGCAGCAGATTGCCGAACGCGACGCCGAAGATGATCGGCGGCACCGCGCCGCCCACGAACAAGCCCCAGTCCCAGGTCGTGCGCCAGGTCGGGTTCGCGATCTTGCTGCGGTAGTCGAAGCCGACCGGACGGAAGAACAAGGCCCAGAGCACCGCGAGCATGGCCCAGTAAAAGCCCGAGAACGCGGTTGCATACACGAGCGGCCAGGCCGCGAAGATGGCGCCGCCGCCGGTGATGAACCAGACCTGGTTGC
>JADHEF010000457.1_pt1 | contig 42166 bp, 31 predicted proteins | sample 8952391 | NCBI WGS metagenome assembly JADHEF01 (sample SAMN16124439, study PRJNA663245) | bioreactor sludge metagenome | isolation source: sludge (nitrite) | place: India:Bengaluru | collected 2019-02-28 | reverse complement strand
CCTCTTGGTGGCTTCTTCTTTGCGGAAGGAGTATGGTGAAGGATCAGGGCGGCCGGCCCGGGTCACCAGTACTTCAGCAGGCGGCCGGTGATGTAAGCCAGCACCGTCAGGCAGGAACAAAGGACGAGCGGGGCCCAAATGCGGAAATAGGGCGGCGGCAGGCGCAGCGGACCGTTGCCGGCCCGGCCGGTCCGCGGTTCCGGGTCTTGGGGGGCCCGGGCTTCGCCCGGATCCGGGACCGACATCAGGCTTCCTTTTCGCTGCGTTTCTTCTCGTCGCGGGCGGCGCGCAACTGGGTGCGGACCTCGTCGTTATCCGGGTGGATGGCGGCGGCGATCGAAAGGTAGTGAACCGCCTGCTTCCAGTCGCGCTCAGCAACGGCTTTGAGGCCCTTGTCCACCTGCTCGCGGAACATCCGCTCGCTGCGCTCGTCCAAGTTTCCAGAACCGGCGGAACCGGTCCCGTAGAAGCCTTCACCCGAGGCCGGGGAGGAAGCGGACAATTCAATCACCGGAACATTGGCCGGTTCGGGGGGCGCCGTCGGAGCGCCTGCCAAGGGAAGGATGGACTGGGTTTCGTCCGTGGACTTGTCCGCGCCGCCACCGGGAGGCGCCAGGATGATCGTGTCCATGCCGTGAATGGTTTCCTCGCCCGCGTAATCCGGGGGCGGCGGCGGGAGCGGGACGGACGGGGCTAGTCTCTCCTCCGGCGTATTTCCGGATGTCCCGGCCGGCGGCGCCGGGCTGGGATTGAACAGCAGGTCATCGAGGGTGATGCTCGTGGGGGCGTGGGGGGGCTGGGCCGGCGGCGCGGGAGCCTTGGGGGTCGCCGGCATGGTTTCGTCCGTGGATGCCTTGATGTCATCCAGGCGCACCGGGATGTCAAAACCCTGGAAAACCGGGGGTGCCGGGACGGCCGGCTGCGCCGCAGGCGGCGGTGCAACCGGTTCGGTGGGGACGAACTTCTCCTGCGTCTCGGCGGGCACGATACCCAGGGCGGCGAACGAAACCAAGTCGGGCGGCTTGGGTGTGGCCGCCGGCGGGGGCTCGGGGGACGCGGGAACGAGCGCTTCCACCTCGGCCTCGTGCTCCAGGACGGTCGGCACATTTTCCAGAATGGTGGGCAGTTCGTCCAAGGGCTTGCCCACGGTCTCCTCGCCGGCAGCCTGGGAAATGTCGAAGGTGGGTGGGGGGAGGTTGGCCGAGATGCCCGAGGAAAGGCTGGTGGCAAACTGGGCCGCCACATCGGCAGCCGGGTCCGCGTCGGGCTTCGGCGGGGCTTCCACGGCCGCGATTTCCACGTCATCATCCTTGCCGACGAACAGCAACTCGACGGGCGGCGCCTCCCGGTGTGTCCGGGGCGGGGCCGTTTCCGTCGGGGGGGAGGCAATCGCGGGCGGGGCCGGCACCTTCGGGGTGCGGCCACCGCGGGCGCGCAGGAACGCGAAGATGCCCGCAAACACCACCACCCCCGCGATCCCGTATAGCCAGGCGGCGTTGCCCGTGGGCGGGGCCGGGGCCGGGGAGGCGGAGGAAACAGAGACTGGCGCCGGCTGGGAAACCGCCGGGGTCGGTGCCGGGGTGGAAGGGGCCGGGGTGGGAGTGCTCCGGATCGCCGAAACGCGGTACGCGTTCGAAGCCAGGGAGCCCGAACTGAGCACCGTCGAAGTGAAGAGCGGCGCGGTTGTCCGCCCCTCGCCTTTCCGGCGCGCCAGCATGTTGCGGTACAGCTTCACGCTTCCGTTGCCCGGATCGAGCTGCTCGACCATGGCGATGGCCTCGCTGATCGTCGCCGGGTCCGCATCGCGGGCGAAGGACTCGCGCATCCGCTGAAGCGCCGTGTCGAGCTGTTTCTTACGCTCGATGCGGCGGACCTCGTCGGAGGAGAGGCTTTCGGGCGCCTGGGCCGCGCCGACGGCGGCGACGAGGATAATGGCAGCGCCCGCCAGCAGGCCCATGCCCGCGTGGCGAAACAGTTTGGATCCGGCAATGAATCGGATTAGAGTCACGCTTTGAGGCTCACGATGTTGGGGATTTCCGGAAGCCGCGCCCGGTTTCTTGCGACAGGGGCGATTTCGGTTCGATTGCGTCCGCGATGCAAGGATTTTGAACGGAACCGGCTCCGCAGAAACGCCGGTGCCGGGAAACCGCGCAAACGGGCATCACGCGGCTAAATCCGTGCCGGGTGGACGGAAGAAAACGCGGGCGCTTACCGCTTCGGTTTCTCGGTTTTCTGGAGGCGGTCGATCCGTTCCACGACGTCGCGATAGCCCGCGTCCACGCGGAAAATCCGTTTGTAAATGGCCAGGGCGAGGGATCCCTGCTTGTCCGCCTCCATCAGTTCCCCGGCGCCGTAGAACAGCGCCTTGACCTTCTTCTGCTCATCGGGGTTCTGGTCGGTGCGCAGGCCGGCCTCCCCGAACGCCTCCTGGGCCTCGGCGAACATCCCCTTGCAGGCAAGCACATAGCCGAGTTTCGCGTTGGCGATGTCGTGGCGGGTGGGGGAGTGCGCGGCGCGCTGGTAGGCGACGATGGCCTCGTTCCATTCGCCGAAGTCGTGGTGCAGGTCGCCGAGTTCCTCGAGGATTTCGTGGTCGTTGGGGGTTTCGTGCAGGGCGGTCGCGATCTCGCCGATGCGCTGGCGCTTGCGGCGCGTCTCCAGGTCCTTGATGGAGCGGCGGATTTCCGCATTGTCATGGTCCGTCTCGCGGGCGCGCTGGAGGCAGGCGATGGCTCCGGCGAAATTCTCCTCGTTCTCGAGCAGCCGGGCCATGTCCACAAGCAGCCCGGTTTCCTTGGGGTGTGCGGCGAGGAGCGCCTCACCCGCCTCGAGTGCCCGCCTCGTCTTGCCCATCTGGCGGCAGGCCTCAAACTCGATGCGCAGCGTCTCGTCGGTGCGCTGCCCGCCGCCGTCGAGGTAGCGGTTCAGAAACTCCAGCGCGTCGGCCGGGTCCCCGGATTTGGCGTTGATCCTGGCGAGGTCGAGCAGCGCGGGCGCGAAATCCGGCACCTCGTGCAGGATGCGTTCGGCCCCCTCGCGCAGGACTACGTCGGGGTCCATCGCCGCGCCGGTCATGCGGCCGTATGTCTCGTGAACCCTGAGCCAGTCCTGCCGCCGGAAATGGATGTCGGCCACGTAGCTGAGCAGGCGGAAACTCGGCCCGTATTTGGTCAGCAGGCGGTCCACCTCGGAGAGGACCCGCGGCACGAGCGACGGGTCGCGTTCGAGCACCTCGTCGAATTCCATCACGGCCCGGTCGGCGGATCCGGTGCCCGCGAGGCGGTCGAGGTACTCGAACCGCATGTCGAGGTTGTCCGGTGCCGCGTGAACCTTCTTTCCGAACTCCTCGAGTTCGCGCTCCAGGATCTGCCCTTTCGCCCGCGTCTCGATGGATGTGAGCGCGGACCGGATTTCGGCGTCCGGTTCCAGCGCGCGGGCGGCCTTCACCTGCGCGATGGCCGCCTCGGGGTGGTCGGTTTCAAAAAGCGTCGCCGCCAGCAGGTATGCGGCCCGCGGGTCCGCCGCCAGTTCCGCGTCTCCCCGGACCAGCGTCTCGACGCGGGCGTAATCGCCCAGGGAAAAGTGGTCGTTCACGGTTTCCAGTTTTTCGCGCAGGTTGGCCTGTCCCTGGTCCACCAGCGCCTCCAGGTGACGGGTCACGCCGTCGGCATTGTCCACCTCGCGGTAGTGGGCGATGAGCCGCCTGCGCCATGCCGCGTTCTGCGGCATCAGCTGCACGAGCCGTTCGATGTGGGGCACCGCTCCGGCGGCCATCCCCCGGCGGGTTTCAAGTTCGGCGAGTTGCTCGAGGGCGGCCTGGTCGTCTGGGAGCATTCCCAGGATTTGCTGCCAGCACTCGATGGCCCGGGCGAAGGGCGGTCCCTCGGTTTCGTACTCGCGCGCAAGCGCCCGCAGGCCTTCCGCGTCCCCCTGCTCGGTGCGCAATTCGTGGACGGTGGCCAGCCAGCGCCGGCGGTCGTCGCCGGTGGTGGCCTCCAACTCGGCGATTACCTTGTCGGTTTCGCCAAGGTCGCGCCACAGGCTCACCAGCTTTTCCAGCAGACGCGGACCGGGTTCCCTGCGGTAAAGCTGCTCGAGCAACTCGGCTTCCCGGCGGTGATCCCCCCGGGCGGCATGGAGGCGCGAAAGGTGGCGGATCAGCGACAGGTCTGCGGCTCCCCGCTCCTGTGACTCGAAAAGGTACGGCGCCGCGGCCTCAAATTTGCCCGCCTCGGCCAGGGCTCGCCCCACCAAGTCTTCGCCGGCGGGATCCGACGGATCGAAACACAGCCCGGACCTTGCCATGGCCAGCGCCTGGGCCACGGAACCCGAGTTGAGAAGGCGGCGGGCGCCCGCGATCAGCAGGCGCCCGGCATACGCCTCCGCAAAAGGAACCAGGGCCGGAAGGGCGGCCACCAGCGCCAGCGCCAGGAGGTGCACGGGTATGTTGTCCGCGGTGACCCGCATGATGCCGAGCAGGTAACCGGCCAGGAACACGCCGAAGGAAAGGAATAGGAGGTAGATGCGGATGCGCGGCCTGCGGAGCCGGTGCGGGTCCAGGCTGAGCATGTAGGTGAGGGCGGTGGCGGCAAAGCCGAAGACCGCCACGATCAGGGCGACCGCCATGTGGGCGGCCGAGGAAACCAGCGTGTCGTACAGTCCGCGGCCGATCTGGCCGTCGCTCCAGATCACATAGTTCAGCCACCCGCCCGCCAGGTTGCCTGTCACCGAAACAGCGTGCAGGAAAACAAACGCGGCGTTGCGTTTGCGGCTCAGTTGCGGTTTTTCGGTCGGCATGTTGAGGGTGTCGGACGGGGATTTCGGGTTGTAAGCGCGGAAAAATCAACAGGCAAAGGCATCCGGGTCCCAATGCTTTCGCAACGGCGGGGTTCCCGCCCTTCCCGCGGCACGCCGCGATTCAGGGTCCGGGGTTGCCGAGGGCAGCGAGGTTGCACATGCTGTCGGGGGTCTCGCGGTGGTAGACATAGGTGGGCCAGTCCACCCTCTCCACGCGGAAACGCCCCAGCGCGCGCGTCATAAAATCATAATCGTCGCCGAAATCCGGTTTGCGGAATCCGCCAAGGGCGGCCGGAACATGACGGCGCATGAAGAAAGTGCCGCCGACATAGCAGTCGGCGATGGCGATCATCCGGCCCGGTTGCGTCCGGTCCGGGACTTCCGCCGGTCCGCCCACGATCACCACGCCGCCGTGAATCAGGTCCACCGCGGGGTGCGCCGCCATGTGCGCGGCCCGCAGGGCCAGGTGCCCGAGAAGGTACTCGTCGTCCGAATCGAGAAACGTGATCAGTTCCCCCGCGGCGCGGGCGATCCCCGCGTTGCGCGCCCCCGAGAGGCCCGTATTTTGCTGGTGGACCACCCGGATGCGCCGGTCCTGTGCCGCCAGCCGCGCCGAAACATCCCCCGTGTTGTCCGTGGACCCATCGTCCACCAGGACCAGTTCCCAGTCCCGGAAGGTTTGTGCCAGCAGCGAGGCCACGGCGCGGTCCAGGAGGTGGGCACGATTATAACTCGGCATGACGACCGAAATCATGACCGGATCATCCACCCCGCCCACGGCAAAACAACAAGGAATCCGCGGGGTTCGGAATTACTGCCCACGGTGGGAAAGCCGCCGCGGGTTTCGCCGCTTACAGTTGGATCAGAGAGACAACCCCCAGCACGGCCAGGATGACACCCAGGGCGCGGGCCAGCCAGCGCAGGACATCCGTGTCCATCTGCTCGCCGAATGCATGGTGCCGCGTCGCCAACCGCAGCAAAGGCTGGGAACCGGCCAGGAGCGCCACGCCCATCGCCATGATGCATACGCTGCCGATCAAACTGATCATGTTTCCAGTCCTCCTTGGAGCGGCGCGGAGAGACAACACTGCGGGAGGGCCGCCGGGAACGGGTTCCAAAATGGGACAACGCGGGCGGCAGACAGGTTCCCGACAGGATTTCTCATCCTTGTGATTGAAAATGGTAATTCACCCGGTGAGGAGTCCCTCATCAATAAGCCCGAGGTCGTTCGATGCGCCGTCTTTCCCTTTTCGGATTCGCCTTCCTAGTATTCTCTGCCCAGTCCGCCCTGGCCCGGGATGCTGTCCAGCCGCTCTTCCCGGGAATGTTGGGCGAAGAGGTCATCGTGTCGCCCCCCCCGCCCGACGAGTGGCGCACGCGCATGCCCCGCGGTTACCAGCACCGGGCCTTGCCTGCCAACTCGGTGCGTGCCCTTTACCTGATCCCGTCCAACCGCACCGCCATGCCGAATGCCGTGGACCGGTTCCGCCAGACCATCACGATGGCCCGCGATTTCTATGCAGACCAGATGGAGCGCAACGGTTTCGGCCCGCGGACTTTCAATTACGAAACGGAGGCGGACGGTGTGACTCCGAAAGTGTATGTGGTCAACGGCCCCAACACCGACGATTACTACCGCGTGGACCCCTGGAGCCGGGTCTCGTCGGCGGCGCAGGCCGCGGGCTACCCGGTCTGGAGTCCCGGGCAGGTGTGGTGGATCATCTACGAGGCGCATGTCCAGAATTCCGACGGTACCGTCACCGGAGGTTTCAACGGTGGCGCCAGCAACGGTTCGGGCAGCGACGCCGGGGTCGGGATGACCGTCGCCTGGACGATGGCCTACCTCACGCCGCAACTGCTGATCGACGACCGCGCCTATGACGGTCTCATCGTGCCCGAGGTGGGGCCTTATCCGCTCAAATACGGCGTGACCCACGCGTCGTTTGACGGCAACACCCTCAGCGCCCTCAGCTCGGTCGCACACGGCATCGTGCTCCACGAGGGATCCCACGGGTTCAATCTGTGGCATGACTTCCGCAACGACTCGAACTTCGCCGGCAACCTGTTGGGAAACGGTTTCCGCGGCGTGCGCGGATGGGCGCGGCCGGACCGCTATCCCGCGGACGGGACGCGGCTGGATTACGGGTGCGCACTGGCGCTGACGGCGAGCCGGTACTTCAACCCCGGCACCGTGTGGACGGACAACACCAAGCCCACCGTTGCGCTTTCCGCGACGGGAAGTGTCGCGGTGCAGGCCGGTCTCCTGCCCGTGCGCTTCACCGCCAGCGATGCAGGGGGGCTTCACTCGGCGCTCCTGCGCGTGGACGGAAACACCGTGGAAGAAACGCCGCTCAGCGGCACGACGGCCGATTTCACCTTCCGCACGCCGTGGTACACACCGGGCACGGCCCACAGCGTCGCCGTGACCGTGCTGGACCAGCAGGGCAACAAGCAGGACGCAAGCGGCACCATCACCCCCGCGTCCTCGGGAAACCGCGCGCCGCAGCCCTTCATCTCGGTGGAACCGAAAAGCGTCGCCCTCAACTCGCCCTTCACCCTGAGCGCCGCAAACACGACGGATCCCGACCACTCGGCCGCAACCCTGACCGTGGAGTGGGACCTGGACGGGAATGGAACTTTTGACACCGCCCCGACAACCAACAAGACACTCGCGACCACGTTTGCCACCCCGGGATGCCGACTCATCCGCGCCCGTTTCACGGATCCGGCCGGCGCCGTGAGCATCAGCGCACCCGTCACCGTGCGCGTAACCGGAACGCTTTCCGCGGTGTCTCCGCAGGATTGGCTCCTTTACGATTAGGGGCGCTGTTACGAGTCCGGGTCTTCCGTGAACGCACGGGTGCGATCGCCGGTTTTATGTGATTTCTGATCGAAATGTGCATCTCCAGACACGCGCACCCGCAAAGCCGTTGCGCGATCGGCCGGACCGTGTTTACTGCGGTCCAATGGTTTCCGCCAGCCCCACCCCGCGCCCGGCCCTGGTGATTTCCATCCTGTTTGCGCTGGCTGCCCCGGTCGCCGGGCAGGGTACGGATCCACTCGAGTTCGTGGATCCCCTAATCGGCACCGGCAATGGCAACTGCGTTCCCGGAGCCCAGGTGCCGTTCGGGTTTGTCACCGCGAGTCCGGACACGCTGATGCCGCGGACATCCGGCTACAACTACGCGATGCCCATTACGGGGTTCAGCCAGATCCATGTCAGCGGCACCGGGGGGGCCGGCAAATACGGGAATTTCCTCGTCACGCCCCAGTGCGGCGAACCCCGCATCCTGGACCGCGCATCCACCTGGACGGAGGAGGTCGCCCGCCCGGGCTACTACGCCGTCACCCTCGGGCGTGACGGCATTCGCGTCGAGATGACGGCGTCGCGGATGGTGGCCTATCACCGCTACACGTTCCCAAAGAACCGCCCCGCAACCATTCTCCTCGACGCCAGTTCGGTGCTGACACCGGGCAAATGGCGTCCGACCAACCAAAAACCGGTGCTTTGCGATGTGCGGGTCATCCCGCCGAACCGCATCGAGGGGGGAGGCCGGTTCACCGGCGGTTGGAACCCCGGACCTTACACCATGTTCTTTTCCGCCGAGTTTGACCGGCCCTTCGCGGACAGCGGCACATGGACCAGTCCCACTCTTGCGCGCGGATCGCGCGCGGCCCGCGGGGACCTGGTCGGGGCATACGCCGCGTTTGCCCCCGGGGCAACCGGGGCCATCCAGATGAAAATCGGCGTTTCCTTTGCGGGTCCCGCCGAGGCGCGCCGCCACCTGCGGCGCGAGATCCCCGCCTGGGATTTTGACGCCGCCCGCGCCCGCGCCCGAAGCTTGTGGCGCAATGCGATTTCCCGCATTGAAGTCACGGGCGGCACGAGCGTCACCCGGACGATCTTCCACACCGCGCTCTACCATGTGCACACGATGCCCCACGATGTCACGGGCGACGGCGACCAGTGGCCGCGAAGCGTGCCGCACTATGAGGATTTCTACTGCCTGTGGGACACATTCCGCACGCTTCACCCGCTGTTCACCGTGATCCAGCCCGGCCGCCAGCGCGACATGATCCGCTCGCTTCTCCATGTCTATGAGAGGACGGGATGGATGCCCGATGCGTTCATCGCCGGGTCGAACGGCATGACCCAGGGCGGCTCCCATTCGGACGCCCTGGTGGCCGACGCGGCGGTGAAGGGACTGGGGGCGATCGATTACGCGCGGGCTTACCGGGCCATGCTGCGCAATGCCGAGGAGGACTCGCCCCGCCCCGACCACGAGGGGCGCGTGGTCGGCGAATACAGGCGGCTCGGTTACATCCCGCTCACCACCGAGCGCTCCGTCTCGCGCACGATGGACTACGCCTTCAACGATTTCTGCGTGGCCCGGGTGGCCGGGTTTCTCGGGCGCGAGTCCGACCGGAAAAAGTACCTCGCCCGTTCGGGCAACTGGGCGAACCTTTGGAACCCGGCGATCCGTGCCGTGTGCCCGCGCCGGTCCGACGGCTCGTGGCTTGCGCCCTTCCGCGCCACCGACGGGTTTGGCACATGGAAGGACCATTTCTACGAGGGCACGGCTTGGCAGTACTCCACGTTCGTGCCCCACGAACCGCAGGGACTCATCAACCGCCTCGGGGGCAACGCGGAATTCCTGCGGTGGCTGGATGAGTTTTTCGACGGCGGGCACTACAACCCGGGGAACGAACCGGACATCCTCGCGCCCTACCTCTACATCCACGCGGGCCGCCCCGACCGGACGGCGGAGCGCGTGCGCGACCTGCTGGGCAAGTATTACGGCACGGACAGAAACTGGCTGCCCGGCGACGACGATTCGGGCACCATGTCGGCCTGGTATGTCTGGGGAGCCATCGGCCTGTACCCAAACACCGGACAGGATTTCTACTACATCACCAGCCCGCTCTTTGAAAGCTCGGTCATCCACCTTTCCCCGGGAAAAGCGTTCCGCATCGAGGCTCCGGGCACATCCGCCGGGGCGAAGTACATCCGCTCAGCCACCCTGAACGGGAAACCGCTCCACCGGGCTTTCCTGCGCCACTCCGACATTGCACGCGGGGGCACCCTCGCCCTGGAAATGGGGACCGAGGCGGCCGGTTGGGCCGCCTCGCAGCTGCCCCCGTCCGTTTCGACCCCGGAGTCCGGATCAGCGGGCCGATAGGTTTCGTCTCGGATTTGGGGGCCCGGTCCCGGAACGGTTTCGGCGTCTTGTTCCCCGCGGAAAAATCGCTCTTCTGTCACCGGATTGACACTCCACCGCGTCTAATCCCGCGAAGAAACCCAAAGGCGCGTCCGTTCGTCGCACCCGTTCCATCATCCGTTGCGGAGGAATCATCATGGAATCCAGGAAGGGAATCGCGGCCGTTGCGGCCGCACTTGTGATCATCGGCGGAGGGATCGCGCTTGTTGCCTGGGGAGGCGAAGGATCCAATGTGCGGGCGGCGGAACCGGCCCCATCAGCCCCGGTTGCGGCCACCATCGGCGGGGAATCCCTGATCCCCCCGCAAGGAGCGCCACCCGGGACATACAAAGATTGGAACGAGATGGCGCGCGACTATATGGTCCGGAATCCGGGAAACCAGGGATTGGCCAAACTGGTGGATGCCCTTTCCTTGATGCCTATCCAGGCCGTGTCGGCGCTTGGCGCCCAGAAGCGGGTGCTTGAGGCCGTCATCGCGGACGGCTGGCGTGCGGCGAGTCCGCAACTCGATGCGGCCGTTCGCGCGCAATCCCAGGCTCTGGAGGCCGCGTTTGCCGCGGCCCAGTTTGCCCCATTTCCCATGCCCCCCGCGGTGGATTTCACCTCGCCGGTTCCCAACTTCCTGTCCACCCAGATGCTGGTCAAGATCATGCTGGCTACCGCACGGATGGCGGAGGCCGGCGGCGATGTGAACGGGGCCGCGCAACGGGCCCTCGCCACGGCCCGACTTTCCGAATCCTTCTGCGGGCGCGGCACCTTCCTCATCTCCCACCTCATCGGCGTCGCCGGTCTCCAACTTTCCGCTCGAACGCTGGCGTCCATCCTGCGCAATCCGGCGCTTTCGCCTCAGGCTGCGGCGGGAATCCTGTCCTCATTGAAGGACCTGGAATCCAAACGGGCCGGTTTTGCGGAAGCCGTTCGCAACGATGCGCGATGCCGGATTGGCGGGATTCGCCGGCTGAAAGGCGATCCGGCGGCGGCCGCATCCGATCCGAACACGAAGGCAATGGTGGACAGTATCAAGTCGCTCCCGGAATTCGAGAGGGAAACCGATCGGGTCTTCCAAATCCTCGCGGCCAATTACCAGAAACCAGCCTGGCAGCGTGAGAAACTGGACCTCCAAAAGATCTCCTCCGATCCGACGGTGACCCTGGGGGCGCAGCCGAATTTCGATGAGGCGGCAACCCGGGCGGAATGCGCCATGGCGTGGCTCCGCTTGTGCCAGGCACTGGCGGCGACGCGCGCGGGCAAACAGGCCGAGGCTGCGCAGGTGCGCGATCCTTTTGCCGACCGCGCGATCTCGGCAAAGGCCGACCGGTTCTACAGTTTCGGACCCGACGCGACCGACCAGAATGGTTTGGTTCCCTATGACGCGACGAATGGCACGGTGAGCGCCGGGGACATCGTGGCCCTGCGTTAGGCGGGAGGGCTGGCGGGCGGCGAAACGCCTGGTAGAATCCGCTTTTCCTGTGGAACCGGGCCGCCCGAATCCCCTATGACAGTATCCGCCAGTCTGCCCAATGAGGTTTCCCAACCGGATTCGCATGAAATACCGTTCGTCAGTTCCGCCTGCATTCTGCCGGGCAGCAAAAGGATTCGGCCTCGCCCGATTGGTGGTCGGATTGGTTTGTGTGCTGGCGGCCGGACCGGTCGCGGCAGACGCAACCGTTTCCGTTCTCAACCCGCCGGCCACCATCGCACCCGGACAAGCGGCTGCGATGGACGTGCAATTCATCAAGTCCCCCGCGGAACCCGAGAAGCGGGTGGTCCTTTTCCTCCAACTGCACCAGTGGCCCTCCAGAACCCGCGTGGCTCGAACGATTGTGGACAACGGTGGGGCGGGTCTGACCGGCACCAGCGGCACCGTCACCTGCCAGGTGCAGGTGCCGTCAAACGCGGGGGGAAGTTGTTACTTCACGGCTTACGCGGTGCCCTGGAGCCTGAACCGGGCGATCGTGGCGAATTACAAAACCTACCCGACGGACGGCACTTTCACCTACCTTTGGTCGGGCGGCGGATACGGCGTGACGCAGAATGTGTATTACCTGGGCACGCTGGTTGCCCCGAAGCCCACGGGCAACACGACCTACTGCTCCGGCCTGGCCTTTGAGGCCTACGTGATTCCGTTCAATGCATATAACGCAACCTATGGCAACTCCGTGATCGGCAGCATCACGACCGCCGCGAAGATGGAGACGTTCCGCAAAATCTGGTACGGCGTGACCGACGCGGAGAAACTGGCCGCCCGCGCCATCCCGGAGTGGGGGGCCGGGCGCGAAATCACGGACCTCGAGGAAGCCCAGGAGGGAGATTTCGTGCAACTGTGGCGCTGGAACGGCAGCGGCCACAACCCGCTCTTCGTGAACTGGGTGCGCAACGGCTCCGGCCAGATCACCGGGGTGCGTTACTGGGCCACCCAGTCTTCCACGAACGGCATCGGCTACAATACCGAGTCGTTTGGCGAAACCAGTGGCATCAACCGCGCCCGTTTCTACCTGGGCCGCGCCGCAAAGCCGCGCGATCAGGCCGATTACGATTGGGCCCTGGGCCAGGCAACCACGGAATCCCGCCCGAGCGTGGTGAACGCGGCGGTGGGGGATTGGGCCCGGTACTGACGGGGTTTGTCGGTTGGCCGAAAAACGGTTTCCCGCCGCTTCAGCGGATTATGTCACCCGCGCTCAAGGTTCCGTTTGTCGGATCGTAACTCAGGGTGCCGTCGTTGTCCTTCAGATCCGCCGCCACGCTGTAGAACGCGCCCGTTGTCGGGTTCAGGCGAAACGCGGCGCTGGTGAACGGGTCCAGCGGTTCGGTCGGCAGGTACTTGGTCACCAGGTCTTTCACGGCTTGCGGAGACGGGTTTCCCTCCAGTTCGGCCAGTCGTCGGGCCAGACCAATCTGGGTCAGTTTGTAAAACGCCTCGGCTGTCTTCTGGCGGGTTGCGGCCTCCGTGAAGTTCGGGGAGGCGATGGACAGCAGCACCTCGCGGACCACGTCGCCAAAGGGACCGGTGTTGCCGAGGGCGGCCCGGATGCTGAATGGGGCCTGTTGGGTTTTCCTGGTTCTTAGGAGTTCTTCATACTGGACGCGGAGCGGGTCGCCGGGTTGCAGTTGCGCCAGTTTCCACTCGGGGTAGCGCATCATGGAATCCACGTTCTGGTCGAAAAGGTAATTCATCGGCTTCGAAAAATCCAGGTCCACCGGGTAGCCCTCGCGTTTGAGCGCGCGCAGGTTGCCCAGTACGTCGGCGAGGTAAACGTTTTCCGGCAGGGGCATGTTGATCTGCAGACGCATCCGTTCCATGGTCGCGATCGCCGCGCGCAATGTCGCCGGGTCGCTCGTCTGCGCGCCAAGGTCCGAGATGGCGCGCGTGATGATTTGGTTCACGGCGATGGCGATCAACTGGCTGATCAGCGTGGAGGCCGGGTGTCGCCGTGCCAGCCCCAGAGCGGCCGTGGCCGTGGCCAGGGCGCGCGACGTGTCGCCGTCTTTCGCCTCCAGCCTCGCCTGGGTCACGGCCAGTTTGACTGCCACCTGGATCTTCAGGAACCCGACCCCGTCCGAAACCCCGCCCCACGGCTGGTCCAGCGCGCTGACTTCGAAGTTCGGCGAAGCGCCCAGCTCCAGTACTGCTGCGATCAGCGCGCTGTCCTCCGCCACCAACCGTCGCGCGGTTTTCCAATCCTCCTCCGTGCCCGTGTTAATTGCGGCGAGTTTCGTGTTGATGCTACTGATTGCGCCCATGTCGCGCTTGCCCGGGGTCCCCGTTTTCATGCCCCCCGAGAGGGCGGGTTTGCTCTTCCATTCCACGTTGACGAGATCCAGCGCCTTGTGCACGTCGGGCGCGATCGGAGTCACCTGTGCCCAGGACGCGGGCACCTCGGGGGGAAGGTACGATTTCTCCACCAGCGCGAGTTGCTGCGGACTCATCCGGCTGCGGACATAACGGCGGATTCCGTATGGGGCCACGAGGAAAACCAACACAACAACCGCAACCGCGAAGCCCAGGCATCCCCAAAGTTTGCGCCTGCCCGGTAACTCGTTCATGACCCGCCTCCGGAGTTTTAAGTACCGTACCGTTGCGAGACGCACTCGCACCGGGAATCGTTGACGGCAATCGACTTCTCTTGGGGGCAAGGTTCTGACGCTGGCGCGCGTGTCGGCCGGCGGCGTCGCTACTCGTGCCTCAACGCGTCAATCGGGTTGAGGCGCGAGGCCTTGCGGGCGGGGAAGTAGCCGAAGGCGACTCCCACCGTGCCGGAGAATCCGAAGGCGATCAGGACGATGTCCGGGCGGACGGCGAACGGGAGGCCGAACGCCAGGGTTGCCCCGAACGAGAGGGCAAGGCCGGCCACGATTCCGATCGTGCCGCCGAAGACGGCGAGGGTGATGGCCTCGACCAGGAACTGCATCAGGACCTCGCGTTCGCGGGCCCCGATGGAGAGGCGGATGCCGATCTCGCGGGTGCGCTCGGTGACCGAGACCAGCATGATGTTCATGATGCCGATGCCGCCGACGAGCAGGCTGACGCCGGCGATGGCGCCGAGGAGGGCGGTCAGCACCGTCGTCACGCTGCTCAGCGTGTTGCCGATCTCCTTCATGTCGGCCACGGAGAAATCGTCGGCCTGGCCGGGCGCGACGCGACGCCGCTCGCGCATCAGGGCCTCGATCTGTCCGCTCGCCTTGGTCGTCTTGGCCCTGCTCAGGGCGCTGACAAAGATCGCGCTCACATCGGTGTTGCCCGCGATCCGGCGCTGGAATGCCCCCAGGGGAATTGCTACGAAGTCGTCCTGGTCGGGCCCCATGGCCGCCTTGCCCTTGGGGGCCGTCACCCCGACGACGGTGCACGTGACGGCGCCGATGCGGACCGACGCACCCACCGCGTCCTGCGGGCCAAAAAGCTCGCGGCGCACCGTGTCGCCGAGGACGCACACCGGCAACCCGGCCTGCATCTGGGCCTCGGTGAACCCGGACCCGCGGGCGAGAGTGAAACCGCGCACGTCGAAATAGTCGTTGGTGGTGCCCTGGACCGTGGTGTTCCAGTTGCGGTTGCCGTACACGATGAGAGCGCCGCGGCTGGCGCTGGGGGCCACCTTGTCCACGGCTCCGGCCTCGCGCGCGATGGCGCGGGCGTCTTCCATCTTGAACGGGGGCGCGGAGGCGCTGGCCGGACCATGGCGTTCGGCGCCCGGCGCCACGATGAGCAGGTTGGTGCCCATGCTGGCGATGTCCGACGTGACCCGCGCCGTGACGCTGCGACCGAGGGTGACCATGGCGATGACCGAGGCAACACCGATCACGATGCCAAGGGTGGTGAGGATCGAGCGCATGGGGTTGCGCCGGATCTCGCGGAACGCGAGGAGGATGGTCGTGCCGATCATGCCGTGGCTTCCCTTCCTGCCGATGCGGAGTCCTCGACCCCGCCGGTCTTGCTGTCGCTCTCGATCCGGCCGTCGCGGAATTGCACGATCCGGGAAGCGTAGCCGGCCATGTCGGGTTCGTGGGTGACCATCGCGATGGTGATCCCGCGACGGTGGTTCAAATCCACCAGCAGCTGCATAGTGTCGCGTTTGCGGGCCGTGTCGAGGTTGCCGGTCGGCTCGTCGGCCAGGAGCATCAGCGGGTCGGTCACAATTGCCCGTGCGATTGCGACCCGCTGCTGCTGGCCGCCCGAGAGTTCCGCCGGCGTGTGGTGTGCCCGTGCGCCGAGGCCCACGTCCTCAAGTGCCTGCAGGGCGAGGCGTCGTCGCTCCGCGGCGCCGGTCCGGCGGTAGATCAGCGGCAGTTCCACGTTTTCAACGGCGGTCGTTCGCGCGAGCAGGTTGTACCCCTGGAACACAAACCCGAGATAGTTGCGGCGGAGCAGGGCGAGTTGGTCGCGGGTGAGCGAGCCGACATCCACGCCGCGGAACAGGTAGCGACCCGACGTCGGCGTGTCGAGGCAGCCGAGCACATTCAGGCAGGTGGACTTGCCCGAACCGCTGGCGCCCATGATGGCCACGAACTCGCCATCCCGGATTGTCAGGCCGATTCCATCCAGGGCCCGCACCTCCGATTCCCCCTGGCCGTACACTTTGGCCACCTCGCGCAGGTCCACGAGGGGAACCGTGGTCGCCTCAAGCGTGGCCATCAGGCAGCCTCCTTCACGTCCACAAGGAGGGGAGTGGTGGGTTTCAGGGCACCCTCAAGAACTTCGGTCATGGTGCCGTCCGATGCACCCGTCTTCAGTTCCACCGCCGTCGGCTCGCCGTTCACCAGCACCCAAACCTTCTGAAGCCGTGCGGCGTCCTGCTTTCCCGCCTTTTTGTCCCCGGGGCGCGCTTGCTTGGAAGGTGGCGTGAACCGGAGCGCGGCGTTCGGGATCATCAGCACGTCGCGGCGGGTTTCCGACACGATCGTGGCCGTGCAAGTCATGCCGGGACGCAGCAGGCCGTTGCGGTTGTCCACGCTGAGCACCGCCTGGTAAGTGACGACGTTGGACGACGTCTTGGGTTCATTGTGGAGCGACAGGACGCGGGAAACGAATCGGTGGTCCGGGTAGGCCTCGACGGTGAACGACGCTTCCATGCCGTCGCGAACGCGCCCGACATCCGCCTCGTCCACGTCCACGTTCAGGCGCATCTGCGTCAGGTCCTGGGCCAGTTTGAACATCACGGGTGTCTGAAATCCGGCGGTCACGGTCTGCCCCGGTTCCACGAGGCGCGACAATACGCTCCCGGCGATCGGGGAGCGGATGGTGGCCTTGGCGAGGCGGGAGGTGACGGATTTCAGGGTTGCCTTGGCCAGGGCGGCGTTTGCAGTGGCGCTTTCAAGGGTGGCGGCAGCCCGGTCCCGGGCCGCGGTGGCCGTGTCCAGGTCCTCCAGGCTGACGATGCTCTTTTCCTTCAACGCCAGCGTTCGGTCGTAGGTGCGCTGGGTTTCGCGGGCTGTCACACGGGCGAGGCTGATGGCGGCCTCGGCCGCGGCAACCTGCGCCGTTTCCTTGTCCACGGCAGCCCGCAGTTCCTCGGGGTCGATGACGGCGAGTACCTGCCCCGTGGTCACGCGGTCGTTGGCATCCACGTTGACGGCCAGGATGCGCCCGGTCACTTCGGCCCCCACCTCCACCGAGGTGATGGCCTGCAGGGTCCCCGTGGCGCGCACGGTCACCGTCAGGTCACCCCGGCGCGACTCCGCGGGTTCGAATTGTTGGGCTTGCCGCCCTGCCCGGGCATAAAGCGCGCCCGCCATCACGGCGGCCGCCGCGCCAAGGACGCACACGATGGCAGCCACGCGGAGCGCTCGCCCGCGGGACTTGGTGCCGATTCCGAGGGTCTTGCGGATGTCTGCGGCGCTCGGACCGGGAGCGGTCGGGTTGCTGGTTTCAGTTTCGCGATTCACGTCCCAAATCTCCTTCAGGGGGCCGGAAGTGTACGGCCCTGTACGCTTTAGTGAGTGCTTACTAACAAAATGGAACACCTTTGTCAGGGCATCAGCCGTTTCACCGCTTCGGGTGTGTAGAGGCGGTGGATTGCCTCATCCTTGATGCCGAATCCACGGAGCACAAACCATACCACCTGGCGGACCAGTCGGCTCCGCGGCACGCCCAGGTCCGTCAGCGGGCCGTCGTGCAGCAGGTGGATGCGCATCATGGAGAGCATGTTGAAGACGAGGGGGGGCATCAAATCCGCGTTCACCGGCCCGTCGTGGGCGTCGCCCGCCGCGATGGCGGCGCGGAGGGCGGCGCGGAACTTTCTGCGGCCCTCGGCCGGCATGGTGCGGGCCATAAAACGGGCGAACTCACCGTCGCCGAGCAGGCTGTGGAAGAGAAGGCGGGTCTGCAGCGTCTCTTCGTCGTCCGGGCGTGCGGCGGGATCGAGGAGGTGGGTCACGAAAAGGTGCGTCATCATCACCAGCGTCCCGGTGCAGGGCTTCAGGTCCTCGAAACGGCGCATGGGCGCGTTCTCCATCTCGCGCTTCCACGCCTCCTGCATCCCCTCGTACAGCGCCTCCTTGGTGGGGAAGTGCTTGAACAGGAGCGCCTCGGACACCCCGGCGGCCCTGGCCAGTTCGCGGGTGGTGGTCCCGTGAAATCCCTTCTCCGCAAACACGCGGCGCACGGCGCGTACGATGTCGGCATGGCGTTCGTCGGCGGAGAGCCGGGCGGATTTGCCGGGTTTGGGATTCATCTGGTGAGTAAATACTCACAAACTGGAGGGGCATTCGGTCGGCCTGCCCAAAAACAGCGGTCGGCTTTTCGAGGTACAGCCTGACACAGGCTGTCGAGGCCCCTCGCGCACTCCATTTCGCGAAACGACGCGTGACCGTTCGGCCTAAAGGTGGAACTCCATCCGCCTCCAGGCCCGGATCCCCATGCGGATCGGGACGACGATGGCCGCCGCGTTGAGGATCAGGAGGCCCAGCAGGTAGGGAGCGACGGGGATGAGGAGGCTGGGCCACCAGCCCGCCGCGCCGGCGCCCTGTTCGATCAGGGTGGTGACATGGAACGCGACGGGAATCTCAAGGGCGATGTTGGCCGCGATGTAGAACAGGCTGAGCACGATGTTGGCGGTGCCGCCGAGGCCGTTGGCGATGCGGGCCGGGTTGTCCTCCTTGAAGTCGGGGAACATGGCACCGAGTCCCACGGCCAGGCTGGTGAGTCCGAACGAGAGCACCAGCACGGTCGCCAGGCCCAGCCCCTTCATGAAGGGTTTCACGTCAAGCACCGCATTGGAAAAGAGCGTCAGGAAGAGCGCCATCAGGGCGCTTGCCGCCACGCAGATGCCGTATTTCTCCCAGACCAGCTTTTCCTTGGGGAACGGCGCGAGTCCCACAACCCAGTACTGCTTCCCCTCCAGGCTGAGCATGGGGTACACGAAACGCGTGGTGAGGATGGAGAGCACGAAGCACGTGGCCCCCATGTTGAAGAACGAGAGGATCGTGGGCCACTGCTTGAGGAAGAAATCCAGGCCGCGCAGCTGGCGCGAGAGTCCCTGGATGTTCGCGATGTAGATGACCAGCAGGCCGAACAGGACGATGAGCTGGGACCACTGGGCCGGGTCGCGCCAGAACGTGCGCATATCCTTGGAAAGGAGGGCCCGAACCGGAGGGGAGAAACGCGAGAACAGCCGGTCGAACACGGTGAACAGGCTGTTTGCCGACGCCGCCTGCACCGGGCTGGCGCTTTCCTTGGCCAGCGACCAGCCCCGGTAGTAAAGCGGCGGCACCAGCCACAGGCACACCTGCACGGCCATCGCCGCGGTAGAAGCCAGCACCAGGAACCAGTACCCGGTCTCGGCCAACCGACCGGCGCTTGCGGCCGCCATGCCCCGCGCCAGCCAGAAGTTTGGAAGGAGCGGAACGCTTCCGGCGTTGAGGAGTTCCATGATGCGCGAGAAGTCCTCGAGGTTGGCGCCCATCACCATGGATCGCAGCCCCATCAGGCGCACGATGACAGCCGCCACGCCGAGCGCGGCGAACAGCAGGAACAGCGAGTAGACGCGCGCCTTGCGGGCGGGCAGGTACGCGCTGATCAGCATCGTCACGATGGCGCCCAGCGCCGCCGGGATGACCAGGAAGGGCAGCCCCATCAGGAACGACAGCGGGTAAAAGGCCGGGTGGGCGTGCTTCGCGGCGCCGTAGGCGATGAACAGCGGCAGGCTGAGCAGCGCAAACGCCCACGAGCTGTAAAAGATGGATTCGACGAGCTTCACCAGGAAGAGGCTGGGAAAACGCAGGGGCAGGGCGATGAGGAAATCCGTCTCCTTCGAGATGTAAGTGGTGGTCAGCGTGATGATGAGGTTTGAGAAGACGAGCATCGAGAAGAACGCCAGCAGCACGATGCCGACGAGGCGGTCCATCAGCGGGGGGCCGAAGGGCTCCTGGTTCACCAGGAAGCGGAACAGGATATAGAAGAACCCGCCGCCGAGGAACACGATGAGGAAGAGCGTGAAGAGTCCCGCGGCGACATGGATCCACACGTGGTTGCGGACCTGCGCGAGGATGTGGTCCAGCATCCGCTTCTTGGCGCGGACGACGGTGAGTACTTCGGCGCTCATCGGGTGTCCTTCGGTTTGATGACCGGGCCCACGACAAAGATGCCGTGTTCCTGGTGTTTCATGGCACGGCGGCCCGCGCCGGTTTCGGCATAGATACCGCGCGCGAGGGAAAGGAAATCGTCCGGCGTCGGAAACCCGTGGGGCGATGCGGTGTCCATCACGATCCACGCCACGGGGCGGAGATTGGCACCGGAAAGGCCGGTCATGCCGGGGCGGGTCGGGACGATACCCCAAAGGCCGAACTGGATCGCGACGGGTGCGTTGGCAGGCAGCGACTCGCGCATCAGGTTGAACCGGTAGAGGTCGGCAGGGCGCACCTCGAACGGAAGGCGGCGGTAGCCGTCCGTGCGGGTCGGCAGGGGGACCTGGACCAGTGCGACCACGACGAGCCAGGCGGCCCCGGCGCGGGCAAGCCCGGGCCGCGCCGCGCTCCACCTTTCCAGGTTTGCCAGGCCGGCAAGCGTCGCCGCGGCGAGCCACGGCAGGAACGGGTAACTGTAGTAGTAGAAAAGGACGCGGGTGAACGGAAAACCGGCGAGCAGGATCGGGGCCGGGACCAGTGCAAGCGCGAGCCACCGTCCGCCGGCAAGCGCCACGAATCCGGTGGCTGCCGCCAGGATCCCGAGCGTCATCGCCGTGTCCGCGCCAAACCCGGCCCCCCCGACGCGCGATGCGTAATCGGCCACGCCGCCGTGCTGGCGGGAAGCCAGGAGCAGCATCGTGGCCAGGGCCGCGCCTCCGTAAACGACGCAGACGGCCCCGAGACGCAGGAAGCGCGGGGCGAGTTCCGTGCGGCGGTGCTGGAACCATTCGAATGCCGCGTAAGCAAGAAGCCACAGGGCGGCATCCTCCTTCACGGAAAGCGTGAGCGCCGCGAACACCCAGAAAGCCGCCCCCCCGTCCCGGGCGCAGGCCATGGTGCACAACATGAACAGGATGTAGAAGACCTCGAAATGGTTGGCCATCTGCACGGAGGCCGTGAAGTGGTTGCACACGAACCAGGCGCCCGCGATCACCGCGGTCCACGGGGCCAGGCCGAAGCGGTTCCGCGCGAGGTGCCAGATGGGCAGGGGGCAGAGCGCCAGGGCAAGCACATAGGACGTTACCAGCGGCACCGGGTAGGCGCTGAGCAGGGTGATGGGGGAGAGGGCGACCAGCAGCGGCGTGAAGTGGTAGGCGAAGTGATTCCCCTCGTGGTACGCCGTCCACATGAAGCGCCCGTGGATTGTGTTCCACATGCAGTAGTGGATGTTGCCCACGTCGTTCAGGTACCAGTGCCCGCTGAGCCACTGGGTGATGGCGACCCATTCACCCCATGCAAAGGCCGCGGCGGCGACTTGAGCGCCGCGCGCTGCCCCTCGATATGCGGCGTGTTGAACTGGTGTCCGTTCACGGGGCGGTGGGGGGTCAGGACTGGTATGAGCGCCGTCATGGTTCCAGCATCCGCACCGGGGATGGCCGGGGCAACCACGGTCTGCGACCCCGGAATTCGGTTCAGGGCCTCAAGAATTCCGAGGGTGGCCGGTGTCGCCGCAAAGACCCCGCAGGAATCGGGTAATCCCGCTGTCATGTTGCGGAGTGCCAGCCACGGATCGGGAAGGTGAAGCATCGCGACAGCAGCAAGCCCGAGGGCGGATCTGCGCCCGTTCCAGGGAATCCCGTGCCTGGCGGCGGCGGCACGAAGCCCGCGTGCCGAAAAATAGGCCAGCGGCACGTAGAGATATCCGCGCGTGAAGTGCATGGCCTGAAAGCCGAAGCCGAGACGGTCATGAAGCACGAGGGCCGTCACCACCACGAACCAGGTGGCGAACAACCGCGCGGCCGCATTCTCGCGCAGGTCCGCGCGCGGCCGTCCCCACGCCACCCAGCCGAGCGGCAGGATGGCCAATAGCCCGAATGCCGGCGCAATCATGCCAAACTGAAATGGGTTGCCGAAACGGATGATCTGGGCGGCCACGCTGGCGTGTTCGGGGAAGGCGGGCAGGAAAAGCAGGTTGTAGGCCAGGAAGGCCGCGTTGATCGACGCGCTGGCCGCCGGGATGTTCCATCCCGGACGCCGCCCCGCGAATTGCTCCACCACGACAAACGCCAGGGCGAGAAACCCGAACTCGGTTCCCGTGAACGGGTGCGCCCACCAGGCGAGGACCTGGATCACGAGCGCGATGCGCCACCTGCAGCTCAGAAGGGCAAGGGCACCCGCAAAAAACAGGGTGTGGTAGGCGCACTCCATCGTGGATACCAGGTTGGACACGACATCCATGTGCCACTCACCGTATCCGCCTTGCTGCAGACCGAAAAAGTCCGGATAGCCCCGCAACCACGCCGCGAATGTCTGGCTGAATCCGGGCTGACCGGATGCCAGCAGGTAATCGCGGCCGCAGGCCCATCCTGCTCCCAGCCAGGCAAGGCCCCCTCCCGCCAGCGCGAGCACGGTGGCGAAAAGGCGCTCCCGCGGATCGGGCAGGGCGCGGCGCACGAGCGCGGCCAGCGTTGCCAGCATTGCCGCTCCAAAAAGCACGCGCAGCGCGGCATCCAGCACGGGCAACCCGATGCCCGTCAGCCTCCAGATCCAGCCGACCAGGAGGAACACGAGATGACTGTAGATCCTCGGGCTCGCGGGATCCGCCGAATAAGGCGAGGCGCAGGTGAAACCGTTGCCGTTCTCGAAATACTCCCGGGCGCACGCATAATAAACCGGGTCATCCTGGTGAACGAAACCGATGGGGACCATGCCTGCCGGAAGGCGCGTCGTCGCCAGTTGAATCGCGGCCGCGAACAGCAGGGGAAGGGCGATACAGGCGCCCAGGGTTGCGGGAAACGCGATCCGGTCGGGACGGGTTGCCGGGGCGTCGGGCATGGGAATCTGACGCCTCAGTCGCGCAGGCGGCGGGTCAGGCGGTCGTAAATGGCCACCTGGTGTGTCGTGACCTTGGCGAGGTCGAATTGATCCAGCACCCGCGCCCGCCCCGCCACTCCCATGGCGCGGGCGCGCTCGCGGTCATCCAGCAGCCGCAGGATGCGGTCCGCCAGCGTTTTGGCGTCCCTTGTGGGTATCAGCCACCCGGTGGTTCCCTCCACGACCTCCTCGCGGCATCCCCGGATGTCCGTGGCCACGGCGGGCAGGGCCATGGCCATGGCCTCGAGGAGCGACACGGGCATTCCCTCCCGGTAGGAGGGCAGGCAGAACGCATCCATGGCGGCAAGGCACGGGGCGGTGTCCTTCACCAGGCCCGTGAAAACGACACGGTCGCGAATTCCCAGGCTGTCGATGCGCGCAACCATTTCGCTTTTTCCCGCATCGTGGTCGCTGGGCAACACGTCGCCCACCACCAGGAATTTCGCTTCCGGAAAACGCTTCAGGACGAGGGCCGCGGCGTCGAAGAACTCGAAGAACCCCTTCTCGCGAACCAGGCGGCCCACCATGCCGATTACCGGCGCCCCTGCGGGAATACCCCACTGCGCCCGCAGTTCCAGGCGCGCGGAGCGATCAAACCGGTCCGGATCGAAGTGGGCCGTATCCACACCATTATAGATGGTCTCCACGCGACCGGGTGTCGCGATCCCGAGGTCCAGTGCCGTCTGCCGGTCCTCGTCGCTCACCGTCAGGATGAAGTCGCCGCACCGTGCGCCCAGTCTCTCCAGCGCCACATGGAAGCGGCGCCGGTTCCCCGGCATCTCGGCGTGGAAATAGAAGCCGTGGGCCGTGTACACCTTGACCGGCACCCCGGCCAGCCTTGCGGCCAGGCGGCCAATAAGCGCCGCGATGGGGGTGTGCACGTGGACCACCTCGAACCCACCGCCCCGCAGGAGACGCCACGTCCGAAAAACCGAGGCGGCGTGGGAGAAGATGTTCATGCTGCGCGCCACCGGATTTTCGATCATGCGGAAACCCATTGCGGCCAGCTCATCAAAATAGGGGCCGCGGCTGCATGCGATGGCGACGTCGTAACCCGCGCGACCCAGGCCCCGCGCGAGGGGAAGCAGGAACTGCCGCACCGTGAAGTCGACCGCGCACATCTGGAGTACGCGGATGGGGCGGCGCCCTGCCGCCTGGCTGTCTGGCGTATGCATGCGCCGGAAAGGATGCCGCCGGGTCCCCAACATGCAAGCCCTCATCAATGGCTTGCCTAAGTCCGGCGGGAAACGTATCCCTTTCTTCCTGCTCGGACGCCCCATGCGGATTCTCGCCCGGACCATACAACTCAAGATTCTCCTGCTGCTCCTTGCGGTGGGAGTGCTGCCGGTGCTCGGCGTGGCGGTCCACGCGTACTGGGGAAGCGTGAACGCGCTGGATTACGCCCTCGGGCCGCAGGCCGAGGAACACGCCAGGACGCTGGCGGGCGAAATGGACAGGCACCTGGCCGGTGCGGCCGCCGCGGCTTCGTCCATCGGCCGGCGGGTGTTTCTTGGCGAACCGCTGGAAGGGACGGACCCGCGCGACCTGGAATGGTTCAGCACGGTTTGCCGCTTCTCCGGGGGCGCCGAGAGCGAGTGCACATCCGGGCCGGCCGGCTTGCCGCGCATGGTGCCCGGTGACTATCCGGAAACCTCGGGTCCCCTTGTCACCGACAGCGTGGGACCCGACGGCCGCCTGTGGCTGCATTTCACGGTGCCGGTCTCGGACGACATTCTGCCCGATTGCGTGATCGCCTCCATTTCTGCGGAGTCGCTGGTGGAGCGGCTGGCCCGTTCCGCCCCGTTCAGCGGGGGGCGTCCGTCGATTGTGGCGAACCGGGGCGGGACTCCCACGCCCCCCCGCGGGGGAGAGGCGTTGCCCGAACCCCTGCGGCGGGCCCTGCGGTCCGATGTCCGGCCCCTGGCCGGCTGGCTCAAGATCGACGCGGACGGCGGTGAGAGTTTCCTTGCGGGTTTCGCCGCGTCCCGGTGGCTCCGCCAGCGCGGCAACGCGGGAATGGCGGAGGCATCGTGGATTGTCACCGTCCGCGTTCCCCTGGGTGACATCCTCCCGGCTGTTTCCGGCGTCCTGTGGCGCGGGTTCCTCCTGGCCCTGGGGCTGGCCGTGCTTCTCCTTGTCCTGAGTTTCCTGCTTGCCGCCCGTTTCCTCAGTCCCGTGCGGCTCCTGCGCCAGCATGTGGGGCGGGTTGCCCGGGGCGACCTGAGGGCGCGCGTGACCATCCGGACAGGGGACGAGTTGGAGGAACTGGCGCTCGCCGTCAATGACATGGCAGAGCGCCTGGAAGCCTCGCGCGCCGCCGTGGAGGCCCACACCCGGGCCGTTGAAAAGCAGGCGACCCAGCTGAGCCTCGTCAACGAGATCGGCAAGTCGGTTGCCGCGGCTTTCGACCTGCCCCGCCTGTTCAACGAGACCCGGGACCTCCTGAAACGCGTGATCCCGCACGATGCGTTTTCGGCGGTCGTGTTTCGCGGGATGGAAGAGTCGGAGGTCTTCCAGTTGGAGGGGGCCCTGTTTGTCGAACCGGAGGCAAACAGCGGCGCGATCCGGCTCCTGTGCGAGGAGGAACTGCTCACGATCGGGTTTCGCGCCAGCTCGTCCGCCCCCTCGGGGGTGTTTCCGGAGGAGGATGTTTTCAACCACCAGTACCAGAGATTTTGCATACTGCCACTGCGCGTGGAGCGCGGCCTGATCGGGGCCCTTGCCGTTGCTCGCCTGGCGGGCGACCCGTTCAGCCCGGACGACAAGGCCGCCCTTTCGCAGGTGGCGCAGTTTCTCGCCCTCGCCGTGGAACACATCGCGCTGTATGAGCGGGCCCGGGGGTTTGCGCAGGAACTGGAACGGAAGGTGCGCGAGCGAACCGTGGACCTGGAGCGGACGCACGCCAAGCTGCTCCAGAGCGAACGCTATGCCGCAACGGGGCGGCTTTCCGCCGGCATCGCCCACGAAATCAACAACCCGCTCGGCATCATCAAGAACTACGTCCGCGTGCTCCAGGCGGTGCCGGGCCAGTCGGGCGACGCGTCCGAGGCGCTGAAGGTGATCGGGGAGGAACTGGACCGCATCGCCCGCATCGTTCGCGCGCTCCTGGATTTTTACCGTCCCCCGCGGCTGCCGGGAATGCGCGTGAACCTGGATGCCGAGGTGCGGGCCCTGATGCCCCTGTTTGAGGGGGGGCTGAAGCGCAAGAGGATCGAGGCCGTGCTCCAGCTCGAGGCCGACCTGCCGCGCCCGTTCCTGTCCCCGGACCACATCCGCCAGGTCCTCCTGAACCTGCTCCGCAACGCGGAGGATTCCATCGCCGGGCCGGGAACCATCACCGTAACCACCCGCCACGCCCCGGCGGGGGACCGCGATGGCGTGATTTTGGAAATCGCCGACACCGGCTGCGGCATCTCACCCGAGGACCGGTCCCGGATCTTCGATCCTTTTTTCACCACGAAGCGGGAAGGACAGGGGACCGGCCTGGGGCTGACCGTCACCTACGGAATCGTGAAAAGCATCGGGGGCACCATTGACCTGGTTTCCACACCGGGACACGGAACCACCGTGACCGTCTGGCTTCCCACGGGTGCCACGGGGGGCGTGGCGCCCGGACCGGAGAGGACGGAATTCTCCTGAAAAACACGGTTGACCGCGGCACGGGCCATGGCGAGGATGCGCCGAGGTTATGGAAATGACACGCTCCCGCTCCCGCAATCATCGTTGGTTCCTGCTGCTTGTGACCGTACTCGCCGCGCTCTGCCTTTCCGGGTGCATCCGCCGCACCGCCACCATCACCAGCGACCCTCCGGGCGCGAAGGTGTGGGTAAACGGCGTTTATCGCGGCCAGACCCCGGTCGAGATTCCCTACGAATGGAACTGGTTCTACGACATCCGGCTGGAGAAGGCCGGCTACGAACCGTATAATATCCGCGAACGCTTCTACGCCGCCCCCCAGCATATCATGCCCCTGGACGCCGTGACCGAGATGGCACCGGTGCGGAGCACCGAGAACCAGTGGCGGCATTACGGGTTGAAGCCTAAGCGGGAGCTGTAAAACGGGGTTTGTGTGCCCAGTCGCCTTTGCGACCCCCGGGTTTTTCCGCGCCTGCCCCCAACCCGCTTCTGGACCGTTTTTGAGGCCTAAGAGGCCGAGATTCGCAGCGAAATGTCCACAGCCGGCGCCGAGTGCGTGATGGCACCCACGGAAATCCGTTGGATCGGCAGGCCGCGCATCCGCGAGATGGTTTTCAGGTTTACGCCGCCGCTGACTTCCAGGTCGGGCCTGCGGATTCCCAATGCCTTCGCGGTTTGAGCCACCAGCGCCGCGGCGCGCCGCATTCCTGCCGGGGTCATGTTGTCCAGCATCACGATGTCCGCTCCCGCGGCGGTTGCCTCGATCGCCTCGGCACCGTCGCGCACCTCGATGCACAACGGCAGCCCCTTGCGGAAGAAACCGGATTTTCCGAGCCGCATCACGGCGGCTCCCACGCCCCCGCAGGCATCCACATGGTTGTTCTTGATCATGGCCATGTCGTGGAGGCCCATCCGGTGGTTCCGCCCGCCCCCGTGCACGACCGCCTCCTTTTGCAGCCGTCGCAGGAGGGGGACGGTCTTGCGCGTGTCGTATACGCCGATGGAGCCGTTTCCGAGGGCCTCGACAAAGCGCCGCGTCAGCGTGGCCACACCGCTGAGCTGCTGGACGAAATTGAGCGCCGTCCGCTCCCCGGTGAGGAGGGTGCGCACCGAGGCGGTCACCTCCGCCAGCACATCGCCCGGGGCGAAGCGGTCACCGTCCTTGAGGAGTGGCCGGAAACGGGCCGTGGGTTCGATCAGGCGGAAGACCTCCGCCGCCACGCTCAGCCCGCTCACAACGCCGGCCTGTTTGGCCACAAACCGGGCTTTGCCCACCGTTCCCGGAGGAACGAGGGCGGCGGTGACGTCCCCCCGGCCCACATCCTCGGCGAGTGCCGCGCGGACGAGACGACGCAGGTCGTTTACCGGCGTTTTTCGTGGCGGAGGCTTGCGGACGGGCATGGATATCGGGGCTTTCACCTTGACTGATCTGCAGATTCACGCCACCGTAATGTTTAGTCAAACTGATAGGTGTATGGGGTTCAACTGCCCGCGGGCGGATATCTGTGTCGCACCCGTTTTCCGCCCCGGCAAACGAGGCTCAAGACATGATACCCGACAAGTTCCGCATCCTGGCCATCGATGACGAGAAGGACATTCTCGAACTCATCAACATCACGCTGGGCACCCAGTATGAAGTGGTGACCCTGGCGGACCCGTTTGAGGCGTTTGAGCTCATGGAGGTCGTCGAACCGGATATGCTGATCGTGGACATCATGATGCCCAAGGTCACCGGATACCAGATCGTCGAGTTCATCCGCAAAGACCAGAAGTACCAGAACCTGCCGATCATCGTGCTGTCGGCCAAGGACACCGGGCGCGACATCAAGTACGGCTACAAGCTGGGGGTGAACGTCTACCTGACCAAGCCTTTCCAGCCCGAGCGCCTCCTCAAGAACGTGCAGTCCGTCCTGTCCACGAACGTGACGGGCCGGCCGCGCCGCAAGGGGCTCTCGTTCAAGGACGTGACATTGCGTCTCCAGGTCAAGATGGGGCACGCGGCGCCGCCCGACGACCTCGCGGCACAGCAGCAGCAACAGCAGGCGGACGGCCACGACTCCAACCAGTTCAAGCTCAAGCGCCTGCTGGCGCAGGAGAAGCAGAAGAAGGAGTGGCTCGACTGAGCCCGGGCGCGGCGGACGCCGCCGCCCGGAAATCCGTCTACCTGGCCGGGGCGATCGAGTATGCGCCCGACGGCGGAAAGGCATGGCGGCGCGAGATGGCCGATTTCCTCTCCGGCGAGTTGTCCCTCGGTGTGTTCGATCCGTGTGTGAACGAACTGGACCTGATGAACGCGGAGGAGAAGAGGCACTTCCGCGCGTGGAAACAGCACGACCGCGCGCGTTTCCTGCCCGTCATTCACCGGATCATCGACCACGATCTCGACCGGCTGGTGAACCACACCGCGTTTGTTGTCTGCCTCTGGGATGAGCACGTTTCAAGGGGTGCCGGAACGGCGGGGGAACTGACCATGGCTTACGTGCACCGGGTGCCGGTTTACCTGGTGCGGACCATACCGCCGTCCGACCTGAGCAGTTGGGCGGCCGGCTGCGCGACCGGGGTCTTCGACGATTTCGGCGCGTTGAAGGATTTTCTCCGGGCCGAACGGGCCGCGGGCAGGATCTGAAGACACCAAAACGCGCACGGGAAAAGGCGCCCCTGTCCGGATCCATCCGGGCGTCCGGCTTCGGAAATCAGCGGGCCTGTTCGGCGGCCTGGCGGACGATGTTGGTCACCTCCCCCTTGTCCGCATCATCCAGGGGGGCCGGGGCGGTGGCGTACACGATGACCGTCGCGCCCGACGGCGTGTCCAGTAGCACCAGGAGCAGGTGCTCATTGCCTTTGGACATGATCGCAACACTGCACATGCGGCCGGTTTCGCCGACGGCGGTGTTCTCCACGCTGTTTTCCACCTTCCATCCGTCGCCGGCCATGGCGCCGAAAACGGTTTTGGGGGCGAGGCGTTTCGGGTCGCGGCCAATTCGGACCGCCATGCCGCCCGGTTTGCGGACGGACAGCGTCGCGCGTCGCTCGTTGCTCTGCCCGGTCCATCCCGACGGAATTTCCAGTGTCAGGCCGAGCGCCGCGCTGGCCACCTTGACGGGGGTGCCGGGCGTGGGAGTGGCCGGAGCCGGCGTCGGGGACGGCGTCGCCGCCGGCGTTGCCGTCACGACCGGCTGCGGCGTGCCCGTCGGTGTCGCGGTTGGCACCGGGGTCGGCTTCCACCCGGTTTGCTGGAGTTTCAGATTGTCCCGCAACAAGGCCCCGATGGTCTCGTCCGACATTTTTTCAATCACCGGTCCCGGGGCTTCCAGCACGGCGAGCGCGGGCATGTCGCCCTTGGGCTGATGCAGCGCGGCGACGACGGACCGGTCGCCGCGGGTCCCGTGGAACCAGGTCAGGTCCAGGGCCCCCGCCTTGCGGGTCTCGCCCTTGGAGGCCCCCGAACCGCCGCGGTTCAGCAGCGCGAGCACGGCGGATTCGCCGAGCGCCGGATCGCGGGCGTAATCCACCGAAACAACCCGGTCTGCGGATTCCGCGCTCAGCATTCCACCGTCCTCGCGGGTGGTCCATCCCGCCGGAATGCTGACGGAGAAGTTGCCCTTCGCAACCTTCACGGGCTTCGCGTCGCGAATTTCCTTCTCGTACGATGCGACCGGGGCCGGGGTGGCGACGGCGGGGGAACCGGCGGGCTTTTGGCCTTTCAGGGCCACGATGGTCATCGCCACGATGCCGACCAGCACCACGATTCCCAGCAGGATCGCGCCCACAAGCGGGCCGCTGAAGCGTTTGCGGTTTGCGGGGCGCGGAGCCGCGGGCGCCGAAACCGCCGCCGCATCGGCCGCGGGAGCCGTCGGCCGGACGGGGGGCGGCGGGGCGGCGGGCGGGGATGGAGCCGGAGGAATGTCCAGTTTCCCGGGAGCCGGCGTGGCGCGGTTTTGCTCGGCGGCAATTTCGTCGGCGCGCATGGCCGCGGTGCGCTTGCCCACAACTTCCTTCTCGGGTTCCGTGCTCAGGCGCGGGAACTCACCGGTGGCGTTGGGGTAGATGCGCCGGGGCGGGTGGACGCGGAAACGGGCCATCGGGCCGCCTTCGCCGAGCGTCAGCACGTCGCCGTCGCGCAGGTAACAGCTTCCCTGCACGGGCGAGCCGTTGAGGAACGTGCCGTTGCGGCTTGTGTCCACCAGGATGAACGATCCCTCGTCGTACTCGATGGTGCAGTGGTGTCCGCTGATCACCATGTCGCCCTTCGGATCGAGCGAAATCTCGATGTCGGCGCGGCGGCCGATCCGGTTCGCCTGGTTTCCCAGCACCGGGAAAAGGCGGCCCGCATCCGCGCCCGAGATGAACTCGATTTCCCCGGTTTCCGGGGCCGGTGGCGGCAGCGGCTGGGGATCGGGTCCTCCCGGACCGAGGCGGAAGACAATCTCGGGTCCGTTCTTGCCCAGCTGCACATAATCTTCGGACCTCAGCGGGTGGTGCCCGCTGATCCGCTGGCCGTTGACGAACGTGCCGCCGCGCGTGCCGAGGTCGTGGACGTAATACATGCCCTCGTCGAACAGGATCTCGGCGTGGTGCGAGGCCACGGCGAGGTCACGGTTCTGGTCAAACTGGAAATCGCAGTTCGTCGCCCGGCCCAGGGTGATGCGGGCCGAGTCAAACGCCTGGGACTTGCCGGCGCTCGGGCCGGCAAGAAAGACGAGGTGGCATTGTGGGCTGTCCAAGTTGGGTAACTCCAAGGTCGTATAGCCAATCCAATCAGCGCGGGAAATCAATCCCAAATCGGCGGGCCCGTCCAGCGCATAGGAATCCTTCCGGTCGGGTACTCGGTGCACAATGGCGAACCATTCCGATAACGGGATCCTGGCCCGCGTCCTGGGGCCGGATGCCCGCACGAAGTGGTCTTTCGTGCGCAACCAGTGGCTGCGCCATTACTGGCCGCGATTCCTGCGGCGCCGGGCCGAGATCGCCCGGGGGCGTCGCGGGCGCCTCGAGGACCTTTTCGTCTTCCTCACCAACGCCTGCAATGCGCGGTGCAAGCACTGCTTCTATATCGACGAATTGGGCCATGTGCCGGGGGAACTGCGGCTGGAGGATTACGAAAAGCTGGCGCCCACCCTGCCGCGGATGGAGCGTCTCATCTTCACCGGCGGCGAGGCCATCCTGCATCCCCAGTGTGCCGGGATCGTCGAGGTGCTGGCCCGGGCCACCCGGGCGGGGCGCGTGTCGTTCATCTCCAACGGGTTCCTGCCCGCCAAACTCGAGTCCATGTGCGGGCGCCTCTGCGCCGAAAAGCGGCTCCCCGGGCCGCTGGACGTCCTCATCTCCATCGACGGAATGCGCGACACCCACAACGCCATCCGCGGCAACCCGCGCGCGTGGGATCTGGTCAACGAGTCGCTCGGCGCGCTGGCCCGCGTGAAGAAAGCCCACCCCGACCGCATCGACCTGGGTGTGGTCACCATCATCACCGACCGCAACTGGACCGAACTCGAGGCGCTGAACGACCATGTGAGGGCAAACTACCCGGTTCGCCACGGGTTCGAGTTCGTCCGCGGCACGCGCTTCAGCCTGTGGGACCTGCCCGAAGAGTACCGCACCGATTTCAACCCGCCGGGCATCGAACTGCCACCGGAAGACAAGTGGGACGAGATCCTGGAGACCCTCCAGCGCATCAACCGCCGCAATGGCATCGAGAACCACTCATTCCACCTGACCGCGCGCTACACCGTTCAGATGCTCCGCACGAAACAGAAAATCGTGGATTGCGTGTCGGCGGGGCAAAATGTGGGGGTCATGTACCCCAAGGGAGAACTCGCGGTGTGCGAGTTCTCGAAACCCTTTGGAAATGTCCGCGACTACGGCCTGGATTTCGCCAGGGCCTGGGACTCGCCCGAGGCCGATGCCATGCGCAGGGCCACCAGCCGCTGCTACTGCACCCACGGGTGTTACCTTTCGAAGAACATCGAGTATTCCCTGACGGGACAGGCCGCCATGCTGCGGCATCTCTGACGCAATCCGCGTCGCCCGCAAGCCCGCCGTGGCGAAATCGTTCGACATCCGGTCACCCCTGCGGCATCCCCGCGCCGTGAGCAACCAATCCCAATCGGATGCCGCGCCCCGCACAAGCGTCGTGATCGTGTCCTGGAACCGGCTCGCGGACCTGGCGCGGGCGATCGCGTCGCTCCGGGCACAGCAGGGGCCCCCGCCCGAGATCATCGTGGTGGACAACGGTTCCACCGACGGCACGGCGGACCACCTGCGCTCCGGGGCTTGCGGGCCGCTCACCCTGGCCGCCGCCCCCCGCAACCTGGGCGCCAGCGTGGCGCGGAACATCGGCATCCGCCTTGCCCGGGGCGAATTCGTGGCATTCATGGATTCGGACGCTGTCGCGCTGGACTTCAGCCTGCTTGCCCTGCTTGTCGCCCGCCTGGAAAGCGACGCTACCCTCGCCGCCGTGGCCCCGGCGATCTACCGCGACCCGGAGCGCAGGGAGACCTGGCTGATGGGCGGATACTTCCTGCGCGGCTACTACCACGATCATCCCCGGAGTCTGACCGAGTGGCGCAATCCCGACATGGTTTCGACCTGCTTCTCGCTCTGGCGCGCGGACCTGCTCCGGCGGATCGGCGGCTTCAACCCGGCCTACCCGTACTGCTTTGAGGACTGCGAACTGAGCATCCGTGCCCGCGACACGGGGCTTGCCCTGGCGATCGAACCGACGGTCGGCGTCTGGCACAACCTGAGCAGTGACGGCCGGGTCCGCTCCGACGCATCTTGGGAGCATTACCACTATATTGCACGGGCGGTGAACCGGTTCCAACTGGTCCGGCTCGGTCTGGTCGGGTTCCTGCGCGAGTTTGCCTGGCGCCAGACCGCCGCCGGGCGCGCATTGCACCGGTTCGTTTATGTGCAGGCTCCCCTGGGTCGCCTTCAACATGCATGGATCCGGTGGGGGGTTCCCGTTGCCACGCTTCTGAATTGGCGGGACATCCGCGCGCAGGAGCGCAGGCGCAACTGGGTGGAGAATGCCCCGATGCACGAGGTTCGCGTGGAGAGCGTGACGGGCGCGCCGAAATAGGTTGGTTGTGTTTTGTCCCTTGCGGGTACGGTGTTGCGGTATCAGTCGTGGCGGCCACCGAGAAACGGGGTGGGGCCCAAATCCCCATCAACCGGGATCGCCTGCACGCCGTCTAATTGACACAGAAAGAAAACCTAAGGGGGTTCATACCATGAACCGGTTGTGTCGTCGCCTTGCCCCGCTTGCCGCGGGGATTGCACTGTTTTCGTTTGCTGCCGTGTCCCAGGCCCAAAAGCCCAACCCGGATTTCAAGATTGTTGCGGAGAAACTGGACCAGGACGGGGATCTCTATGTTTACATGGAACTGCGGGGCATCGTGGACGAGATTCTGGACAATGTGGACGGGTTGATCCGCACTTTCTCGCAGGACCGCAACGCCGCCATGGTGCCGGCTATGGGTCGGGCAATTGTGAAGGCGCTCGGTCTGGATCAGTTGGATGACTTCGGCATGAGTTCCGTTTCGCTGGGGGAGGGGATGACCCGCACCAAGACCTACCTCCGTTTCCGTGAGCCCGTGGGGTTGTTCAGCATGCTGGCCGCCCCGGGCGAATCCCCGGACTCCGCCAGGTATCTGCCCCAGGATGCGGCATTTGCCGCGGCCAAGAAGGTGCGGTTGGAGGGCCTGCTGCCCTTGGTCAACCGCATCGCGTCCGCGGTGGCCGGTGCCGCGGGCGAGGCCAAGGTGCGCGAAATCCTGGACCAGGTCAAGCGATCCAAGGGCGCCGATATCCAGGCGGCAATGGACTTGCTGGGCGACGAAACGGGGTTCTGGATTCGCTTCGACGAACTGAACCAGGTGACCATCAAGGACGGCGCAAAAGAGGTGCGCATTCCCAAGCCGTCCTTCGCGCTCCTCGTGAAAACCAAGAAAGCCGGAATCCTGGATGAAGTGGCGAAAATGGGGAAACCGGGCGAGGCCAAAGTGGAGAAGGTGGGTGAGGACGGCGCCGACCTGAAGTTCCCCGTGAAACCAAACCCCCTGGAATTCAAGCCTCTCCTGGCCCAGCGCGGGGAATGGATGATCCTGGCGTCGTCGCCAGACGCGGTGGATGCGTCCCTCGCGGCGGCAAAGGACGGCAAGGATGTCCGTTCCAACCCGGACTTCAAGCGGGTGGCCGAGGGCATACCCGCGAAGGTGACCGCGTTTGCATTCGCCAGTCCGAAACTGGGTCCGACCATCGTCAATGTGCTGGAACAGTTGACCGCCGGTGACCGGAATGCGGAAAAGGTGGTCGGCCTGTTGCGTCCCCTGGCCCGCTCGAAGAGCGGCCTGGTCACATGGATGGTGACCGATGCCAACGGCATCCTGTGGGCAACGCAGGGCGAAGCCGCGATGCGCAGCGCGTTTGCCGCCGCCGCATCGCCGTCCGGGGCCGTTCTGGCCGCCATTGCGGTTCCCAATTTCCTCGAGGCCCAGACGCGGTCCAAAGTCGCGCGCGTTCGCTCGGACCAGCGTAGCATGGCAACGGCCCTGGAATCCTATTTCATCGACAACAACAAGTACCCGGTTTGGACGGACAAGGATGCCGAGTATGGCAAGGGTGCGGCGTTCCAGGGCAAAATGATCCCGTCTTTTCCCGCCTACAAACCCGGCGGGGCGATGACCGTCACGACCCCAATCGCCTACATGACATCGTACTTTGACGACGTGTTTGCCCCGGTGGAAAAAACCACCTTTGGCTACTACGGGGTGACCGGCAGCAAGACTGCCGGATGGGTCATCTTCAGCCCGGGACCCGACCAGAAATACGACCTCGACTGGAAGCTATACAATCCCGACGTGACCCAGCCGTCCCCGGAACTGGTTCCGTTCATTTACGACCCGACAAACGGCACCGTTTCCCCCGGCGACATCATCCGCGTGAAGCAGTAAGTCCGCGCGGGAAACCCTGTCGCGATCCCTGCCGGGGCCGGCTGACGGCCCCGGCCTTTTTGCATCCGCTGAACGATTCAAGCCCCCGTGCGGTACTAACGGCCTTGGGCTTTCGTCCCGACCTTCAAGCACCAGGTGGAAACCATGAATCTTCTTCTTTCGGCCGGCCTCGCGGCCCAGGCCGCCGCACCCGCAGCGGGCGGCGGCGGACAGGCGCCCGAATTCGGCAGCTATTACCTGATGATGTTCGCCGTCCTCGGCCTGATGTTCTACTTCCTCATCCTTCGCCCCCAGAGCCGGGAGCAGAAACGCCAGCAGGAGGTGCTCAACTCGGTGAAGAAGGGCGACCGGGTGGAGAGCATCGGCGGCATTCACGGAACGGTGGTGGCCGTCGACACGACCAACAACATCGTGTCGGTGCAGGTGGACAAGAACGTGAAACTCGACTTTTCGCGCAACGCCATCAAATCGGTGTTTCGCAAGGAAGACGTGAAGGCTTCCGCCGAAGACGGCAAGAAAAGCGCCTGACAAGAGTAGTTGAGCGGTCCGGCCGCGGCGGATCCGAATCCGCGGACGGCCCAGGAGGCCATGTTGTCCATCACGAAATTGCCGCAGACTGACGGGGAGCCGGGAACCCTGGATCCCGGGCGGGTGACCGTGGAAACGGTGAAAACCGACCCGGAAATCCGCGACCTGATCAACCTCGCCGACAGGTACCTGAACACGATCGGCTACACCGACCACGGCATCAGCCATGTGGCGCGGGTGGCGGCGCGCGCCCACGCGATCCTGCGCGGCCTGGGCCTGCCGATGCGCGAGTCCGAGCTGGCCAGCATCGCAGGCTACATGCACGACATCGGCAACGTGGTGCACCGGCGCGACCACGCGCAGTCCAGCGCGCTGATGTGCATCCCGATCCTCACGCGCCTGGGAATGCCCATGCGCGAGATCGCCGTGGTGGCCGGCGCCATCGCCAACCACGACGAGGGGACAGGCGAGCCGGTGTCCAACGTGAGCGCCGCCCTGATCATCGCCGACAAGAGCGACGTGCTCCGCACGCGGGTCCGAAACCCCAAAATGATCAGCTTCGACATCCACGACCGCGTGAATTATGCGGCCGAACACACCGAAGTGACGGTTGACAAGGACCGCCACGTCATCACGCTGAAGTTGCAGATTGATACGTCAATCAGTGCGGTGATCGAGTATTTTGAGATTTTCATGTCACGGATGAACATGAGCCGCCGTGGCGCGAATTTCTTGAATTGTGATTTCCGCCTCGTCATCAACGACATCGTCTTAAGTTGACGGCCTCCCCCCGCGGAGGAGAAAATCCGCGGACAAGTGGTGCAAAATCAACAAGGTGCAGGGGAAAATCCTGCGCCCAGGAAACCGGGAAACCTCATGGATTCAGGAATTCGCTGGCGCCTCGGCATTGTCGCCGTGGTCACCATCATCTCCGTCTGGCTGATTTATCCGACGGTCTTTTACTTCCTTGCCCTGTCGGGGCGCTTGAAGGTGAACGCCGACAAGATCGAGGATCTGAGAAAAGCCAGCGTGCCGCTGGGCCTCGATCTCCAGGGCGGCGTGGACGTGCTGCTTGCCATCGACGAAAACAAGACGCGCCAGAACAAGGTGCAGGGGTATGCCGATGAGCTGGCAGGACGCTTCCGCCAGGAAAGCCCGCCCATCGACGCCAGCGTGGACGCAACCACCGACGGCCAGAAGATCGTGCTCGTCGTGAACAAGGCCGAGCAGGTGCGCGCCGTGGACAACATGCTCTCGAAGATGAAGGACGAGGGCATCTTCAGCACCTATGAGAAGGAAAGTGTTGCCGCCGGGCGCCCGCTGGAGCTCACCATTGACCCGCAGCTGCTCAAGAGCGACCTGCAGGCGAACGTGGACAGTTCGCTGACCGTGATCCGCGACCGCGTCAACCGCCTCGGCGTCACGCAGCCCGTGGTCGTCAAGCAGGGCGACACCCGCATCCGCGTCCAGATTCCCGGCGAGAAGAACCCCGACGAGGTGACCAGCAACATCATCCGCCCGGCCCGTCTCGAGTTCCGGGGGGTCAGCACCAGCCCCAACCCGGTGACCGGCCCGGACAACAAGCTGCGCTATGTCGAAAACAGTGACGAGTACATCGACATCAAGACCGGCAAGCCGCTTCCCGGCAAGGCCATCCCGCCCGGTTACGAGGTGCGCGTGTTCCGTTCCGCGAAGACGGACCGCAACACGGGAAAGCTGGTGACCACCGACCACCGCGTCCTGGTGAAGCGCAAGGTGGAGATGACCGGCAAGGACCTGCAGAACGCGTGGGTCAGCTTCAACCAGGCCAGTCTCGACTCGCAGATCCAGGTCATGCTGGAGTTCAAACCCGAGGGCGCAAAAAAGTTCGGGGAGATCACCACCCAGTACGAGCACAAGCCGCTGGCCATGATCCTCGACGACATAGTCCACTCGGCACCCAACGTCAACGAGCCCATCACCGGCGGAAACTGCTCCATCACGGGCGGCTTCACGCATGACGAGGCGCGAAACCTGTCGCTGATCCTCAAGGCCGGCGCCCTCCCGGCGGAACTGACCACGAAGGAGAAGCGCACCGTGGAGGCCTCCCTGGGTGCCGACTCGATCAAGTCGTCGGTCCTCGCCCTGGGGATCGGAAGCCTCATCATCGCGGTTTACATGATCCTCTATTATGGCGCCGCCGGTGTGATTTCGGTCATCGCCGTGATCATCAACGTCCTCCTCATCCTCGCCTTCATGAAGCTGGCCAGCGCCACGCTGACCCTGTCGGGTATCGGCGGCATCCTGCTCACCGTGGGCATGGCGGTGGACGCGAACGTGCTGATCTACGAGCGCATCCGCGAGGAACTGCACCTGGGCAAGAGCCTCAAGACATCCATCAACCTGGGCTTCGGCCGCGCGTTCGCCGTCATCTTCGACGCCAACCTGACCACGCTGATCTCCGGCCTCGTCCTGCTGCAGTTCGGCGCCGGCAGCGTGAAGGGTTTCGCGCTCTCCCTGAACATCGGCATCCTGGCCACCCTGTTCACCGGCCTGTTCTGCACCCACGCGCTCGTGGACGGCTGGTTCACGGCCACCAAGGGGCTGGGGATCGGCAAGTTCCAGTGGTTCCGCGACAAGTTCCTGTTCGACTTTGTCGGGCTGCGGAAATTCTCGTACACCTTCTCCATCGTGATGTTTGCGATCGCGGCCCTGTGGGTCCTGCCCTTCAAGCCCTTCCCGGGTTCCAACTGGGGCGTGGACTTCGAGGGCGGCGCGCTTGTCGAGGTGGAGGGCAAACAGCCCATCAACGTGCAGGAACTGCAGAAGAAGTTCCCCGACTGGCGCATGCAGAAGGTGGCCGGGGAAAACCGCTTCATCGTGAGGGCGAAGCTGGTCGACAACTCGGAAAACCAGATTCCCAACACGGTTGCGTCGGTTCGCGCCGGTCTGGCCAAGTCGGTGGGCGCGGACAAGTTCGAGATCGTCGGCAGCGGCGCGGTGAGCAACGAGGTGGGCGGCGAGTTCACGACGAAGGCGATGGTTGCCGTGGTCCTTGCCTCCATAGGCATCCTCATCTACGTCGCGTTCCGGTTCGAGTTCGCCTTCGGTTTTGCCGCCGTGGTCGCCCTCTTCCACGACGTGATCATCGCTTACGGCCTGTTCAACATACTGGGCAGGTTTGGCCTGGCAGGCGAGGTGACCCTCGACGTCGTTGCCGCCCTGCTCGTGATCCTGGGCTACTCGGTCAACGACACCATCATCATCTTCGACCGCATCCGCGAGAACATGAAACTCCACCCCTCCATGCCGTTCCGCGAAATGGTCAACCGCAGCATCTGCGAGTCCCTGAACCGGACGGTGATGACGGTCAGCACGGTGAGTATCGTGCTCATCGTGATGCTCCTGGTGGGCGGCGCGGGCCTCTACGACTTCGCCCTCGTCCTGCTCATCGGCATCATCAAGGGCACGTACTCGTCGAGCTTCGTGGCCAGCCCGATCCTGTTCGAGCTCCACGAGCGGGCCCGCCGCAAGGGCAGGAGCATCGTGCGTCCCGAGGACACCTCGAAGGCGGCCCGGAGCCTTGCCTCCTGACCTGCCACAAACCCCCGGGTTGCAGAATCCGGTTGCAGCGTGCCCGTGGCATTCCTATGGCATGGGCACCATGAACTGCGCTGACCCGGACCATGCCGTTCCCGGCATTGTAGCGCGGGAGGGCCGCAACGCCCTCCCCGGTTCCATTCGTTTTCATCATGAGACCCCCGCTCGCGTGGCGGGGGTCTTTTATTTTCCCAAACTCCCGGAAGGAGTGTCGCAATGAAGGACTACACCACCAGCCAGATCCGGACGGTGGCCCTCGCCGGCCACTCGGGAGCCGGCAAGACCACGGTGATCGAAGCCATTCTGCACAACCTGAAGTTGACCGACCGACTCGGGCGCACCGAGGACGGCAACACGGTGTCGGACTATGACCCGGAGGAGATCAAGCGCGGCGTTTCGATCAACGCATCCCTGGTCCCGGTGGAGCACAAGGGCTTCAAGATCAACTTCCTGGACCTGCCGGGCTACCGCGACTTCGTGGGGGAGATCCGCAGCTCGATGCGCGTCGCCGACGCCGTGATCATTGTCGTGGATGCCGCGGGGGGCGTGGAGGTGGGAACGGAGCTGGCCTGGGAATACGCCCAGGAGTTCCATCTGCCGGTCATCTTCATGATCAACAAGCTGAACCGGGAGCGCACGGATTTCGGCCGCGTGCTGGGTGAAATCCAGGATTCCTTCGGCTGTCACACCGTGCAGCTCAATGTGCCGGTCGGCGCCACGACGGACTTCAAGGGATGCGTGAACCTTCTCCGGATGAAAATGAGCTGCCCAGCGGGCGGCGGGAAGGTGCAGTACGCGGACATCCCGGCCGATGTCGCGGGCGACGTGGAGGCCCTGAGGGCCACCCTGATCGAGGCCGCAGCCGAGGGCGACGATTCGCTGACCGAGAAGTTCCTGGACGGCGCGACCCTGTCGGATGAGGAGGTGCTCCGCGGCCTGAAGGAGGACCTGTGCGCCGGGCGCTTCTGCCCGGTGCTGGGCGCCGCGGCCAATGACGGCGTCGGCGTGATGTCCCTGCTCGACCTGATCGTGCAGTGCGTCCCGGCGCCCGGCGAGGGCAGGCCCTTTGCCGCCAAGAACGCGGACGGCAGCGCGGACATCGAGTTCAATTACGACGAGAACGGCCCCGCGGCCGCTTTCGTCTTCAAGACCATCAGCGACCCGTTTGCCGGCCACCTGAGTTTCTTCAAGGTGCTGTCCGGGACGGTGCGCAATGACACCTCGCTGCTCAACGTGCGCCGCGGCGCCGAGGAGCGCATCAGCCACCTGATGACGCTGCGGGGCAAGAAGCAGGACGCGATCAACCTTGTGGCGGCCGGCGACATCGGCGTGCTCGCGAAACTGGGCAACACGCACACCAACGACACGCTCTGCGACCCCAAGAAGGTCGTCCAGGTGGAGGCCACACCGATGCCCAAGCCGGTCATCCAGATGGCCATCCACGCCAAGAGCAAGGATGACGAGGAGAAGGTGGGCATCGCGATGCACCGCCTCATCGAGCAGGATCCCACGCTGACACTTCGCCGGGACCCGGCCATCCGCCAGACCATCCTGACGGGAATGGGCGACACCCACCTCGACGTGGCCGTGTCGCGCCTCAAGACCCAGAACAAGGTCGAGGTCGAACTCGAGGTTCCCCGCGTTCCTTACCGCGAGACGATCACCCGCAAGGCCGAGGGCCAGGGCAAGCACAAGAAGCAGTCGGGCGGCCGCGGCCAGTTCGGCGAGTGCTGGCTGCGCCTCGAACCCCTCCCCGAGGGCTCCGGCTTCGAGTTCGAGTGGGCCGTGGTCGGCGGCGTGATTCCCACCAAGTTCCAGCCCTCGGTGGAGAAGGGCGTCGTCCAGGCCATGGAGCGCGGCATCATCTCCGGCAACCACGCGGTGGACATCAAGGCCATCTGCTACGACGGCAAGGACCACCCCGTGGATTCCAGCGACATGGCCTTCCAGGTGGCCGCGTCCAAGGGCTTCAAGGCAGTCGCCAAGAACGCCAGCCCGGTGCTGCTGGAGCCGATCTACAAGCTCAGGGTCATCGTGCCCGAACAGTACATGGGCGACGTCATGGGCGACCTGAACTCCCGCCGCGGCCGCATCCTGGGAATGAGCAGCGAGGGCCGCAAGCAGGTTGTGGAGGCGCTCGTCCCGCTCGCCGAGATGTTCACCTACTCCCGCGAATTGCGCTCGTTCAGCCAGGGGCGCGGAACCTTCGAGCTCGAATTCGAGCGTTACGAGCGGGTGCCGGCCGAATTGCAGGCCAAGATTGTGGCCGCCGCCGATGTGAAGGAAGAGGAAGAGGACTGACCTTCGGCAATCCCGCCCGTTCGGTCGCAATCCCGTTCCTCAAGGACGGCTTCACCGTTTCGCCGGTCGTGGTTCGCCACGGCCGGCGTTTCCTTTTGCGGGGACGCTGGCGGAAGCCGGCCGGTGTCAGCGGAGCGTTTCGGGCCAGGTGAGCTGCCACGCCTGGAAGGCGAACAGTGAGTCCGGGAACCCGACCTGCTTGTCGGCATCCAGGCGGCGGGT
>JADHEF010000455.1_pt1 | contig 42432 bp, 33 predicted proteins | sample 8952391 | NCBI WGS metagenome assembly JADHEF01 (sample SAMN16124439, study PRJNA663245) | bioreactor sludge metagenome | isolation source: sludge (nitrite) | place: India:Bengaluru | collected 2019-02-28 | reverse complement strand
ACCGTCGTCGCCCCGTTGGTGAAGGTCGGCGACCCGGCGCGCCACCCGGCCTCCACGTTGCCGTTGGTGTCGACCTTCACGTCGAGCTGCCATTCCTGACCCGCGGTGAAGGGTGTTTCCTGCTGCTCGATGCCGGCGCTGGACGTGAGGAACGCCGTGAGGCGGCACAGGCCCGTGCCGGTGAAGGTCACCAGGCCGCTGCCGCCGGTGGTGCTCGTCCACCCGGCGCCGGTGTCGAGTTCCGGGTCCGAAATCGCCATCGCGCTTCCCGCGAGGGCCAGAAGTGCCGCGGCGATGCCGGCAAGTTTTCCAAATGTCAGGGTCATGATTGGCCGTCCTTGTGTCTTTGGGTTGGTGCCGCCCATCCAGATTGCGCACCGAACGGCGCAGGTGCAACTGCAAACGCGGAATGACCCGCGGCAGAGCGCGGGGCTGATGGGAATTCGACCGAACAACGATTTGGTCCACCCACCCCCATATCCACGCTGGTGCGGACCCTCTGCGGTCCGCACCCCGGGCCCGGCGCTCTGCCGCCGGTCCGTGGGTTTTGCTGTACGTTTCGGCGGGTGTATGGACCCGCGGCGGAGCGCGGGCGGGCGGGTTGCGGGCCGCGGGGGGTGCGCGACAGCATACCGATTGTAGGCAGGGCGCGACGGGCCCGGCGCTCTGCCGCCGGTCCGTGTGTCTTGCGGTGCGTCGCGACAAGTCGCCGTGCTTCCCCCCGCGCCTCTCGCCCACCGATCCCATGGAAAAGCCGGTGGAAACCCGGCGTTTCCTGTCCTATAGGGACCGGTCATGGAAACCCGCACCAACTCTCCCCCCCGGCGCCGTTGGCGCGCGGGCATCGCCGCCGCGGGCCTGTTTCTCCTGGCCATCCCGGCGGCCGCTCAGACCGGCCCGACCGCCCCGGTCCGCCTCCCCAAGGGCCCGCGGCCCGGGCCGAACGCGGCGCGGCCGCAGGGCGGGCCCTATGCCCACCGCGTGCTCAGCGCGACCAGCCGCAACGGGCTGACGTGGCAGCGCGACCCGGGGTTCCGGCTCGACCACGCGTCGGTGCCGTGCGCGCTGGCGGACGGCAACCGGATCCTGCTCTACTTCGTGGACGCCGACCGCGGCCCCGGGCAGATGGAATCGGTGGGGTGCGCGGTGTCCACGGACAGCCTGAACTTCGTGCGGCAGCCGTTCGTGATCGAGGGGATGACGGCGCGCAAGGCGCTGGACCCCGCCGTCGTCCGGGGGCCGGACGGGCGCATCCGGCTGTACTACCTCGCGTCGAGCGCGCACGGCGACCCGGCCTCCGATCCGGCCGACCACGAGATCCACCTGGCCACGTCGGATGACGGTGTCCGTTTCCGCGAGGCCGGCGCCGTGTTCCGCTACCCGCGCCTCGTGGACCCGGACGTGTTCCCGTACCTGGGTTCGTGGTGGATGTGCGTGTTCGGGGGCGGCGACACGCTGATCGCCACGTCGCCCGACGGGTTGCGGTTCACCTACCGCGCCGCGCTGCCGGTTCGCGGATGGGGCACGGTGGCGCCGGTGGCGCTGCCCGACGGCCGCCTGCGGCTCTACGCGTTCGACCAGCGCACGCAGTCGGGCAACACCGTGCGCAGTTTCGTCACCTCCAACCCGCACGTGTGGGCGGCCGAGGCCGGCATTCGGCTGGCCGCCAAACCGGGCGAGCAGATCACGGATCCCTATGTCATCCCTTGGCAGGGCGGGTGGAAAATGTACTTCAAGACCGAGAGGCGCGACCCTGCACCGGGAAAACCGTCCGGGGTGCGGCCCGGCCCTCAGTAGGAGGTTTCGCCCACATACTGGGCGTCGCCGAATGCCAGGATCGGGTAGAAGATGAAACCGAGGAAAAGCAGGCCGAACCCGAAGGCCGTGCTCTGGCCGAAGTTCTTGGCCACACCGAAGGGGATCAGGATGGCGACGACAAAATTGACGAGGGGAACGAGCAGCAGCAGGAGCCACCAACCCGGTTTGCCGGCAATCTTCAGCAGGCAGTAGATGTTGTAGATCGGGATGAAGATCGCCCAGCCGGGCTGGCCGGCTTTCGTGTACAGGAGCCAACCCGTGAGCACCCCGAAAACGACCAGCGCCAGCCACACCACAATCAAAACGAAACCTGCCATGGAACAAGGCCTCCGATGCGATGATTTTGGTCCGAAATACAGGAACGCGGCCAACCGGAAGCACAAGGCCCGACCGCACCGCGCGATGATCCAGAAACTGGTCCCGCGCATTTCTCAACCGCCAAATGGGCCGCCGGCACGACGAAACCGTCCCCGGCGGCGCGACCGGGGACCCGGAAGGGTGTTCAGCACCACTTGACCGGCGGCTTCGCGGCGCGTCAGGCTGACGACCATCATGGACAAAGTGCTCACGGTGTCAGGCCGCGTGGCCAGCGGTGTGGCGGGACTGGACGAGGTGCTGGGCGGCGGGTTTGTGCCGCAGACGGCGATCCTGGTGAAGGGGCAGCCGGGCACGGGCAAGACGGTGCTGGGGTTGCAGTTCGCCGCGTCGGGCGCGCTGGAGCACGCCGAACCGTGCATCCTTGCCTCGTTCGAAGCGTTCCCCGACCACCTCCACCGCGACGCTTTGGCGCTGGGGTGGGACCTGCGCGCGCTGGAGAACCGCGGCATGGCCCGCGTGCTGTTCCTTCGCCGCGACGACCTGACGAGCGGCTTCGCCGAGCGCGAGAGCATGGCCGTGTCGCGCATCACCGACGCGGCGATGGAGATCGGCGCGAAGCGCGTCTTCGTCGACAGCGCGACGCGCTTCTGGCACCTGCCGCTGGCCGACGAGCAGCGCCAGCACACCTTCCAGGATTTCGTGCTGAAGGTGAAGGGGCTGGGCGTGACGCTGATGATGGCCGCGGACGAGGAGCCGGGGGCGGGCGCCGTGCTGCCGGCCGAGATGCACAGCGACATCGTGATCGCCCTGCGCCGCGAGTCGCCCCCGGGTTCCGCGGCCGGACCCGCGGCCGCCGTGCACACGCTGGAGGTGCTGAAGGCGCGCGCCCAGCCCGCGGCGCCCGGACGCCACCCGTACATCATCGGCCCGCGGGGCGCCGAGCTTTGGCCGGTTCCCCCGCTGGCGGGAGCCGACGGCGCGCAGCCCATCGCCGACGCGGCACCGGTGGCAACCGGGGTCCGGGGTCTGGACGCGCTCCTGGGCGGGGGATATCCCGCCGGGGGCGCGGTGCTCATCGCGGGCCTGAGCGGCGCGGGCAAGTCCGCGCTGGCGCGCGCATTCTGCGCGGCGTCGCGCGGCGCGGGCCGCGGGGTCCTGCTCGCCGCTTCCCAGCTTTCGGCGGGATCACCGGCCGATGTGACCGTGGATCCCGGCGCATGCCGCCACCCGCTGGAGTATTTCCACGCCGTGCGCGCCGCGTGGGATGCCGCCGACGCGCGCGACCTGGTGCTCGACGGCCTGCCCCTGTTTCGCATGAGGCCCGAATCGGCCGACGCCTGGGAGGCGCTGGTGCTGGCGCCGCTGGCGCGGCTTGTGGCCGCCGCCGGCGGCGTGCTGCTGGTGACGGCCCAGTGCGGCGCGCCCGATCCGGTGCACCACCTGGGCGCCAGCCCGCTCACGCCCCGGTTCGACACCGTGCTGTGCCCGGGCTACGGCCCCGGCGCCCCGGCAAGCCGCAGGCTGACCATCGTGAAAAGCGCGTGCCCCCCTCCGGCCGATGCAACGGTGGCGCTGCACCTTTCGCCCCACCCCCGCGTGGAACCCGGCGGCTGAGGGGACTGACGGTCGCGGCGCGTGCCGCAACCGCCCGGCGCGCAGGCTGGAAGCCACCACCCGAACCCACGAAGGAGAACCCCCGATGTCCGAACCAACCGCAAGTCACGCCGCCCCCCTGGACCCCGAAGGCCTGCCCATTGCCTGGATCGGCACCGGCGTGATGGGCGCCTCCATGTGCGGCCACCTGATGAGGGGCGGATGCCGCGCCACGGTGCACAACCGCACGAGGGCCAAGACGCAGCCGCTGGTGGACGCCGGCGCGGCGTGGGCCGGTTCGCCGGGCGAGGCCGCGCGCGGCGCCCGCGTGGTGTTCACGATGGTGGGCCACCCGGCCGACGTGCGCGAGGTGTACCTCGCCCCGGGAGGCATCGTGGAATCCGCCGCCCCCGGCACTTACCTCTTGGACATGACCACCTCGCCGCCGTCGCTGGCGCGCGAAATCCACGCGGCGGCGTCGGCCCGCGGCCTGCGCGCCGTGGACGCCCCCGTGTCGGGCGGTGATGTGGGCGCGCGCAACGCCACGCTGTCCATCATGGCGGGCGGGGACGCGGAGGATTACGGGGCCGTGCTGCCCCTCTTCCGGCTGATGGGGCGCACGGTCGCGCGCATCGGCGGGCCCGGCAGCGGCCAGGACACCAAGATGTGCAACCAGATCGTGATCGCCGGCCAGATGATCGGCGTGTGCGAGAGCCTGCTCTACGCCCACCGTGCCGGCCTGGACCCGGAGGCCGTGCTCGGGGCGATCCGCGGCGGCGCCGCCGGCTGCTGGACGCTGGACAACCTGGCCCCGCGCATCCTGAAGCGCGATTTCGAGCCGGGATTCTTCGTCGAGCACTTCGTCAAGGACATGGGCATCGCCCTCGACGAGGCGCGCCGCATCGGCTTCGCCCTGCCGGGCCTGGCCTTGGTGCACCAGCTGTACGTGGCGGTCAAGGCCCTGGGCCACGAACGCCGCGGAACCCAGGCCCTCATCCTGGCGCTGGAGCATTTGTCGGGGGAATAGCGGCGACACCCGAAACCGCAACGGCGGGGGCCACGCCGCCCAAGGTGGGGATTTGGGGGCGCAAGGCGGACGAGCGTTGATGGTGGAGCGGAAGGGATTCGAACCCTCGACCCTCGGCTTGCAAAGCCGATGCTCTCCCAGCTGAGCTACCGCCCCACGCGGGGGAAACGCGACAAGGGGGACTACCCGCGGAGCGGGATTCTCATTCGGCGGGCGGGCCGGTCGGGGCGACAACGGTTCCCCGCGGATGGCGGCGCAGGGCGCCGCGAACGAGGCGCGATGCGGCCACGGCGCCGCAAAGCAGCGACAGGAAGATGCCGAGGCGCACCGAGAAGGGATCGTACCACATCGTGATGGTGCCGATGCCCGCGGGCACGACCAGGGCGCGCTGGGCGAGGTTGACGGGCACGATGGCGACGGCCGCCCCGCGCCCCGTGCGGGCCTTCCAGCCGGGGGCGAACACCTCGGCCACGGGCAGCAGGCCGCGGCTTTCCGCGGCGTAGCTCAGTTTCACCCGGGCGGGTTCCCACGAGTCGAGGCGGGCGGCCACGCCCTGGCGGCCGGGACGAAGCCCGAGCGCCTCGATCACCTCCGGTTCCACGGCCGCCAGGTCGGCCGCCATGCCCCGTCCGGCCAGCTGGGCGGCGGCGTTCTCGGTGTCGGGCACCACGGCCAGGCGCGCGTTCGAGCGCGCGTAGGGGCGGGCATCGCCGTCCCACCGCCAGATGCGTTCGGCACCCGAATTTGCGCCGAAATCCTTCCATTTGCCCGGCGGCGGGTCGGGCGAGTAGGTGTGGGCGTAGAGGATCGAAAAGAGCGACCCGAAGCGGTCGCTGGCGTAACCGAGCTGCCCGGCCAGCCGCGCGTAGCGCCCCAGCACGACGGGGTGGTAGCCGGTCGGCACGCCCACGCCGTGCAGGACGCCGTCGCTCTTCAGCTGGCGCTCCTGCAGCAGGCGGAGCGGGCGCTCGGGGGCCTTGTCCAGCCGCGTGTAAACGGGCTGGATTTCCATGAGAAAACCCAGGAAACGGTCGAGCGGCTCAAACCGCACAAAGTACAGGCTGGAAACGGCAAGGGGAAGCAGGGCGGACACGGCGAGCATGGCGCAGGCGGCGCGCCGCCCGCGCGAGCCCTCGGCGTTGCGCAGCGCCAGCAGCGTGAGCGCGCATCCGAGCGACGCAAGCAGCGAGGCCATCATGGCGCCGTGGTGAAGGTGGTGGCGACGCTTCTCCTCCACCGTTGCGATGTCCAGGTTCACGCCCCAGTTGCGCGTGAGACAGTAGAGTGCCGCGGCGAGGCCGGCGACCAGCACCGTGGCGAGAAACACGGTGGCCCAGCCGTCGCCCGTCAGCGCGTTCATGCGCCGCAGGGGACCGGCCGTGCCGTCGGGACGGCGCAACAGCCCGCCCGCGAGCGGCCTCGACACGAGCCGCTCCAGCCCCAGCGCGGCCAGCGAAACCAGCGCAAAATCTGCCACGAACAGGAACGATCCGGGGCTGCGGAAACGATGGAAACCGGGAAGCACGGCGTACAGCGCGCGGTAAACGGGCGTGTAACGGCCCAGGCCGACGATCACGGAAACCAGGGCCGCCGCCAGCAGGAAATGGCGCAGGCGGCCGCGTCCCCGCAGCCAGCCGACCGCGGCCAGCAGCAGGAGGACCGGTCCCAGGTAGTCGCTGACGATGCGCTCGCCCCAGGCGCCGAAATAGGGAACCCGGCTGTCGCGCGACGAATCCCCGAAAAGCCGCGGAACGGCGTACTCGAACAGTTCCAATGGGGGATACGACGTCTCCACGGCCTCCTCGAAAGACACGCCCTGCGCGCGGTTGGAAACGGCCCCCATTTCGCCGCCGGGAAAGGATTGGGCCGCGGAGAACACGAAACTGCCCCCGACCGCCAGGGCGAAAAGCGCGCCCATGCCCGCGCCCCGGGCCCAATGTCGTCCCGCCAGGACGGCCACCACCGGGTCGGCCCCGGCACGCCGGGCGGACCGCGCCGAATCCGCGGCACGGACCCCGCAGGCGGCCAGCAGGTACATCGCCGCGAGCCACATGGTCGCGTACCAGACCTGCGCGTGGCTGGCAAAAAGCTGCATCGCCCCGGCAAACGCCAGCAAGATGGCGGCCTCCGCCTGGCGGCGGGTCGGAAGGAGATCGTCGGCCCACGCCGGCAAGCCGGGCCGGGGCGGGTGCGGCGGACGGTTGCGCCGCGGAGCCAGGCCGCGCGCCCCCAGCAGGGCGGCGGGAACCCACGCGATGGCGATCATCTTCTGCAGGTGGCCCGCGTGGGAAAGGGTGAGGAAATGCCCCGACAGGGCAAACGCCGCGCCCGCAAACAGCGCCACCGGCCTGCGGCATCCCAGCGCCCTCGCCCACGCGAAGAACCCGGCCGCCGCCACCCACACCGCGAGCGCGTACTGCAGCGTGAACGCCGTGTTGTGCGGAAACACGAAATACAGCAGCTGTGACGGGTAGAACGGGCACAGCGCGAAGCTTCCCACGAAGGGCAGGCCGAAGAAAAGGTACGGGCACCACAGCGGGATGCGCCCCGTCTCGCGGATCGTGTTCCACCCGTACAGGTGCATGATGTAGTCGTGGGAATAGGTGTCGGTGCCGTAGACGAAGTTGGACGAGCCCAGCGCGGGCGCAAAAAGCGCCAGTGCGAGCGCGAGGAAGCCCATGGCGGTGAGCGTGCGCGCGGGCCGTGGCCGGGCACACCAGTCGGCAGCCCGGGCCGCCGCGGCGCGGAAGGCCGCGCGCCGGTCTATGGCGTTCGTCTCGTCGGTCATGAATTCCGGTGGCCGCGCACCGCGTTCACCCTTGCGTTGGGCGGCCTGCACGACAATATCACTCCATCGTGAAGACCCCGGCAAGTCACACGCAACGCGGAATTTGCCCGCCGCCGCCGGAACCGGACCCGAAGCGGGCCGCCCGTGCCACGCTCGTCCTGCTTCTGTCGCTCGTGTTCCTGGCGGTGTTTTCCGGTTGTTCGCGGCAGACGCCCCCCGCCGCGGACGCCAAGGCGCCCGTCACGCTCGAATTCTGGGATTTCCCCCACCTGCCCGTCACCAACAACTACATCATGGACACCGTGGCCGCCTTCGAGCGGGAGAACCCCGGCGTCCGGATCCGCTACACCAAGCTGCCGTGGCAGGACGGCCAGCAGAAGGTGATGCTGTCCGTGAATTCGGCCAACCCGCCCGACATCTGCGGGCAGGTCGGCGTCAGCACCTCGTTCATCGCCCAGGATGTGCTCGAGCCGATGAACGCCTACCTGGCGCCCGTGCTGGCGGATTTCCACAAGTCCTACATCGACAGCGTCAGCTACCGTGGCACGATCTACGCCGTGCCGTGGTACAAGGCGTGCTATGTGATGCTGCTGAACCTGGACGTCTTCGACCGGCTCGGCGTGGCGCCGCCGAAGGACGGCCGCTGGACATGGGACGAGTTCGTGTCCGCGCTGAAGGCGCTGACCAAGTACGAGACGCCGGACGGCAAGCTGCACGACGGAACGCCCCCCCCGCGTGCGCTCGTGAACTGCCGCCAGTACTGGGGCCTGAGCACCAACCTGGGGCCGATGGAGTACGAGGCCTACACCGTGATCTTCAACGCCGGGGGCCGCGTGCTGACCGAACGCCCCGACGGGCGGATCGAGAGCACCCTGACGGAACCGCCCTTCATCGAGGGCCTGCGGCGGCTCGCCTCACTGGAGTTCGAGCACCACGTCGCCATGCCGGGCATCGGCGCGATGACGCAGGAGCAGAGCTGGGGCGTGTGGCGCGACAGCCGGGCGGTGGCCGTGACCATCCAGGGCGCCTGGTGTGTGACGGCCGTGAAGCGCTACAACGAGGACCTGGAGCGGACCAACGAGCGCAAGCGCGCCGAGGGCCGCGCCGGCGAAGTCACACGGCCGATCCGGTGGGCCGTGGTGTCGCCCCCGTGCGACAGGGAAACAACGCCCGTGCTGGGCTCCACCGGTCTCGGCACCTATGTGGTCTTCCGCCAGAAAGACGCGCGCAAGCGCGACCTCGCGGCGAAGTTCGTCCTGCAGCTCACGGGCGGGCGCGGCCAGCAGGTGCTCAAGGAGGAGAATGTGTACCCGTCGCGCATCAGCGCCGGAAACCCGTTCGCCGCCGACCCGATGCTGGGGCCCGTGTTTGCGCTCTTCCCCGACGGCATCCTTTCGCCGCTGCTGCCCGGCGGCGAGCGCGTGGACAAGATGCTTCAACAGGAAATCCAGCGCGCCGTGCTGCGCGACCCGGCGAGCGGCCGCCCGCAAGCCACGCCCGAGCAGGCCGCCCGCGACGCCGACGCCAAGGTCCGCGCCATCATCGCGCGCGCGCAACGAAGGTTCGGCGCGCCAAAGTGAGTGGCACGGGCGTCCCGCCCGTGAAACCGGATCGGGAGCCCGTTGGCCCGGCAATCCGCAAAATCCACCGATACAACCCGCGTTCCGGAGGCCCGGCATCCCGGCGCAATTCCCCCGGGCTGCTCCAACCTCACGGGCGGTGAAAACGCCCGTCCCACCATCGAACTGGTGCCTACAGGTCCTCTTCCACCCTCAAGATGAAGGGCTGGCCCTGCGTGATGCCGGTGGATGCGATGTCGGTCAGGGCGGCCTGCACGCTCTTCTCGACAGCCTTGTGGGTGACAATGATGACCTCGGCCGCGTCGGTCCCCGGGGTGCCGCGCTGGATCATGCTGCGGATCGAGACCTGGTGGTCGCCCAGCGCGCCGCTGAGCCGCGCCATCACGCCCGGCCGGTCCGACACGCTAAAGCGCAGGTAGTAGCTCGTCTCCAGTTCGGTGACGGGGCGCAGGTTCTTCGCGCCCGGCGGCACGGCGAGGCGGTGCTCGTCGGGTCGCGTGTCGCGCCCCAGCGCGGCGGCGATGGCCGCCACGTCGCTCAGGATGGCGCTGGCCGTCGGGTCCTGCCCCGCGCCGCGCCCGTAGAACATCGTGCGCCCGACCAGGTCGCCCTCCACGAGGATGGCGTTGAACACGCCGTTCACGTTCGCCAGCAGGGCGGTGCGGGGGAGCAGGGTGGGATGCACGCGCACCTCCACGCGCCCGTCGGCGCCGGCCTTGGCGATGCCCAGCAGCTTGATCGCGAAGCCCAACTCGCGCGCGTACTCGAGGTCCACCTGGCGCAGCCGCGTGATGCCCTCCACGAAAACGTCGGTGAAGCGGATGTCCTGTCCGAACGCCAGCGAGGCGAGCACCGCCGTCTTGTGGGCCGTGTCGTAGCCCTCGATGTCGTAGGTCGGGTCGGGCTCGGCGTAGCCGTGGGCCTGCGCCTCCGCCAGCACGGCCTCGAACGCCTTGTGCTGCTCGGCCATCGCCGTCAGGATGTAATTGCACGTGCCGTTGAGGATGCCGTACACGCTGCGGGTGCGGTTGGCCGTCAGGCCCAGTTCCAGGCTTCGGAGGATAGGGATGCCGCCGCCCACGCTGGCCTCGCACAGCAGCGCCGCGCCGTGGTCCGCCGCCGTCTTCCACAGGTCCGCGCCAAACGTGGCCATCATGGCCTTGTTCGCCGTGACGACGTGCTTGCCGGCCCTGAGGGCCTTCTCCACGAAGGTGCGCGCCGGCTCCAGCCCGCCCACCAGCTCGATCACCACGTCGATGGCCGGATCGTTCAGGATCGCGTTCGCGTCCCCGGTCACGATGGCCGGGTCGTAGTCGCAGTCGCGTTTGCGCGCCGTGTCCACGTCGGCGATGCGGGCCAGGCGGATCTCCGCCCCGACGCGGCCGCCCAGCAGGGCGCCGTTGCGGTTCAGCGCGTTCACCACGCCCGTCCCGATGTTGCCGAATCCGATGAGCCCGACCTGAATCGTTTTGCCTGCCATGTGCGTGACCTGTCTCCCGTTGGAAAGTTGCTTGGCGTATCTCGGGGTCTTCGCTAACGCCATCGCAACCGGGATCGCCACCGGTTTTTTCGCGGAGGCCGGGCGGCCGGGGCGGTCGGATTGAAAAACGGGGAAAACCCTGTCCCCCCCCGCGCCCCCTCTCCCGCTTGAATGTTCAATTCTCCCCGCGCTACCCCAACCGTGTGACCTTCGACCTGCGAGTCCTCGAGTTCGACGCCGTGCGGGAGCTGCTTTCCGCCCGGTGCGTGTGCGAACTGGGCCGCCGCCGCGTGGCCGAACTGCATCCGTCCGCGGATGCGGGATCGCTGCGCGCGGCCATCGGCCTCGTCACGGAAATGATGGGCCTGCTCGCGCAGCGTCTCGAGCCGCCCATCCACGGCCTGCGCGACGTGACCGCGTCGCTGGCCAAGGCCGCGCGCGAGCGCGCCGTCCTCGAGCCCGACGAACTCCTCGGCATCAAGGACTTCCTGGAAACCGCCGGCCACATGCGCTCGTTCTTCGCGGCCCACGCCGCCGACGCGCCGGGCCTGCATGCCATGGCGCAGCCGCTGTTCCACGTGCCGGCGCTCATCCGCTCGATCGACGAGAAGATCGGCCCCGACGCCCGCGTCCGCGACACCGCGAGCGACGAGCTGCGCTCGATACGCCACGAGACGCTGGCCGTGGAGACCCAGATCCAGAAGGACCTGCAGCGCATGGTGCGCGCCCTGACCGACTCGGGCGACCTGCAGGACGACTTCTTCACCCTGCGCAACAACCGCTACGTGCTGCCCGTGCGCAGCGACCACCGCGGCCGGGTGAAGGGCATCATCCACGACTCGTCCAACAGCGGCGAGACGGTCTTCATCGAGCCGTTCGAGATCCTGGAGATGTCCAACCGTCTGGCCGAGCTGCGCATCCGCGAACGCGAGGAGGTCATCCGCGTCCTGATGCGCGTGGCCGTCCACGTGCGCGACGAGCTGAACGTGCTGACGAGCAACGCGGGCATCATGGGCGAGTTCGACCTGGTGTACGCCCGCGCGCGTTTCGGCGCGGACAACCGCTGCGCCTTCCCCAACCTGACCGAACCCGACCGCCCCCTGCGCCTCGCCGAGGTGCACCACCCGCTGCTGTACGCCGACTCGCCCGGGGCTTCGCGCCCGCTGAACCTGGCGCTCGACCCCGGCGACCAGGTGGTCATCATCACCGGACCCAACGCCGGCGGCAAGACGACGGCCCTGAAGACGATCGGCCTGACCATCCTGCTGGTGCAGTGCGCCGTGCCAGTGCCCCTCAGCCCCAGGAGTCACATGCCCGTGTTCCGGCATGTGCTGGCCGACATCGGCGACGAGCAGAGCATCCTGGAGGGCGTCTCCACGTTCAGCGCCCACATGAAGCGCATGGTGAGCGTGCTGGCCAAGGCGGACGGCGAATCATTGGTGCTGTTGGACGAGCTGGGCACCGCGACCGATCCCGGCGAGGGTTCGGCCCTTTCGGTGGCCATCCTCGAATCGCTGGCCGAGCGCGGTGCGGTGGCCGTGGCCACGTCGCACCTGGGATCGCTGAAGGCGTGGGCGCACGCCTATCCCTCGGCGCGCAACGCCTCATTCCGGCTGTCCGAGCGCGACCACCGCCCCACCTTCCAGCTCACGATGGACCTGCCGGGCATCAGCGAGGCCCTGGTGATCGCCGAACAGGTGGGCCTGCCCCCGGAGATCATCGAGCGCGCGCGCGCCCTTCGCCCCGCGGGCGAGGGGGAGGCCACCGAACTCCTGCTGGCGCTGAAGCGGCGCGAGCAGGAGATGGAGGACCGGATCGCCGACCTGGAACGCGAGCGCGGGATCCTGGCAGCCGCGCAGCGCCAGGCCGAGGAGGCGGTTGCCCGCCTGCGCGAGGAGAAGCGCGAGACGCGCCGCCGGCTGGTGGAGGAAAACCAGCGCGAGATGGAGGAGTTCCGGGCGCGTGTGAACACGCTGATCGCCCACCAGCCGTCGCGCCAGCAGCTCGCCGCCGCGCGGACGGAACTGGAGCAGGCGCTGTCCTCGGCACGCGGGGAGGAACAGGCCCTGCGCGGGGCCGCGGCGGCCGCGGCCGCCGGGCCGCTCACGGTGGGCTCGAGGGTGCGCCTGGAGCGCATGCACGAAGACGGCGTGGTGGAGGAACTGAATCCGAAACGCGGCGAGGCCCGCGTGACCCTGCGCAACATGACCGTGACGGCGCGGATCGAGGAGTTGTCGCTCCTTTCGCCGGAAGAGGTGCTGCGCGACGAGCCGTCGCCCGGTTCGCAGGTGCGCTACCGCCGCCCGGGGGACATGCCCCTGTCCATCGACCTGCACGGCCGCCGCGTGGACGAGGCCCTGCGCATGGTGGACAAGTTCATTGACGACGCCCTGGCTGCCGGGATGAGCCATGTGCGCCTCGTGCACGGCCACGGCAGCGGCGCCCTGCGCCGCGCCATCCACGAAATGCTGCGCGAGCACCCCCAGGTGCGCGCCTTCCGCCACGGCAACCCCGGCGAGGGCGGCGGCTCGGTGACGGTGGCAGATTTCAAGTAGCGGCGGCCGCCGGCCAGGCCGGCGCCGCTACAGCTTCTCCACCAGCGCCGGAATCTCGCCGTAGTGCCCTTCGGCCAGCAGGCGCCCGTATTCCGCAAGGCCGCCCTTGTCCCACACCGTGCGCCAGGCCGTCCAGACGTCGCCGGTCTGGCCGTGCAGTTCCATCTGGCGGCCCACCAGCGACGCCTCCGCCGCGATGAACTGCGACAGCGCCCCCGCGTCCATCACCGGCATCGCGCGGGCGATCGCCGCCAGGCGGTCCACGATCACCGCCGTCAGGCGCGCGCCGTCGGCGCGGGTCGCGTGCGCCTTCGGGTCGCGCCCCCACACGCCCTGGTGGGGCGCCTCGCCCAGGGCCCCCAGATCCACGCTGTCGGGGAACAGTTCCATCATCAGGCTCGTCTCGCCCCACGCCGCGTGGTCGCCCGTGTAGCCGGCGTCCAGCGCCAGCAGGTACTCGGGGGTTCCCAGCACCGGGATGCCCAGCGTGCGGCTCATGCGCACGGCGACGTCGCGCACCACCATCTGCTGCCCCGCGCCGTAGTGCCCCGTCAGCACGATCACGCCGCGGAACCCGTTGCGTTTCGCCTCCATGCAGAGCTTCTCCAGCCACGGCCCGAACTGCGGCGCAAACGTCTGGTCGTCGGGCTCGATCACCCAGGTGAACGGCTCCTTCAGGCCGCCGACGCCGCCGTAGTGGGCCGGGGCCACGAGGCCGCCCCCCAGGCGCGCCGCGCGCACGCACAGCTCGTGCGCCTTGAGCGAATCCACGCCCAGCACATTCTGCTCACCGTGCCACTCGATGGTTCCCAGCGGCTGGTAAAGCACCGGGCAGGCCGCCACCGCTTCGCGCACCGCCGCCGGCCGCAGATACTCCAACCGCACCTCGCGTCCGCCTGGTTCCATCGCCGTGCCCTCCTCCGTAGGTAAAATGAAGACCCCCGCAATCCACCAACCCGACTCCCCGAAACGCAAGCCCCGCAACCGACCACAATAACGCATCGGATTTGAAAGCGGGATGGTCCACGGGGTGCATGGAAAAACCCGGGTCGCGGTGTCCTGGGAGGCTTTGTGCCGCTTCCAAGGCCCGCAACTGCGGATCCAGAACCCGCGCGGTCCAGGAGCATCCCTCGGTGCTCTTCGCGTCGGCTGTGACTGGCTCGCTACTCCGGCGGTTGCGGTTCCGGGCCGCGCTTGCCGCCGCGGATCCACTCCTGGCGGGCCAGGGTGAAGGCGCGCATCCGGTCCATGCGCGTGAGGGCCACGTTGTGCGCCGTGGGGGCGGGCGTGGCAAAACCGCCGCTGCCCGGTTCGCCGGCCGGCTTGTCCGGCTGGGCCTGCGGCTGCACGCCGCTTGGCTGGATCAGCCGCGCCAGCACGCTTTTCGCCGCCATGTTCTGGTGGGTATTTCTGGACAGCGCTATCAGCGGGTCCTTCAGCGGCGGGGGGGCGGGGTTCAGGCGCGACAGGATGTCGGTGAGTTTCGCCTTGGCCGGGTCGGGGCCGGATTCGAGGACCTTCAGCAGTTCGGCGTGCAGGTGGTTGAGGACGTTCGACGGCACGGGCGGAGAGCCATAATCCACGAGGGCGGTGGCCGCCGCCGCGGCCACGATGTTGTCCTTGTCCGTCAGGTGGGCCGCAATGTCGGGAAGCGCGGCAACCACCTTGCGCTGGGCCAGCCCGGCCATGGCGGCAACCTTCTTGGCCCGGCGCTTGGAACTGAGCAGGTACGACCCCTGCAGGTCCTTGATGAGGGTCAGGTCATCCGCGCTGACCGCCACCGGGCTCACGGCCACGCTGGACGGTGTGGGGTCATCCAGTCCGGGCATTTCGCCCGGGTCCGCCGCGTCGCCCCTGGGCAGGGCCTGCTTCATCATGGCGCGGCCCTTTCCGCTTTTCATGTGGGACTGGAACAGGATGTCCGCGGCTTCGCGGCCGGGACGGGGCAGGCGCCCGGCCTGCACCTGCTCGAACAGGTCGCCCAGGCACTCGGCCGACTCCTCGGTGTCGATCTTGTCCACGGCGTAAATCAGCGAGGCGAGCACCTGGTCTTTGCGCAGTTCCACCTTCTGCTCGGTGGCCACGTCCATCACCATCTCGCGGTTGTAGGCCGACCTGGGCGTGTCGTCGTGCAGGAAAGTGTTGAGCAGCATCTGGCGCAGGACGGGAAGCGCGCTGGGGTCGGGGTTTTTCCCGTAGAACTCGCCCAGCGCGAGATACGCGCCGCCCCACGACTTGGCGTGGGTGAGGGCGGCCTGGTTGATGGCGGGCAGGGCATGGGGCGCCAGGCGCTCCAGCAGATCCAGCAGGGGCTGGCGGAAACCGAGGGGCGCGTTGCGCGCGGCGCGGGCCAGTTCGGGCCGGTCGATCGTCCACAGGGCGGCTGTCGCCACCTGCGCCGCCCAGTTCAGCTGGGGCGCGGCATAGGTTTCCAGCGGACCCTGGAAGAAAGCCAGCACCGAGCGGATGACCAGTTCCGTGTCCTTGATCGGAACGGCCTTCATCACGTGCGCGATGAGCTGCGACCGCGTGGTGGGATCGAGAGGACGCGCCAGACGCCCCAGCGCGGCGATGTGGGAAACGGCCTCGCGGCGCATTTCGCCCTCGATGACGCGCCCGCTGACCGACACCTCGAGGCCGCGGAGAAGGCTCTTCTCGGCCAGCGGTCCGCCGATGGAACCGAGGGCGAAAACCGCCTCGGCGTGGGCCGCGTGCTTGCGGTCGGCGGCGATCTTGACAAGCCACTCGGTGCATTCCGGGTTTCCCAGCAGGCCCAGCGTCTCCACGGCAAGAGGGCCGATGCGCCCCGTGGACCTGGCCTGGGCGAACGCGAAGTACGGGTCAAAGACGCGCGGGTTCGCCCCCAGGTCGCCCAGCACCTTCGCGGCCACGGTCCGGGCCGTGCGCCCGAGCGTGATGAACAGCCGCTGCTCCACCCCGGCCAGGGCGCCCGTGGCGCTCAGTTCCTTGGGCGAGAACTCCACAAACAGCTGCGTCGCCTCGTGGAACTTGTGGTGGGCCGGGCTCAGGAGGCAGCAGCGGATGATGGCCCGCATCTGGGCCGTGAACGATTCGTAATCCTCGGGGTTCGGGTCGTGGATGGCCATGCGGCCGGGCAGCGAGCGGCTCAGTTCCACGGTCGCCTGGGTGAGTTCCACCCGGGTCCCGGCCACGGACGGGCGTTCGCGGCGCACCGCGGCCACGCCCGCGCGCTGGAATTCCTCCTCCATGTCGGTCGCGGCCAGCGCATCGAGGTCGAACTTCTGCGGCGCGCGCGACACGGCGCGCACCAGCGCGGAGGCGCGGTCCTTCTCGTAGAGCAGGCCGCCCAGGATGTTTCCCACCTGGCGCGCGCGGTCCGTGCGCTGTTCCGGCTTCTCGGCCAGCCCCACCAGGAGGCGGACCGCCTCCTCGGCCCGTGCCATCTCGTTGCCCTTCACCGCCTCCACCAGGTCGTTGGCAAGGCGCTCGCCCGCCAGTTCCGCCAGGCGCCTGTTCCACAGGGCCGTCAGTTCCAGGTCGGCGCGGAAAGGCGCCTCCAATAGATTGGCAAACTCCTCGGGCAGCTGGTTCACGAAGGACTCGCAGAACTCGTGGACTGCCGCGACGTGAAAGTCCGCGTAAAGGCGGGCCAGCACGGTGCCGATGTCGTGGGCCGCCTTGCGCGGATCGCTGCCCCGCATCAGTTCGGCGGCCCCATGGTAGGCGGCATCCGCCCGCCCGTGGGCGAGCGCCGCGCGGATGGTGTCGGTCGTGGTCATCGTCGCTCCCCGCAATGAAAATGCAGTCAGCCACGGGGGGGCGGGGGTTGCAACCGGATTTGCGCCGGCGGACCCGGCAGGATTTCCCCCGGCTTCCGCATCCGCGGTGACGGCCGGGGGGCCGCGGCGCAAGCAAATCCTTGCCCCGGCTGTACAACATGGCAATCTGGCGGTCCATGGGTCGTTTTTCCAAACTGGAAACGGGCGACGCGGGCGAGTCGGGGCAGACCCCCTCCCCCGCGGCGGTCCGGGCGCGCGCGGCGGCCGCCGCGGACGCCAATTCGCCGATCTACGACCACGGCTACTACGCGGCGGAGGCCGACCGCCTCTTCTTCGCGGGAGAATTCGAAAAGGCGCTGCGCGTCTACTCGCGGGCCATCCAGGCCGACCACGCGCAGATCGGGCCGTGGCTGGGCCAGGTGCTGTGCCTCGTCGAGATGAAGCAGACCAAGGAGGCGCTCATCTGGGTCAAGCGCGGCCTCGAGCTGTTTCCCGAGGAGGCCCGGATGATCTCGCTGCAGGGCGTGGCCTACGCCCAGCAGGGAATGTTGCAGCGCGGCATCGGGTGCAGCGATTACGCGCTGCAGATCACCGCCGCCGACCCGATGGTCTGGCTGCTCCGCGGGCAGATCCTGACCCTGGCCGACAACCGCAACGCGCAGGCGTGCTTCGACAAGGCCATGGAGACGCGCCGCCCGGGGGAGTGGCAGGTCCCCATGATGGCCGGGATGTTCCTGCTGGAGCGGCGAAAGTGGACCCAGGCCGCGGAGTTCCTGCGCAAGGCGGTGGCCGAAAACACCGGCCTGGACCACCTGTGGGTCCTGCTGGGCAAGGCCAACGAGCAGCTCGGCGTCACCCAGGCCGCGCTGGACGCGTACCAGGCCGCCCTGGACCTGAACCCATCCAACCAGCAGGCGCAAAACAGCGTGGCGCGGCTTTCGCGGACACCGCTGCTCGTGCGCGTCGCGCGGCGGCTGATGGGCCGGTGACCGGGCCGCCCCGGGATTTCCGGCGCCCGCGTCCCCGGCCTGCTATCCCACGCGTTTCTGGAAGCGCACCGAGCTGAGCACGACCAGGATCACGGCGAATCCCGCGAGGGCCAGCGTCTGCGGCCAGAGGGCCCAGAAACCCGCGCCCCGCAGGATGATGCCGCGCAGGATCTGGACATAGTACGTGACCGGGATGGCGAAACTGATCGCGTAGATGGGCGCGGGCATCGTTTCCCGCGGGAACGCGAACCCGGACAGCAGCACGCTGGGCAGCATGACCAGCAGGCCCATCTGCATGGCGTGGGCCTGGTTGGCGGCGAACGTCGAGATCAGGATGCCCAGCGACAGGGCGGGCAGCAGGAACAGCGCCGACAGCGCCAGCAGCAGGAACCGGTCCCCCTGGATTTCGACGCCGAACAGCAGCCGCATCAGCGCCAGCACGAACACGGTCTGGATCATCCCGATCACCGCGTAGGGGATGAGCTTGCCGATGATGAGCGCCTCCTTGCTGACCGGCGTCACGCTCAGCTGCTCCAGCGTTCCCCGCTCGCGCTCGCGCACGACGGCGAACGATGTCAGCATCACGGTGACAATCTGGAGGATGATTCCCACCAGTCCCGGCACGTAGAAGTGGCTGCTCTCCAGGTCGGGATTGAACAGCACGCGCGGCCGGACCTCCAGGGCCATCGTGTCCACCGTGGTGCCCGCGCTTCCCAGCGACTGCAGCAGGCCCAGGTTGCGCCCCGTCTGCACGGCGTTGGTCGCCACCACGCTGTCGGAGCCGTCCACCAGCAGCTGCACGGTGGCCTGCTCGCCGCGCAGGAGCCGGGCGCCGAAGTCGGGCGGAATGAGGATGGCCGCCTTGGCCCGTCCGGCCACGATGCGCCGGCGGGCCTCCTCGGTGCTGGCCACCCGGTCCACGATGTCGAACGTGCCCGTGTTGGCGAAGCGCTGCTCGAGGCGGCGGCTCTCGGCGCCGCGGTCCATGTCGAACACCACGGTCGGGATGTGCTGCACGTCCATGTCGATCGCGAAGCCGAAGATGATCGTCTGGAAAACCGGGATGAGAAACACGAAGCGCGTGCTGGGGTCGCGGCGGACCTGGAGCAGCTCCTTGTAGATGACGGCGGCGAGTCCGCGCAGCACCGGCGGGCCTCAGCTTTTCCCCGCGGATGCGGCCGCCAGCGAGGCGGCGTGGCTCCGGGTCAGCATCACGAAGACATCCTCGAGCGAAGGCTCCGCCGGCCGCACCCCGCGCACGGTGAGGCCCCCGGCCTCCAGGGCGCGGCGGATCGCCCCCTCGCCCAGGTCGTCGCGCACCAGCAGGTGGATGTCCTGGCCGAACAGCGTTGCGTCAGCCACGCCCGCCAGCGTGCGCAGGCGCGCGAGGGCAACCCGGCTCTGCTCGCACTCCAGCACCAGGCGGCGGTGCCCCGGGGGCGTCACCTCGGGCATGGCCTTCAGCGCGTCGGGCCGCCCGGTCACGATCAGTTTCGACATGTAAATGTAGCCGACGTCGCTGCAGCGCTCCGCCTCGTCCATGTAGTGCGTCGTGACAAACAGCGTCGTGCCCTGGCTGGAGAGGCGGAACAGCAGGTCCCACAGCTCGCGCCGCGCGACGGGATCGATGCCCGCGGTCGGCTCGTCCAGGAAAATGATGCCCGGCTCGTGCAGCAGTGCGCAGACCACGGCGAGGCGCTGTTTCCATCCGCCCGACAGGCGCCCGGCCAGGCGCGACACAAAGGGTTCCAGGCCCGTCATCTCCACCAGTTCCCCGCGGCGCGAGCGCAGTTTATCCGGCCCCAGCCCGTAGATGCGGCCGAAAAAGCGGATGTTCTCGTCCACCGTCAGGTCCTCGTAGAGGCTGAACTTCTGGGACATGTAGCCGATGCGGCGCTTCACCGCCTCGGGGTTGCGCACGACGTCGATGTCGTCGAGGGTGGCCTGTCCGGCCGAGGGCGCCAGCAGGCCGCACAGCATGCGGATGACCGTGCTCTTGCCGGACCCGTTGGGTCCGAGAAAACCGTAAATGGCGCCGCGGGCGATGTCGAAATCCACGCCGTCCACGGCGGTGAAGGCGCCGAAGCGGCGCGTCAGCCCGCGCACGCGGATCGCGGGAGGGGCGGCGTCCCCGGTCACGGCTTCTTCCCGGCGGGCACGCGCACGTCGGCGAACATCCCGGCGCGCAGGTCCTCCGCGCCGTCGGTCACGTCCACCTTCATCTCGAAGACGAGCTCCGCCCGCTTCTCGGTCGTCTGCACGTTGCGCGGCGTGAACTCGGCCTCGGCGGCCAGGCGCCGGACCTGTCCCTTAAATTGACGCCCGGGCCAGGTGTCCACCGTCACGGTGACGTCGGCGCCCGGTTTCATGTCGCCCAGCCGGTTTTCCGGCACGTAACAGCGCACCCACGGCCTCGTGCGCAGGTAGAGGATGGCCACGGTCTCGCCCGCGCGCACGAGGTCGCCCGGGCGCAGGTCCAGCGTGTCCACCAGCGCGTCGGCGGGCGCGGAGATGCGCATCTCGTCGAGCTGCGCCTGGAGGCGGGCCACGTTGGCCCGGGCGGCCTCCACGGCGGCCCGCGCCGCGGCGACCTCCTCCGGGCGCGCGCCGTTGCGCAGCCGGTCCAGGTCAGCCTGGGCCTGCTTCAGCTGGGCCTCCGCCACGCCGATCTCCTCGGGGCGCGAGCCGCTGCGCACCAGCGCCTCGCGCTGCAGCGCCACCTGCAGCAGGGCGACGGCGTTGTCGTGATCCGCGCGTTTGCGGTCCAGGTCGCGGAGTTCCACCGTGCCCAGCTTGCGCAGCGTTTCCGAGCGCTCGAGTTCCTTCTTCGCCAGGTCCAGCGCGCTGCGGGCGCTGGCCACCTGGGCCTCGGCCTCGCGGACTTCCTCGTCGCGGAAACCCTTGCGCCGCATCTCCAGTTCGGATTTGCGCGCGTTCACAACGCCCTCGGCGCGGGCGATGTCCTCCTTGCGGGATCCGGCCTGGAGCAGGTCGAGCTGCGCCTGCGCCTGCGCCTGCGAGGCCCGCGCCTGGGCGAGCTGCGCCTGCAGCTCCGCGTCGTCGAGGAACACGATGGCATCGCCGGCCTTGACGGTGCGCCCCTCCTCGGCGGCGACGCGCGCGACGCGCCCGCCCACCTTCGAGCCGATGCGGACGTCGTCCACCTCCACCCGTCCGCTGACCACCAGCTCGCCGCTGTTGCGCGAACACCCCGCCAGCAGCAGTGCGGCGGCGGTGGCCACAGATCGCCAATGGGCGGAGTTAATCATCGTCTGCATGGAACTGCCGATAACGCGCGGCAGTCAACTGTTTTCGGGTGCGGTGGCCTGTTCTATCCCTGCAGCGTGGCGTATGCTTTGACGAGCGCCTCGCGCGAGTAGCGCCAGTCCAGGCTCGATTCCAGCCGTTCGCGGCCAAAGGCGCCCATGCGCGCGCGGCGCTCCGGATCGTCCAGCAGCTCCACGATTTTGTCCGCGAAATCCGCCACGTCGTTCGGTTTCGCATACAGCGACGCCTCGCCCGCGGAGTAACGCCCCTCGGTCATCTCGAACTGCACGATCGGCTTGCCGACGGCCATGTACTCGAGCACCTTGTTCATCGTGCTCTTGTCGTTCATCTCGTTCACGAGGTCCGGGTTCACGCACACGTCCGCGGTGGACAGGTAGCGCAGCAGGTCCGCGTCGGGGATGCGGCCCGTGAATTCCACATGGTCGCCCAGGCCCAGGTCCACGGCCAGTTTTTCCAGCGCGGGTCGCTCCGGCCCGCTGCCCACCAGCGCGAAGAACGCGTCCGTCCGCCCCGTCTCGCCCGTGATGCGGGCGATGGCGCGCAGCAACAGGTCCACCCCCTCCTGCTTGCCCATGACCCCCAGGTACACGACGAGGTGTTTGCGCCCGCGCCGCAGCGTGTCGTCGGGCGGCACGGGGAGAAACTTGGCCGTGTCGGGCGCGCTGCGCACGACGTGCACCTGTTCGGGTTTCTTGCCGCCGCGCCCCAGGGCGATCGCCCGGTAACTCTCGTTCGTCGAGATCACGAGGTGGGCCGTGCGGTAGGTCATCCGCTCCAGCCAGAGCAGCACGCGGTAAAGCCCGTCGCGCCGCGCGTACTTCGCCTCGTACAGCTCGGGGTTGATGTCGTGCTGGTCGAACACGAAGCGCACGCCGAAGGGGCGGAACATCAGCGCCACCAGGAAGATGTTGTCGGGCGGGTTGCACGCGTGCACGATGTCGAACCCGCGCGTGAGATACACGCGCCAGGCCAGCAGCGCCTCGGCCAGGAAGGCCCAGCCGTACTCGGCGACGAAGCCGCCCAGGCCGCGGTCGCCCTCGAAGGGAAGCGAATGGCGGTACACGGCGATGCCGTCGATGACCTCGTGGCGCTTCTCGAAACCGCGCCCCGCGGGGCAGATCACGGTGACCTCGTACCCCGCGTCGCGCAGCGCCTGCGACTCGAGCCATACCCGGCGGTCGAAGGGGACCGGCAGGTTCTCGACGATGATGAGTACGCGTCGGCGGCGCGTCGGCGTCACCAGCAGATGCCCCGGTAGTTGCCGCCCGAGGCCAGGGAGCGGGTGATGCGCACGAAATCCAACACCACCTGGTCCTCCCCCGCGCGGCCGGGCACGGTGGCGAACTCGGGGTCGCCGTTGCCGATCACGATGCAGCCGGCGCGCGCGAGCACCTCGTCCACGCTGTCCACGAAAAGCTGCGTGAAGTGGGGGATCTGCTTCTCGATGAACGTGCGGTTCGCCCCCAGCAGTTTCGACGGGTTCACATTGCGGTCGTAGATGCACACCTCGAAGCCCTTGCCAATCAGCGTCTCCACCACTTCGACGAGCGGGCTCTCGCGCAGGTCGTCCGTCCCGGCCTTGAAGCTGAGCCCCAGCAGGCCCACCCTGCGGTGGCCGCTGTCGTAGATCATGCGCAGGCCCGAGCGGATGTGGGCGCGGTTGCTCTCGGACACATGGGCCAGCACCGGCACGGCCACGTCCAGCGTGCGCGCCTTGTGGTTCAATGCGCTCAGGTCCTTGGGCAGGCACGACCCGCCGTAGGCGAAACCGGGGCGGAAGTAGGCGGGCGAGATGTTCAGCTTCGTGTCGCGGCAGAAGATCTCCATCACGTCGTGGCCGTCCACGCCAAGCGCCTTGCACACCGAGCCGATCTCGTTGGCGAACGCCACCTTCAGGGCGTGGTACGAGTTGTTCACGTACTTGATCATTTCGGCGGTGCGCACGGGCACGGCGATGAAATCCGCGGGCACCCCGGCGTACATCGCGCGCAACGCCTCGGTGGCGCGCGGGTCATCGGCGCCCACCAGCGTGTAGGGCGGGTTGCGGAAATCCTTGATGGCGCTTCCCTCGCGCAGGAACTCGGGGTTGCTGGCCACGCTGAAGCCCTCGCCGGCCTTCTTGCCCGAGTGGTTGGCGATCACGGCCGCGCACTCGTCCACGGTGCCCGGCAGGACGGTGCTGCGGATGACCACGGTGTGGTGCGAATCCCGCGCCCGGAGGGCGTCGCCGATCTCGCCGCACACGCCCATCACATAGTCCAGGTTCAGCGACCCGTTGGCACGCGACGGCGTGCCCACGCAAACGAGCGAGAGGTCCGCCCATGCCACGGCCTCGGCCGTCTGCGAGGTGGCGCGAAGGCGTTTCGCCGCCACGGCGTCGCGCAGCAGCTCGTCCAGTCCCGGTTCCACGATGGGCGACCGGCCCGCGTTCACCAACTCCACCTTGGTCGCGTTCACATCCACTCCAACGACCTCATGCCCCTCGCCGGCAAGGCACGCGCCGCAGACGGTGCCCACATATCCGAGTCCGAAAATGGCGATCTTCATCGTTAACTCACCCGGGTTGCGCGGCGCGGCCGGCTCATGTTTGTGTCCCTCACGGCGTCGTTGCCGGATTGGAGTCGCCCGGCAACAGCCGGCGCAGCAGGCTCTTCGGTTTGGGCGTCGGGGTGGGCTTGGGCGCCGGTTCGGGGGCCCCGGCTTCGGTCTTGGGTGTGGCGCGGGGCTTCGGCGTGCTCCGGGCTTCCGGTTTGCGCGTGCGGTCGGGCTTCGGGGTTCGCCGGGCGGTATCGGCCGCCGGTTTGGGCGTTTTCGCGGCAGGCTTCTCCCCTGTCGATGCCGCTTTGTCGGCGGGGGCTGTTTCGACAGGCTTTGCCTGGACGGCCTCCGGTTCCGGTGTCTTCGCAGCCGGGGTCCTGGGCGCGGGCTTGCGTTCCAGGCGCGTCGCCTGTCCGGCTGCCGTCACCGCGAAGTACGGTTCGCGCTGCATGGGCTGTTCCTCGGTCTCAAACGTCTCCTTCACGATCAGGATCGTCGCGGCGTCCTTCCACTCGGTCGTGAAGCGGTAGCCGCCGAACTCGCCCGATTGGGTCTGTCCCGGTGCGGGGACCGAGGTTGCGTCGGCCGTCTTTTCTCCCTCGGGCGCGGCGGGGGCGTCGGCGTTGCAGTTCAGGGTCACTTCCTCATCCAGCGGGGCCACCACGGTGGCCTGCAGGGCCACCCGGGCCGAATCGGCGTGCAGCGGCACGACGACCAGCGCCGGTTTGCCGTCGTTGCACGCCAGGGCCGCAAGGTACTTGCCGTCCGGGCTGAACGATTCGCTCGCCACCTCGGGGTCCATTTCGCGGATCTTGCGGGCCGCCAGGAAATCCTTGCGGGCCGCCAGCGCGGCGCGCAGGTCGTCGTAAACGGGGCGCGGGTAGGGCGCGTTCTCGAACGGCGGCAGCGTCCGGATGAACAGCGGGAAGACCCCGGCGCCGTCGCGCACGAACGTAGCGATGCGCTGCGGCCCGGTCGCGTACTCGGTCACCTCGATGCTCGTCACCGCGGTCTCCACCTTGTTGGTGGCGGCCATGCGGCGGGCGGTGGTCACAAACTCCACCTGCACCGCGGCGCCCGTGCGGCTGTCGAAGTAAACGATGCCGTTGGCGTTCTTCTTGATGTTGTAGAAGTAGGCCACCAGGGCGTCGTCGAGCCAGCGGGGCGACTGGATCACGCTGATCTGCGAGGTCTCCACCTGGCGCCGGCGCGTCGTGGTCCCCTCGGCGTCGGTCACGCGCACCACCATCCTGCCCGAGAAGCGGTCGGCCTCGCCGTCCACCACGGGCATCACATGGTCCACCACGACCATGCGCGTGCCGTCGGGCGACCGCACGGGCCGCGTGCTGCCCACGCGCGTGTCACCCGGGGCAGCCATAGCCGCCCCGGCCAGAACCACCAGCACAACCGACAGCAATCTCGACGCGCGCAACACGGCATTCCTCCAAAGCAGAAAGCCGCCCCGGAAACGGGCGGGCGCAATAAGGCAGTTCAACCGGCGGCCAGTCTTCAAGGGAAACTTTGCGCCGGGAGCGCAGACCGCGATTGCGGAGCGGCCGGGAGCGCTGGTACAAGCCATCCTCGACGACACCGGTTCGGTTGTGCCGTTGGCCGGTACAGAAACGCGGATTCATCCCGAAACGGGCGGCAATCCGGGCGTTGGCGTTCCCGGAAACAGCCAGGAAACGGACGCAAAACGATGGGAATGTCTATCATGATTGGCCTGGGGTTTCATCCCCGGCCCGACGAGACGGTCCTCCACACGATTCACCCGGTGTGGTGGATGACCAGCAGGGCGATGCCGTCCTACCGCGCGTTCTTCTCCCTGCCGCCGCTGATGAGCGCCTCGCTGGTGGTAACCACGCTCCGCGTGGTGGTGGTGGCGTATCTGTTCGGCCTGCGCATCCAGGAGTTCTATTGCTGGCATCGCGGCCAGGCGTCGCCCGATGATCCCGAGATCATCCAGTCCGTCGGCACGGGTCGCTCCCGGTTCCTGGGCGAATGCCTCGAGGTGGTCACCCACCACCCGGCCCGGCTCAAGTACCTCAACTTCCTGTGCGCTCCGCGGTGCGAATTGCGCTTCTACATCAAGAAGGCCAGGATTCTCGCGGAAACCATAGCGTCGCTTCAGCAGCGGTGAATGGGGGGGGACTGCCTAGGCAAGGGAATTGTGGCTTTGTTTGGTCCCCCAGAAACGTGTGTCGAATTTTGGATAGACAGGCACGATATCGCTGCTGAAAAGAATGTCGAAAGCACTTGCGAAGGGTGCGACCGATGTGCGCGTTCCCGTTTCTTGCCAAGAAATCGGGGCTCCCTTTGCGTGTTTTAGGATGGCGGCGGAAGGAAACTCTGAATGGTAAAGAGTGCGAACACGCGACCGATAGCAGTTGACCTGTTCGCAGGCGCAGGAGGGCTTTCGCTAGGATTCGAACAAGCGGGTTTCGACGTGCGTGCATGCGTCGAACTCGATCCGGTGCATTGCGCCGTTCACCAGTTCAATTTTCCCGATTGCGCGACTATTTGTCGGAGCGTGGCAGACCCTCTGCTTACTGGTGCGTCAATACGCGAGTTCGCAGGAATCGGCAACGCTCCCGTGGACGTTGTTGTGGGTGGCCCCCCTTGTCAGGGGTTCTCGCTGATGGGAAAACGCGCGTTCGAAGATCCGCGCAACCATCTTGTGAAGCATTTCCTTCGGTTAGTGCTTGAGCTGGATGCCCGCTACTTCGTTTTCGAGAACGTGAAGGGCCTAACCATTGGGAGACACCGCCAGTTCCTTGAGGAACTTATTCTGGAATTTGAGAACAACGGATACAATATTTTGAAACCTTGGCAGGTGCTAAATGCCATACAGTATGGAGTGCCGCAAGATCGGGAGCGGCTTTTCCTGTATGGCGCTCGCGCAGGCGAACGGCTTCCGAAGTATCCAGAGCCACGATTTTGTGCAGCAGGAATGCGAGTTGAGTTCAACTGGTTACCCTTTGGCCCGTCCGTCGCGGAGGCTTTGGCCGACCTTCCGGATGCTGAGAGTTTTCCAGAATTGCTCGATTCCGATTCCGTCAAAACCAAATTGGGGGAGCCGTCTCAATACGCGGCCTTTTTGCGTGGCATTGAACTGGACCCGGAAGATCTATCGTATCCGCGACAACACGACTCGTCAATCATGTCATCCAGTTTGCGAACAGAGCACACGCTGGAATCACGGAAACGTTTTGCCGAGACGACTCCGGGCAGAGTTGAGCCGATAAGTCGCTTTCTTCGACTCGATCCGGACGGAGTGTGTAACACCCTTCGTGCGGGGACCGCAAGTGATCGGGGTGCGTTCACGTCCCCGCGTCCTATTCATCCGTTTTATGCCCGCTGTATTACGGTTCGTGAGGCCGCTCGCCTGCATTCCTATCCGGATTGGTTCCGCCTGCACGTTACCAAGTGGCACGGCGCCCGGCAGATCGGAAATTCTGTGCCGCCCCTTCTTGCGCGCGCGGTAGCCAGGCAGGTGATACTTGCGAGTAAAGAAAGACCAACAAGACCTTCCAGAACAGCGGCACTTGGAGACGAATCGCTTCTTCGCCTCAGCATGTTCGAGGCCGCATTGCGATATGGTGTATCGACCGCCGTAGTTCCTCAAAGGATTCGCAAACCTGTCCTCCAGATTGCCCAAGAAGGAGTAGGAATTGGCTAAAACATCCGAGAAGAAGCAACGACCGCAAGTTTATGAGCCGATCATTTCGGCGATCTTCAAAAAGCACAATAGAACGGGTTTGGTCGAGTTTGAGTTTGAAAGAGACGAAATTGTTCAGGCCGCAGGAGAACTCAAGTTAACGCCTCCCAAAAACCTTGGCGATCTTGTGTATTATTTCAGATACAGGAAGTCTTTGCCAGATGATGTGATCGCGACAGCAAGGTCTGGATTCGAGTGGATCATTGAAGGTCGAGGAACGGGTCGCTATGCGATGAAACAGGTTACGAAACATCGAATCCGTCCCCGCACGGACATGATGGCTGTGAAAATCCCGGACTCTACCCCAGAAATAATTTCTGCATACGCGCTTGGCGACGAACAGGCCCTTCTCGCAAAAGTGCGATACAACCGATTAATCGACGTTTTCCTCGGGGTGACAGCCTATAGCCTCCAAAACCACCTGCGAACAACGGTGAAAGGACTCGGGCAGATTGAGATCGACGAGATTTATGTCGCACTTGACCGTTCAGGCGTACAATACGTCGTGCCGGTGCAGGCCAAAGGCGGAAACGACGAGCATTCGGTAGTGCAATCGCGACAAGACTTTCTGTGTTGTAAATCCAAATTTCCGGGCTTGGTCTGCCGTGCTGTATCCACGCAGTTTATGGAAAACAAGAAAATCGCCATGTTCGAGTTGCTGGTAGAGGGCGACGAGGTTCAGGTTGTTCAGGAGCGGCACTTTAGGCTTGTGCCCGCCGAGCAGATAAGTCCCGAAGATCTTAAAACCTATTATGAGCGCCGAACGTGACCTCTGTTCGGCCTACTGCTTGAAGCAGCGGAATAGCAGCGACAGTTCAGTTGGGTAGCGTGTCCGCCTCCGATTCACTCATGGGTTCTTGGCTTTCTGTAATCTGCCATTTGGTGCGGCAAACAGCATTGCCCCGGTATTGTGATTTCCCCTGTGCGTTTGGCCCCTTTTCTATTTGCCCGCCCGCCGCTGCTGTGGTGGCCTGACCGGTCATGCCATCCACCGAACCGCTTCTCATCCGCAACGCGCTGCGGATTGCCACGTTTGGAGATGCCCCGCGCGAGTGGGCCGACGCGGACCTGCTGATCCGCGGCAACCGCATTGTCCAGATCGGCGGGCGCATCGAACCGCCAACGCCCGGCACCCGCATCCTCGACGCCGCCGGCATGGTGTGTCTGCCGGGGTTCGTGAACTGCCACCACCACCTGTTCCAGACCCTGACGCGCAACGTGCCCCGCGTGCAGAATGCCGAGCTGTTCGAGTGGCTCACCAACCTGTACGAGATCTGGCGCGAGATCACCCCCGAACTCGTTTACATCGCGGCGCTGGTGGGCCTGGGCGAACTGCTCCTGACGGGATGCACCACTTCCACGGACCACCTCTACCTTTTCCCGCGCGCGAGCGACGGCCGTCTGGTGGACGCCGAAATCCGCGCGGCGCGCGAGCTGGGGATCCGCTTCCACCCCACGCGCGGCTGCATGACGCGCGGCAAGTCGCGCGGCGGCCTGCCGCCCGACGACGTGGTGCAGACCGACGAGGAGATCCTGGCCGATTGTGAGCGGCTTGTGGCCGAGTACCACGACCCGGCGCCCGACGCGATGCTCAAGATCGCGCTGGCGCCCTGTTCGCCCTTCTCGGTGGACGAGAGCACCATGGTGGAACTGGCCCGCCTGGCGCGCGCCCGCGGCCTGCGCCTGCACACCCACCTGGCCGAGACGCGCGACGAGGACCGTTACTGCGCCGAGGTGTACGGCATGAAACCCGTGGCCTGGGCCGAAAAGGTGGGGTGGCTGGGGCCGGATGTGTGGTACGCGCACGCCGTGCACATGGACGCGGACGAGATCCGGCGCCTGGGGGAGACCGGCACCGCCGTCGGCCACTGCCCGGCGAGCAACATGCGGCTCGGGTCGGGCATCTGTCCCGTGCCCGCGATGCTTGAGGCGGGCGTGCCCGTGGGCCTGGGCGTGGACGGCAGCGCCAGCAACGACACGGGCGACCTGTGGGGCGAGGCGCGCAACGCGCTGCTGCTCCACCGGGTGCAGGGCGGCGCCGCGGCCATCGACGCGCGCACCTGCCTGGGCATGGCCACGGCCGGGGGCGCCCGCGCCCTGGGCTATACGGAAATCGGGCGCATCGCCGAGGGCGCCGTCGCCGACGTGATCCTCATCGATGTGCGGCGCATCGGCTTTGCCGGCGCCATGCACGACCCGGTGGCGGCGATTCTTTTCGCCGGGGACTCGCACATCGTCACCCATTCCATCGTGAACGGCGAGGTGGTGGTGGAGAACGGACGCCTCTCCCGCGCCACCGAGGAGGAGATCGTGCGCCGGGCCAACGAGGCCGCCGCCGGGATGGTGGCCCGCGCGGCCGGCAAGACGGGCATCGCATTCCACGAATTTCCCCCCACGAAACCCCGCGGAAACCGGTAGGGGATTAGGAATGAAGCTTCACCACGACCCGATGTCCGCCGGGAGGGACAGGACGCAATGAAAACACTGATGGCCGCGGGACTGGCATTTGCCTTGATGGCTTGCGTGGCCGCCGTCCCGGCGGCAACCACCCCGCCGCGCAAGACACCAGCGCCCGCGGCGTCCGGCAAGTCCTCGTCGGGTTCCAAATCCGCCTCCGCGAAGAAGCCGTCGTCCTCCTCCAAGTCGCGGAGCACCAAGTCCACGCCGTCCTCCTCGCGCAAGGGTGGCAGCGGATCGACCACTGGCAAGAAGGCGGCTTCATCCGACGACACGGCGAAACCCCGCAAGACCCCGGCCCCGGAAGCCACACCCCGCCCGACCCCGGCCGGCACCCCCCGCGCCGCCGGTGCCATGACCGAAACGCAGCAGCAGAACCTGGCCGCGCTGAAAAACGACCTCGCGGCCATCAAGCAGGGAAGCCAGGTGACCGCGGAGCAGAAGACCCAGCTGAAAAGCAGCCTGATGGCCGTGGCCGACGGGGCCATCAAGCCCGACGCCGCCCTGGTGAACAGCCTCGCGGGCGACCTGTCCGACGCCCTGACTGACAGCAACATCACCGCCAGGGAAAAGGCCCAGATCGCCTCGGATTCGCAGAAGGTGCTCAACAGCGCCAATGTGCCGATGGGCGAGGTGAACGCCGTCATCGAAAACACCAAGACGATTCTTCAGTCCAGCGGCGCCACGCAGGAGGACATCCAGAGGGTGGTCGGCGACCTGCAGGCCATCGCCGTCGAGATGAAAAACCGGGCGTCGAGCGTCAGCCCCCCGGCCCAGACCCCCGCCGCGCGAACCGCCCCGGCGCGCCCCCCGCTGCCCGCACCGCTGGGGGCGCGGCGGTAGCCGCAGGCCCGCGGCCCGGCGCGCGCGGCAATGAAACCGGGGGGACACGGCATCACGCCGTGTCCCCCCTTCCCTTCCGCTACTTCAGGATCCCGCCCTGCGCCGCGTTGGTCACCAGGCGCTGGTAGCGCGCCAGCCAGCCGTGGTTCATGCGCGGCTCGGGGGCTTTCCACCCGGCGCGGCGGCGGGCCAGTTCGGCCTCGTCCACCAGCGCCTCCATCTTGTGGGCCGGGATGTCGATTCGGATCCGGTCGCCGTCCCTGAGCAGCGCGATCGTGCCGCCCTCGGCCGCCTCGGGGCTGATGTGGCCGATACAGGCCCCGCGCGTGCCGCCGCTGAAGCGGCCGTCGGTGATGAGGGCCACTTTGTCGCCCAGGCCCTGGCCCATGATGTAGCTCGTCGGGGCCAGCATCTCCTGCATGCCCGGCCCCCCGCGGGGCCCCTCGTAGCGGATCACCACCACGTGGCCCGGTTTCACCTTGCCCGCGAGGATGCCCTCGCAGGCTTCCTCCTGGCTCTCAAAGATGATGGCCTCGCCCTCGTACTTGAGCATCTTCGGGTCAACCCCGGCGGTCTTCACGACGCTGCCCTGGGGCGAGATGTTGCCGTACAGCACGGTCAGGCCGCCCGTCTGGCTGTATGGGTTGTCCGCCTTGCGGATCACGTCATACGCGTCCCAATCGTCGCCCGACGCAACGGCCACGCCGCCGGCGTCCTTGTCCGTTCCCGCCATGCGGTAGGCGCCGGCGCCCTTCAGGCGGGCGCCCTCCTGGTTGGCCTTCCGCGCCTCGTCGGTGCAGGTGGCCACGCGGATGTCCCACTCGGCGATGTTCTGGCCGAGGGTCTTGCCGGTGACCGTGGGGCGCGACAGGTCCAGCAGGCCGGGCCGCGCCCGATCGGTCTCGCCCAGGATGGTGTGGATGCCGCCCGCCGCATGCACGTCTTCGACGTGGTACTTGCTGCTGGGCGACACCTTGCACACGTTGGGCGTGCGGTCCGAAAGCTCGTTCACGCGGGAAATGTCGTACTCCACCCCCGCCTCGCGCGCGATGGCGAGCGTGTGGAGCAGCGTGTTGGTGCTGCCGCCCATCGCCATGTCGAGGATCATGGCGTTGTCAAACGCCTCCACCGTGCAGATCTCGCGCGGCAGGAGGCCGTGGCCCGGGCCCTTTGCCTCGAACTCGCGCGCCATCTCCACGATGCGCTTTGCGGCGCGGCGGTAGAGGGGTCGGCGCTCGGAGGTGGTGGCCAGGATGGTGCCGTTGCCCGGCAGGGCCATGCCCAGCGCCTCGCTCAGGCAGTTCATCGAGTTGGCCGTGAACATGCCGCTGCACGAGCCGCAGGTCGGGCAGCCGAAATCCTCGCGCAGCTTCAGCTCGGCCTCGTCGATCTTGCCCACCTTCATCGCGCCCACACCCTCGAACACGGTGATCAGGTCCATCGTGCGCCCGTCCGGCGTGCGGCCGGCCTCCATGGGCCCGCCGCTGACGAACACCGTGGGGATGTTGCACCGCATGGCCGCCATGAGCATGCCCGGCACGATCTTGTCGCAGTTGGGGATGCAGATCATCGCGTCGAAGCGGTGCGCCTCGATCATCGTTTCCACCGAGTCGGCGATCAGCTCGCGGCTGGGCAGGGAGTACTTCATGCCCAGGTGGCCCATCGCGATGCCGTCGTCCACGCCGATCGTGTGGAAAACGAACGGCACGCCGCCCGCCTCGCGGACCGCCTCCTTGATGAACTGTCCCACCTCGGCCAGGTGCGCGTGGCCGGGGATGATGTCCACGTGGGAGTTGACGACGGCGATGAACGGCTTGTTCTGGTCCTCGTCCCGGTAGTTGCCGGTGGCCTTGAGCAGGGAGCGGTGGGGTGCCCGCTCGAATCCTCGCTTGATCGTATCCGAACGCATGGGGTGGTCCTTGTCGGTTGAAGCGGCTGGAGATGCTGCGGACGCAGGGCGTCCGTGGAATCTTAATTCACGCCGGACGGGTCTTCATTCAAAGGAAGCGGTCCGCCGGGGGAACCCAAATCCGCGCGTCGAAAAGAACGGCATCCCGGGATTGCGCCTTCACGGCACCGAGACGCCCAGTTTGACAACCTGGGCGCTGGCTTTGCGCCACTCCTTGAGATTGCGGAACCAGGCCGGCTGCTGGCTGAGAAGCACCGGCAGCCGGGGGTTCTCGTCGCGGTAAAGGAACAGCCATGCCGTCCGTCGCCCGCGCAGGTTGTCCTGGAGCTTCCTCATGGCCTCGGCGTCGGACATGGTGTCCGGGATTACGCATTTGGCCACCTGCCGGGCGCCGTAATGCCGAAGCATCTTGGATTGGGAACCGGCCGACCGGAGAATGACGACGTCGCCCGGCGCGGCCTCGTGCGCGATCAGCCGGACCATTTCCCGCGCCCCCAGGCCCTCGTCGCGGTAGTGGACGACGGCCCCCGACGCGATCAGCACCGCGGCCGCCAGGGCCGCGCCGCGGGCGCCCAGCAGGGGGGCGGCCCCCGCACCGTAAATCACCAGCACCCACAGGGGCGCGCACAGGGGGATCAGGTAGCGTTCCGGGCCGACCACGTGCGGCACCAGCGTGTCCAGCACCAGCATCGCGGCGCAAGGCGCGCCCACCGCGGCCGCGCAGAAGCGCAGGAACACGCGCCGGGGCGATGCCAGGGCATGGGGGAACCGGCGCGGGCCCGGCGGCACCCGGCAGCGCCGCCACACCCCGACCAGGCACAGGAAGGCCAGCAGTTCCGCGATCCGCTTGAACCAGCTTTCCGTTGCCCGTCCGCCGAAGGCCACGATCGAAAGCCGCTTGGCCATCACGTCCACCGACGGCCAATCCGGGTCCACACCGGCCCGCTTCACCTGGATCCGGGCATAAGCCGTCGCGCCGGCAACGATCAGCACGGCAACCCCCGCGGCGATCCAGCGCACCACGCGCCAGTGCGCCGGGTGCTCCGTCCGCCAGATCCAGCTGAAGGCGAGGTGCCCGAAAAACAGGAACACCGAGACCGGCTGCAGCAGGACCGACCCGAGCAGGGCGGCGAAATACAGGAGCCACGAGGAAAAGGCGGGCCTTTCGACCACCCGCAACCAGGCCGCGTGGCACAGCGTGGCCGTGACCGCGAGCATCCCGTACATGCGCGCTTCCTGGCTGGCCCAGATCAGGAGACCGTTGAGGCAGGCGATGCCCAGCAGCAGCCACAGGAAGCGGCGCGAGACAAAACGCCGCGCAAACACGGCGACCGCCGGAACCAGGAGGCAGCCCGCCACCGCGGACGGAAAACGCAGCGACCAGTCCGTCGTTCCAAAGAAATGGGTCCAGGACTTGACCAGCACAAAATAGGCCGGGAGGTGGCCGTTTTTCAGGCGCTCCAGCAGCATCTCCCCCCACGGGCGGCTGATCGCGTCCAGCGTGTGGAACTCGTCGGTCCACATGCCCCGGTGGTCGAGGCGGAACAGGCGCAGGGCCAGTGCCAGCAGCGTCAGGACGGCCACAAACACCGTGTCCGTCCGCGTCCAGTCATCAAATGCCGTGGGGCGGCGGGTGGCAGCCTGGGGAGCGGGCGCGGCGGCTTCCGGAGCCGTCGGTTTTTGTTGTTGAAGCGGTTCCAACCGTGTGCCTACTTCGACGACCCGTGCTGGAGAAGGTGCGCGCTTGCGCATGCCTTTTTTCCGGCCGGACTCTTGAAAGGAGGTATCATGGGAAGCGTAATCAAGAAGCGGCGCAAGAAGATCCGCAAGCACAAGTATAAGAAACTGCGCAAGCGCATGCGCCACCAGCGCAAGTAATGGGGCGCAGGTTGCTGGAGGATCCGTGCGCGCGCCGGTGAACCGGTCCGGGGTGTTTTTGCCCTGGCTGGACCGGCCGCGCCCAGGACGCAGGAGCCGCCCGGCGTGAGGCTCGAGGCCCGCCGGCGGCTCTGGGGCATGTTTTTCGTCGCCCCCAACCTGCTGCTCTTCGCCGCGTTCGTGCTGGTCCCGGTGGCCGGGGCGTTTGTCCTGGCCTTCAAGGATTACCAGTCGGGGCGCGGGTTTTTCGGAAGCCCGTGGGTCGGGTTCGACAATTTCCGCGACATGGTGGCCGACCCGGTTTTCTCCGGCGATTTCTGGATCGCCCTGCAGAACACCGCCGTGGTCACCCTCGTGCTCGTGCCCGTGAACATCGGTTTGGCCCTGCTGCTGGCCGCGATGATATTCCCGCTGCCCGAGCGCGCCCAGGGCTTCTTCAAGGCGGCCTTCTACCTGCCCGGCATCATCAGCGCCGTCATCATCGCCATCGTGTGGCAGTGGATGTTCACCGAGCACAACGGCCTGGTGAACCTCGCGCTGCGCGGGATGGGATTTGCCGGCGTGCCGTGGTTCAGCCAGCGGTGGGCCGCCGTGGCCGCGGTCATCATCAGCAGCATCCCCTACGCCCCTGGCGCCGGGATCATCCTTTACCTGGCCGCGCTGGGCCGCGTGCCGCCCGAACTCAGCGAGGCCGCCGAGATCGACGGCGCCGGCACCCTGCAGCGCTGGCGCCACGTCATCCTGCCCCTCCTCAAACCCACCACGCTTTACCTGGTGGTGATCAGCACCATCGAGTCCTTCAAGATTTTCACCCCCGTTTACGTCATGACCCGCGGCCGCCCGGCGAACCAGAGCACGTCGCTCGTCTTCGAAATCTACCAGAACGCCTTCGATTCGGGTGAATTCGGGATTGCCAGCGCCGAGGCGATTGTTCTTTTTCTGATCGTCCTGGTTTTTGCGCTGGTGCAATTCCGCACCCTGCGCAGCGACGAGGAATACTGACACACCCCATCCGGACACACCCCCTGGCCCGCAAACCGGGCCACTAGAAAGGTTGGGCCGCTCCCATCCGCCCCCGGCGGGTGCGCCGGACGGCCCACACCGAGAACCATGAGCAGTGAACTACGCATCCTGATTGCCGGCGACGCCATGGGCAAGCCGGGCCGCCGCGCCCTCAAGAAGCTCCTCCCCGCGTGGAAACGCGACGGGCGCGCCGATTTCATCATCGCCAACGGCGAAAACTCCGCCCACGGCAAGGGCCTGACCGTCGAAACCGTGAGGGAAATCCTCGACGCCGGGGCCGACGTCATCACCACCGGGAACCACGTCTGGGACAACAAGGACGTGTTCAAGATCGCCGATGTCGAGCCGCGCCTGATCCGCCCGGCCAACTACCCGGCGGGAATGGACGTCCCGGGCCGCGGCCACGGCATCTTCGAGTGTCCCAGCACCGGCTTCCAGATCGGCGTGATGAACATGCTCGGGCGCGTGATGATGGACCCGCTCGAGTGCCCCTTCCGCACCTCCAAGTCAATCGTGTCCCAGATCCGCCAGCACACCAGCATCATCATCGTCGACTTCCACGCCGAGGCCACCAGCGAGAAAAACGCGCTGGGATGGTACCTCGACGGCCAGGTCACCTGCGTCTTCGGCACCCACACCCACATCCCCACCGCCGACGAACGGCTCCTGCACCACGGCACCGCCTACATCACCGACATCGGCATGACCGGCGCGTACGACAGCGTGATCGGCATGAAGTACGAATCCGTCATGGACCGCTTCCTGCGCGGCATGCCCACGAAATTCGAGGTGGCCGAGGAAAACGTCAAGATGTGCGGCGTGCTGCTGACCCTGGACCCGATGACCGGCAAAGCCCTGAAGATCGAGAGGGTGTGCGAGCAGGCGTTTTGAACCCGGGCTTTTGGGGAAGAAATGCGGAACGCCAAGAGGCCAAAACGCCAAGTGGCATTCCTTCGTGTCGCCGGGGGGAACGGTGCCATCTTCGGTTTCGAAGAAACGGAACGCCGATATAGTCAGTCCGGACACTCCTCGCAACGCAGGCGCCCTTGTCTTATTCCTGGCCCCTTGGCCTTTTGGCGTCTTGGCGTTGAGAGTTTTTCGCTTTTTCCAACGTACGGGTCAAAGACTGGAACGCCAAGCAGCCAAAAGGCCAAGATGCCCAATGGCGTTCCTTCGCGGCGTATTGGGACAGGCACCGGGTTCGGTTGCCAAGAAACGGAACGTCTCAACGGTCAGGACAGACGATACTCGCAGGCGCCCTTGTCTTATGCCTGTAGCCCCTTGGCCTTTTGGCGTCTTGGCGTTGAGAGTTTTTCGCTTTTTCCAACGCACGGGTCAAAGATTGGAACGCCAAGCAGCCAAGAGGCCAAGATGCCAAATGACGTTCCTTCGCGGCGCATTGGGACAGGCACCGGCTTCGGTTGCCAAGTGACGGAACGTCCCAACGGTCAGGACAGACGACCCTTGCAAGCGCCCTTGTCTTGTCCGTGGCCCCTTGGCCTTTTGGCGTCTTGGCGTCGGAAGTATTTCGCTTTGTATCTTCGAACGCGCGGCAAAGACAGGAACGCCAAACAGCCCAAAGGCCAAGTGGCTTTCCTGCTTTTCCGCGCTACCCCTTGCGCTCCCTCAGCAGGAGCGCCAGGAAGGCCGGCACGCCCACCACGCTGGTGATGACCCCGATGGGGATCTCGCCGCCCTGGCGGATCGGCACGCCCGCGGCCTGGAGCAGCTCCGGGCCGCGCCACCCGAGGAAATCGCACACCACCAGGAACACGCCGCCCCACACCGCGCACAGCGGACCCAGCAGCCGGTTGTCGGGACCGAAGATCAACCGCAGCATGTGCGGCACCAGCAGGCCCACGAACCCGATCGGCCCGCTCACCGCCACCATCACGCTCGTCAGCAGGGTGGCCGACCACAGCAGCAGGTTCACCGACACGCGCACGTTCACGCCCAGGTGCGTGGCCGTCTTCGCGCCCAGGCTCAGCAGGTTCATCGCCCGCGCCTGGCTGGCGATCACCGCCATGCACACCACCATGACCGCGGCCGCCAGCGCCAGCTGGCGGTAGCCGATCACGTCCAGCGCGCCCATCATCCACACGACCATCGCCCGCACCTGCGTGAAATCCGTGACGAACTGCACCAGCAGCATCAGGGCCGTGAAGAAGACGTTCAGCATCACGCCGCCCAGCAGGATCGTGACGGCGGAAAACCGCCGCTGGCGCGCGGCGAGCGCCTGCAGCGCCAGCATCGGCACGAGCGCCCCCGCGAAACAGAAAACCGGCCCCAGCGGGATCGCCGCGCCGAATCCACCCGCGGCCAGCGCCAGGGCGATGTACTTGCCCAGGCTCGCACCCGTGGAGATGCCCAGGATGTACGGCTCGGCCAGAGGGTTGCGCAGCACGGCCTGGAGCACGAGGCCCGTCACGGCAAGCGATCCGCCCGCCACCAAGCCCAGCAGCACCCGCGGCAGCCGCGTCCCCCAGAAGATCAGCGCGTCGGTGCTCGTGTCCATCCCCGCAGGGCCGGCCGCAAGCGCCGCGCGCAGGCTGATGCTGCCGCCCACCAGCGGAACCGTGAGCACGAGGCCGATGGCGCACGCCACCCCGAGCAGGGTGGGCGCCAGGACGCGGCCCGGCGTGACCGGCCGGATCGCGCGCCTCACCGCGGAAACTCCACGCGGGGGATTCCCTGTTCGCCCGCCTCCACCACCAGGGGAATGCCGTACACCTCGCGCAGCAGCGCCTGGTCCAGCACCCCGGCCGGCGTTCCCTGCGAGGCCAGCGTGCCGCACCGCATGATCGCCAGGTGCGTGCACCACCGCGCCGGAAGGTTCAGGTCCTGGAAGGTGGCCAGCACGGCGCGCCCGCCGCGGGCCAGTCCCGCCAGCAGTTCCATGATCTCGTACTGGTGGCGCAGGTCGAGGAAGGTCGCCGGCTCATCCAGCACCACAACGGGCGCCTCCTGAGCCAGCGCGCGCGCGATCAGCACCAGTTGCTGCTCGCCGCCGCTCAGTTCGTCGAAAGCCTTGTCGCGAAGGTGCGACGCGCCCACGTGGTCCAGGGCCGCCTCCGCCAGCGCGATGTCCTCCGGCGTGTCCAGCGCCGCCAGCCCCAGGTACGGCTGGCGCCCCATCAGCACCATCTCCAGCACGCCGTAGGAATACACAAACTCGGTGCGCTGGGGCACCACGGCGATCCCGGCGGCGATCTCGCGCCGCCGCAGGCGCGCCAGGTCGCGCCCGCCCATGCGCACGCTGCCCGACGCCGGGTGCAGGTAGCCCGTCAGCAGGTTCAGCAGCGTCGTCTTGCCCGCGCCGTTGGGTCCGGCCAGGCCCAAGAACTGGCCCTCGCGCAGGGTCAGCGTCACGTCGCAGACCGCGGGGGTGCCCCGGTAGCCGAAGCGCAGGTTCTCCGCTTCGAGGGCGCTGGTCACCGGCGTGCTCATCGTGCCGCCGGCGCCTCCGGGGGCGGCGGTGCGGGTTCGCCCCGGACGAACGCGGCCAGCCGCGCCGCCACCAGCCCCATCGCCGGCCCGGGCACGGCCAGGTGCGGGTCGCGCAGCAGGTAAATGCGCCCGTTGCGCAACGCCCGCAGCGTGGGAGCGTCCTTCCATGCGCGCAGCAGATCGGCATCCGCGGCCGCGGATGCCTTTGCGGCGCCCCCGTCCGCCGACGAGAAATCCACGATGATGTCCGGGTCGGCCGTCAGGACCTCCTCGATGGTCATCGGCCGGGACGGGTGGGTGCTGCCGGTAACCACGTTGCGGCCGCCCACGATCTCGAGAATCTGGCTGAGGTGGTTGCGCGGTCCCGCCGCATAAAGGCCCCGCAGCGACCCCGGATCGCGCGCCATGACCAGCAGCGCGCGGGGGCGCCCGTCGGGCGCGAGGGCCTCCCACGGCCCGGCAAGGTCGCCGTCGATGCGCCGGTTCAGCGCCGCGGCCGCCGTCGTGAGACCCGTGACCCGGCCCAGGGCGAGGACCGTTTCGCGCACGTCGGCCAGCGTGTCGGCGCGCAGCGTCACGGGCCGGATGTTGGCCCGCTCCAGTTTCCGGGCGAAGTCGGCCTGGCTGTTGTGCAGGATCACGTGGGTCGGGCGCAGCGCCAGGGTGCGCTCCAGGTTCGGGTTCATCAGCCCCCCGACGCGCGGTTTCGCGGCCGCCTCCGGGGGATAGATGCAGTAGTCGCTCACACCGGCGAGCTGGTCCTGGGCGCCCATCGCAAAAACCAGTTCCGTCACGTTCGGCATCAGCGACACGATGCGCGTGGTGGCGGCGTCGGGCCCGGCCCTGGCGATGGCCGGGCAGGGAAACAGGGACGCGAGAAACAGCAGGAGGAGGGAAAAGGAGGCCCCGTGCCACACACACACCCGCCGGCGCACCGCATCCGACCGTCTGCCCGCGGCGCCGCTCACCCCTCGCGTGCCACCCGCAGCAGGTACTCGCCGTACCCGCTCTTGCGCAGCGGCTGGGCCAGCTGTTCCAGCTGCGCCGCGCTGATCCAGCCCATGCGGAAGGCGACCTCCTCGATGCACCCGATCTTCAGCCCCTGCCGCTGCTCGATGATCTGCACGAACTGCCCCGCCTGCATCAGGCTCTCGAACGTTCCCGTGTCCAGCCACGCGGTGCCGCGGTTCAGCACGCGCACCATCAGGCGCCCGCCCTCCAGGTAGCGGCGGTTCACGTCGGTGATCTCCAGTTCGCCGCGGGCGGAGGGTTTCAGGTTTTGCGCGATCTCCACCACCGAGTTGTCGTAGAAATAGAGGCCCGGCACGGCGAAACTGCTGAGCGGCCTTGCGGGCTTCTCCTCGATGGAGACGGCCCGTCCGTCCGCGTCGAAATCCACCACGCCGTAGCGTTCCGGGTCGTTCACGTGGTAGGCGAAGATGATGCCGCCGTCGGGGTCCGTGCATTCCTGCAGGAGCCGCGTCAGCCCCTCGCCGTAGTAGATGTTGTCGCCGAGGATCAGCGACACCTTGTCGCCGCCGATGAAATCCGCGCCGATCGTGAAGGCCTGCGCCAGGCCCTCCGGGCGCGGCTGTTCGGCGTAGGCGATCCGCATGCCCAGCGCCGCGCCGTCGCCCAGCAGGCGGCGGAAGTGCGGCAGGTCCTGCGGCGTGGAGATGACCAGCACCTCGCGGATGCCCGCCAGCATCAGCACGCTCAGCGGGTAATAGATCATCGGCTTGTCGTAAACCGGCATCATCTGCTTGCTGACGGCGAGCGTCAGCGGGTGCAGCCTCGTGCCGGCCCCCCCGGCCAGGACGATGCCTTTCATTTGGCGCCGGCCGCCATGGCGGCCTCCACCGCGCGCACGTCCTCGGGCGTGTCCACGCCGATCGAGTCGTGGGCCACCTCCACCATGCGGATCAGGTAGCCCGCCTCCAGGAAGCGGAGCTGCTCGAGTTTCTCCATCCGCTCGTAGCGCGACGGCGGCATCTGCACAAACTGCTCCAGGGCCTCGCGCCGGTACACATAGAGGCCCAGGTGCTTCATGGCCAGCGGGGCGCCTTCCGGCTCGTCGTCGGCGCCGGCCCGCGAGCGGTCCGGAATGGGCGCCCGGCTGAAATAGAGCGCGTACCCGCCCTCGTCGCTCACCACCTTCACCACGTGCTTCGCCTCAAAGTCCGCCGGGTTGCGCAGGGGCACCATCGGCGTGGACACGGCGGCGTCCGGGTCGTCCACCAGCGCCTTCACGCAGGCGTCGATGTTCGCCGCGCTCATCAGCGGTTCGTCGCCCTGGATGTTCACGATGATGTCGGCGTCCATGCCCGACACCGCCGCGGCGATGCGGTCCGTGCCGCTCGGGCACTCGGGGGGCGTCATGGCCACGCGGGCGCCGAAACCCTCGGCCACGGCCTGGATGCGCGCGTCGTCGGTGGCCACCAGCACCGCGTCCAGCGAGGACGCGCGCGACGCGGCCTCCCAGACCCATTGGACCAGCGGCTTGCCGCAGATGCTGACCAGGGGCTTCGCCGGAAGGCGAACCGAGGCGTAACGCGAGGGGATGACACCGATGACTTTCATGGGCACGTGGGGTTCCGTCCTTGGGATGTGTGACCCGCATCGTGGCCGCGCCGCTCTTGCGACGACAAGGGGAAAAATCCGCGCCGGTTCCGGCGCGCTGCCGGGCACGGGCGATCCAGCCCCCCTGCATGGAAAGCCGCCCGGTGCGTAGGACATCCGCGGACCCATGGACGGAGCCCTGTTCATCACCGAAGGCCGCGGGACGGCTTTCTCCGAACCCCGCCGCGTCATCCTGGCGCACGACCTCGCCGGTGTCGCGCCCGCCTTCGAGTCCGCCCGCGCGGAGGTGGCCGCCGGTGGCTGGGTCGCCGGTTTCGTCGCCTACGAGGCGGCCCCCGCCTTCGATCCGGCGCTGACCTCCCACGAACCCGACGGCCGGACCCCCCTCGTGTGGTTCGGCGTCCACGACGCTCCGCAACCCGTCCCCCCGCGCACCCCGTTCTCTTCCGCCGACCAAGCGTCCTTCCCCGATCCGGAATCCTGGCAGTCCCGCGTCAGCGGGGAAGCCTATGCGCAAGCCCTTTCCGCCATCCGCGGGCGGATCGCCGCGGGGGAGACCTACCAGGTCAACCTCACCTATCCCATGCGCGCGCCCTTCGCGGGCGACCCGGAGGCGTGGTTCCGCGCCCTGGTGGCGGCCCAGCCCGCCGAATACTCGGCGCTCATCCGCGCCGGTGAGCTGTGGGTGCTTTCGGTTTCTCCGGAACTGTTCTTCGAACTCGACGGCGACCGGATCACCACCCGTCCCATGAAGGGCACCGCGCGCCGCGGCCGCTGGACGGCCGAGGACCTCGCCGCCCGCGACGCGCTGGCCGCCGACGCGAAGACCCGCGCGGAACACC
>JADHEF010000454.1_pt1 | contig 42619 bp, 20 predicted proteins | sample 8952391 | NCBI WGS metagenome assembly JADHEF01 (sample SAMN16124439, study PRJNA663245) | bioreactor sludge metagenome | isolation source: sludge (nitrite) | place: India:Bengaluru | collected 2019-02-28 | reverse complement strand
TCTACAGATCAACACAAATCTCATAAAAAAAAGGGTTTCTACAAAGCCATTTAATTAATTTATTAAAATTTATAATCCCCGAAGAATATTATAATATAATAAATATTAAAAATTAGTAAAAAACTAAGGAAAATGATAAAACTGAAAATAAATAAAAAAATATCAATAAAAGTGAAAAAATAAAATATTAATAAAAAATAATTTAAAAATAGAAAAATAATGAAAAAATAATTTAAATAATTTTAAATATAAATAAATTAAAAAGTTTATTAAAAAATTATTACTCTAAAGCTTTAAAACCTATAGGAACAGTACTATATTTAGTTCCTGCAGCTTTTTTAACTTCTTCAACATCATTAGTTAATCTTGACACTGGTTTCCATGAAATTTCTTCATCTTCACCAACAATAGACACATTATCTACTAGATTTTTTTCAAGTAAGTACATTAATATTGAGGTAACTGCTGCTCCATCTTGCCCTTTTATTTTATTAGATCTTACAGAAATAATATCTATATATTCTCCTAAAGGTTTTGCTTTAAAGTTATAACCTAAAACATTTTTACTTAAAAAAGTTCTAGGACAAGCATAGTAACATGCATGACAATCTTCTTTACACTCGCCAAATTTTTGAGGTTTTCGATCATCAATTTCAACGATACCTATTGGACATACATATTCACAAGCTCCACAAAGTACGCATGCTCCTTCAGATATAACATCACTTTCTAAATTATCAAATTGGCATTTTGAGGAAATATCTTCAATTTCTTCATCACTTATATTTCTAGTATATAGTACAGGTCTTGAAACTTTTTCTCTAACATTGATATTTTCAAGATTTTTTTCTATCTTTTTACTAGCAATTTTTTCAATTATTTTTTTCCCTTTATCAGATATTTCTTTAGTTTCAAAATAACCTTCATTTTCTGCATTTTCAATAATTTCTTTTCCTTTTTCAGTTCTTATAATAACTGTAGACCATCCTTTAGGAGATCCAAGAGAACCTATTGAAATATCAGATATATCAGAAGTATAATCAAGACAAATATCACAATTTTTCCTTTTGAATGAATCAGTTTCAGATAAAGGAACTGTGAACATATCATTATTTTTTAATAGCACTTTAAATTTATTTTCTTCTATTCTAAAACCTTCAACATCATTAATATTAATATCTTTTTCTGTTAAAAATTTTTTTAAATAGGTATATGAAAAATTCTCCATACAAAATAAACCTATTTTTATATCAATTGAAGATCCTCCGGTTTTCTCAGAATATTTGTTAATTTTAGTAGCAGCTAATATTTGACAAGGGGTTCCAACCATAGCAGTTTTTATATTATCATTCAAAATATCACCTCTATCTCCATAAATAAAAGAATTCTAATGAAACATATTAATTTTAATTATTTTACAATCAATCTAATAATTAATCTACTAATTAATCTAATAATCAATCTAATAATCATTCTAATAATTAATCTAATAATTAATCTAATAAAATAAATTAATAAAATAACATAATAAAATATTATAATCAAATAACTAAATAAAATATTATACTAAACAATTTAATAAAATATTATAATTAATAAAATATTATAATCCAATAACTTAATCATTATTAATCTTAAATAATAATTATATACTCATAAATATAATTTATTAAAATAATAATATATTGAGATAATTATATATTAAAGTAAATATATTAAAATAAAATAATAAACTATATGATATCTTAAAGCAATATATTCTAAACTAATTAATAGCTAAATTATATATTTATAATTAATAATATATAAGTTGATTAATATAATGTAATTTTATATACCTAATATAACTCAAATGAGTTTATAATCTTAAATTAATTTAAAAATTAAATTAATTTATATACACAAATTAATTTATATACACAAATTAATTTATATACACAAATTAATTTATATAAATATTTATTATTAAAAATACACTAATCTAAATGAACAATATTAATTCAATAATTATATTTGTTCTAATATAATTTAAATATTTCCTTTTATAATATCTTAATTTGAACATTTTTCAAAATATCTAATATATAATCTAAATTAATTGATTAAATATAATTTTTATCTACTAATGTATATTATTTAATATTTCTATTATAATTAATAATTTAATCTAATTTTTTGAAACAAAGTAATTTTAGGGCTAAATTTAAAGTTATTAGAAAACTTTATTAATAATTATAAGAATAAATATATAATGTATTTAGGATTGACTACCAATAACCTAATTTTTAATATTAGTGATACAAATGGGAAAAACATCTTCTAATAACATAAAAAAGGAGTTTGAAAAACTTAGAAATAATTTACTTGATTTAACTCTGAGAAATCAGTTGTTAAATTATAAACCTAGGTCTAAAACCCTTGAAGTAATCAATCAATCCCCAATGTCTGTTTATCAGACACTTATTTTGCAAAAAAAGAAGATGCAATTTGTTCCAAATAAAAAAGAACGAAATTCAAATTCGAAAGATGATGATAATAATAGTAGAAAATCAAGATTTTCTGCACTTTGGGAACATCCACCAATTGATTTAAGCATTTTTTCTGAAGGAGATAAATCTTTAAAAACCGATCTTACTCCAAAAGAACTTCAAAAAAGACTTTTTTATATTAATCAACAAGCAAATACCATGTTTCATGAGCAAGGTTATAATATTTTGTATTTAGCTATAGGTTTCTTAGAATGGAGAGATAATTTCAGACCAAATGAAGTTCACGCTGCACCCTTAATCTTAATTCCAGTATCAATTGAAAGGAAAAAAGTAGGAAAATCATTTTCTATTTATTGGAATGAAGAAGATATTCAATCAAACATTTCTTTACAAGCTAAATTAGCTGAAGAAGGAATTGAATTTCCTGAATTTAAAATAACATCTTATATTGAAGGTGTTGAACATTATTTAAGGGATGTTAAAAATGCAGTAAATAAAATGAAAAAATGGAAAGTTACAAAACACATATCCCTTGGATTCTTCTCTTTTACAAAATTTGTAATGTATAATGATTTGAATCCCGAAAGTTGGGAAGAAAATGTTGATTTAACAAAACATGCATTAATTGAATCTATATTCAATCCTACTAAAAACAAACATGATAGCTCATTTAATGAGGAAGATGTGGATAAAGAACTTTTATATAAAGACATGTATCAAGTTCTCGATGCAGATTCATCACAAATTGCAGTAATTGAAGATGTTAAATCTGGAAGAAATCTTGTTGTTGAAGGGCCACCAGGAACTGGGAAATCTCAAACAATTGTAAATGTTATAGCTGAACTTTTAGCTTCTGGAAAAAGTGTTCTATTTGTCAGTGAAAAAATGGCTGCATTAGAAGTTGTTAAAAGTAGATTAGATAATGTTGGACTTGGTAAATTTGTACTTGAATTACATAGTCATAAAACTAAGAGAAAAAAATTATTAAAAGAACTTCAAAAAGCACTAAATGTTAGAGCTATGGATGATATTAACATTAATCAGATTCTTAGAAAACTAGAAAAATTAAGACATCAATTAGATGATTATGCTGAAATTATTCACCAGCCAGTTTATAATGTTCAAATGTCTCCCTTTGAATTATATGGCATGAAAGAATATGCTGAAGATCATTTTCACAAAAAAAATGCATCTAATTTGAGTAATATATTACCTTTAGTGAGGTTTAAATCTCCAGAAGAGTTTACTCTTAAAGATTTGGATGATATGATTATTGATCTTGAAAACTTAGCTGAACTTCATAGTACTATATCTAAAAATAATCCTTGGAGTAAATGTAGTCCTAAAAGTTTACTTCCCTCTGATTTAAGAGAAATTGAGATGCTTATTAATGATACTTTAGAATCATTAAATGATTTTTCCTATGAATCTGAAAATTTATATGAAAATTTTGGAATAAAAACAGCTAATACATTAAGAGAATATGAAAGATCACTAGAATCAATAAAACTCCTTGATGATAGGACTATTGGTTTAATTGATAGTGCTATTTTAACAAATAAATGTTGGATTAATAATCCTCGGAAAGTTAATGAACTTATTGAAAAATTAGAAAATTACCAAATGACTTCAAGAGTTATGGATAAGTTCAATGACAATATATATAGTGAAAATTTAGAGGATTTACTATTGGATCTTGAAAAAGAGACCAATAAAAGATTTAAATTCTTTGGTGGAAAGAATCATCGTGAAGAATTAAAATATTTATATAAAAAAGATGTTCCTAATGATAAAATTGCACTTAAAGATTTAAAAGCAGTTAAAGAACATTTGAAATTTAAAAAAGAATTAAATAATGTTAATAATTTAGGAACTGAATATTTTGGTGAATTATGGCATTATGATGCATCTATAACTGATTTAAAATCAGCATCAAATTTTATGAGACAATTCAATCATTTATTAAAAGAAGGAATATACAATGAAAATACAATAAATTTACTTTCAAATTCATTTTTTGAAATCGACTCAAAGAGCGAAATAAAAAATTATTTAGATTTAGGAGATAAATTTATTGATAAACTTTCTAAATTGGAGTCTAAATTAAATCCTAGAAGTAAATTAATATTTAAAAAAGAAACAAAAGATGTTCATTTTGATAAATGGGAAAAACAATTAAAATTATGGAGAGGGCAAATTTCAAGTTTACATCTATGGTCTCAATATTTAAACACAAAAAATGCATGTATGTCAACTTCAGCTAACTTGTTTGTAAAAACTGTTGAAAAGAGAAATATAAAAAAAGAGGATGTTAAACCTCTTGTTCTTGGAAATTTTGCAGATAGTTTACTGAATATTGTATTTGCAGAGAATGAAACTTTAGCTACATTTATTGGTGAATTACATCAAAATAAAATTTCAGAATTTAAAGATTTAGATGCAAAAATAATCGAACTTAATAGAAGAAGAATCTTTCAAAAACTAAATAAAAAAGTTCCAAAAGTTTTTGGTGCAGCTGAAAATCCTGAAGCTAAAACATTGGCAGGAGAATTCACAAGAAAAAGAGGTCACCTACCAGTAAGAACATTGCTTGAAAAATCAGGAGGTATAATAAAACAAATTAAGCCCTGTTTTATGATGAGCCCCTTATCTATTGCCCAATATTTAGATCCTACAAATCCTAAATTACAATTTGATGTTGTTATTTTTGATGAAGCTAGCCAAGTAAAACCTGAAGATGCTCTTGGTGCTTTTATGAGGGCCAAAACAGCTGTTGTAATGGGAGATACCCAACAACTACCACCTACTTCTTTCTTTGATCAAATGACTGGAATTGATGATATTGAAGAAGTAGCTACTGCATTAGATATGGAAAGTATACTCCACTTATGTAAACTTTCATTTCCTGTTAAAATGTTAAAATGGCATTATAGGAGTAGGCATGAGTCATTAATTGCTGTTTCAAATAAAGAATTTTATGATAATGATTTATTGGTTTATCCTTCACCTTCACACAATACTAATGAATTAGGATTAAAATTTAGGCATGACCCAGATACTGTTTATGAAAGAGGTAAATCTTCTGCAAATCCACTTGAAGCAAGGGCTGTAGTAAAAGAAATATTTAAACATTTTGATAAATATGGAGATACAAAAAGTCTAGGAGTTGGAACATTTTCTGTAGCTCAAATGAATGCTATTTTAGAAGAACTCGAAATCGAAAGAAAATTACATCCTGAATTAGAACCTCTATTTTCTGATAAAATGGAAGAGAGATTTTTTGTTAAAAACCTTGAAACCATTCAGGGAGATGAAAGAGATGTTATTTTGATTAGTGTTGGTTATGGGTTTGATCAAAATAGAAAAATGTCCCTTAACTTTGGTCCATTAAATCAAGATGGTGGAGAAAGAAGATTAAATGTTCTCATAACCAGAGCTAGAGAAAAATGTGTAGTATTTTCTAATTTTAAAGCCCATAATATTCATTTAACTGCTAATCCTCCATTTGGTGTAAAAGCTTTGAAAGAATTTTTAGAATATGCTGAAAATATATCTCAAGGAAAGGTTATCAACAACTTTGAAAGTGATGAACCTTTTGAAGATGCAGTTTATACATTTTTAAAAAATAATGGATACACTGTAGATAAAAAAGTTGGCTGTGCTGGTTTTAGAGTTGATTTAGCTATTGTTGATGAGCATAATCCTGGGAAATATATTGTAGGAATTGAATGTGATGGAAAAATTTATTCATCATCAAAAGTAGCTAGAGATAGAGATAGGCTAAGAGAACAAATACTAAACGGCTTAGGATGGAATTTATATCACCTTTGGTCAACTGATTGGTATAGGAATAGAGATTTAACTAGAAATAAGTTATTATCTGCAATTGAAGAAATTAAAGCTAAATCACTCATTGATGAATTAAAGTCAATGAAAATCCAAAAAATTCCTTCTAAAGATGATAATCTTAAAATTGTAAATCCTATTGGTGAAGAAAACACTGAAAATGAACAAGATAACTTAATTAATGAAGAAACTAGTGAAATAAAGAAACAAAAAATTGAAATAAGCCAACAAGAAAGTGAAATAAATCAACATGACAGTTCCAAAACTGAACAAGATAATATACTAAATCAAGAAGATTCCTTAAATAATAACGATTTTAGCAATGAAGAACTTGAAAATCATATTGAAATGGAAAATGAAAAAGAAATCAAAGGCCAAATTGAAAATGATTTAAATGATTCTGATATTGAAAATATAAATATTATTTCTGATTTAAAGAATAATAATACTAACAATAATACTAACAATAATACTAATAATAGTACTAATAATAGTACTGATAATAATAGTAATAATAATCCTGCTAATAATACTAATAATAGTAATAGTAATAATAATCCTGCTAATAATACTAATAATAGTAATAGTAATAATAATCCTGCTAATAATACTAATAATAGTAATAGTAATAGTAATAATATTGATAATAATTATGATAATGAAGATGACAATAATTATAATTATGATAATAATAATAATGTTATTGAAATAGAAATGGGTGATATTAGATCTAAAGTTATTAATGAAGATAAAATTAACACCAATAATCAAAATAACAATAATAAAATTAAAAAAGAAATAGTTACTGAATTAAATCATTCTAATAAAGAAGATTATAATCCCTCAAAAAATTCTATAAATAAAGAAAATACTAATAAAAAATCAAAAATTAGATTCAGATCACATTTAATTGATGAAATCAATGATAAAAGTGATAATAGCTCCGATAAAGTTAATAATAACCATAAAAAGGATAATAACGAATCGAATATTGATTTAAATAATGAAAATAATTCAAATACAGAAAAAAATTTTAATTCTGATTATAATGATGATGAACTTGAAAAAGAGATAAATAAAGCTTTAAATCAAATTTCTAATTATTCAAATAATATTCAAGATGATGAATATTCCGATAATTCTGTTGAAGATGATTATGTCAAAAATAGTTTAGATAATAAAAATAGAATTATTGATAAAAATAATAATACTAATAATAATACTAATAATAATATTAATAATAATAAAAATAATAATAATAATACTAATATTAATGATGAGAATAATTGTGATAATAAAAATAAAGATGGGGAAAATAATTTAGAAAATTCAAATGAAAACTTCTCTAAAGATATCTCAATCGATATTCCTAATAATACTCCTAATAATATTCCTAATAATATTCCTAATAATTTATCTAATGATAATTCTAATAATCTAAATAATGATGTTGATAAAGCTAAAAACGATTTTAATAGAAACATTAATGATAAACTTAATGAAGATATTATTATTGATTTAAATAATGACATTAATATGGATAAATCCCAAAATATTTCTGAAAATGAAGAAGATAATGAGTACTCAGCTAATAATCTTAAAGAAGATGAGGAATATTCGGATAATTATCTTAAAGAAGATAATGAGTATTCAGATAATAATTTTGATGGATTAAACATATATGAAGGAATATCTAACATTGATAATCCTCTTAGAAGAAATAGTTTCAATTATAAGAAAAATAGGGGAAGAAATAACCAGCCTCAAAACATTAAAGAAAGAATGCGTTCTGTTTCTGAATCTATAAATGAAATTAAAAATGAAGTTAAATATATAAATAATTCTTTAAGAGAAATTGAAAACCCTACAGCTCCAAAAAAGGTTTTTGTCATAGATAGAACCATTCCTTTTGAAGAATACAATGATCCTTCTGATAATATTAATAAAAATTATAATAATGAAAATTATAATGATAATTTTGAGGATATTTTTAACATAAAAAACAATGATAATCTAGAAAATATTATAGAAGATTTAAATGAGGATTATGTAAAAATTGAGAAAGAAAGGGCTAAAGAAAAAAATAAACTTAAAGAAAGAGATTTGACAAGAAGTACTGATAAAAACAAAATTTCTAACTCAATTATTGATTATGAATTTGCTAGAGATATACCAGTTAGTAAATCAGAAGAATTTTATAATTTATCAGAAAAAAAACTTTTGAATATTGTTGATAGTGTTGTATCTATTGAAGGACCTATACATATAAGTGAATTTACTTCTAGAATAAAAGAAAGTTGTAATCTTAAAAGAGCAGGCCCAAAATTTAAGAAACATATTAATAAATCAATATCAATAGCTGAAGAGGATAATTCAATATTAATTATAGACGATTTTTTATTCCCAATAAATTGGAACAAAACTAATGTTAGGAAAAGGAAAAATCCAAATATTGATTTAATATCAAATGAGGAAATTGAAGAAAATATAAAACTTGTATTAAACTATATCAGCCCAATTGATCAAAAAGAGTTAATAAAAAAAGTTTCTAGAAATTTTGGATTTAAGTCTACTTCAAGAAAAACATCCCAAAAAATTAATGAAATTATTGATTACATGATTTCTAAACAAATTATCAATAATTTCGATGGCAAAATCGAAATGAAAGTAAATTAACAGCTTAAAATTTATTCAATGGAAATTTAATACAGTAAAAATAAAATATGAAATAATATTTTAAAATTCATAACAAACAAACTCTTACATATGAATTAGACATGAAAAAAAGAATAGAAGACAATGTAATTTTATTTTTAATAATAATATAATCAAAAATTAATTAAATAATTTAGTGATAATAATTAATTATTATATAAATTCTTAATCCTTTTTTTAGCATTTATACAATCTTGATCTTTATCTAAAACTATTTTATAAAAAGCTATTGCCTCCTCATATTTTTTATTTTCTTCATAAATTCTTCCCATAAAATACCATACCTCAACAACTTCTGTATTATATTTCATAGCTTTTGTATAGAATTCTTCTGCTTCATCATAATGACCAAGTTGATAACAAATCGTGCCACAAGCTGCTAACTGAAAAGGATCTTTAGGCCTTAGTTTAAGACCTTCTAATTTTGAATAATAAGCTCCTTCTAAATCTCCCATTCTCCACAAACAAGACCCTTTATTAAAATGGGCATCTATTTCAAAATTTTTTAAGTCCTTAAAAGACACAATATTGGATCTACCTTTGAATACTGGATCCTTAAAATTTTTAGGAGTGTTGATTATTTTATTATAAATTTTTAATGCATTTTCATTATCATTATAAATAGATAAGATAACTGCTTTTCCAAACAATACAGGTACAGAATTTGGAAATTTGTTTAATAAATTATCAAAAATTTCAATAGATTCTTCATACTCGCCTAAATCGTGCAAAGATTTAGCTTTAAGATAAAAAATATAATAATTATATGGTTCAATATCAATACACTTATCTAAACATTTGATAGATGATTTATAATTAGTTTTTCGCTGAAAAGATTGAGCTTTACCCAAAATAGCATTGAAAAATAATGTTTCTCTTTTTAAAACTTCATCATAGCATTCAATAGCTTCATCATATTTTTTTTCAAAAGTGAATGATTCTGCTTTTCTAAACCAAGATTTTTTAAAATCTGGATTAAAGTTTAAAATTTTATTATTATATTTAATAGCCCCTTCAGGTGTGTCATCTAACATGAAAAGTTTAATAAAATAAAAATAAAAATATGAAAAAATATCCTTAAAATTCATAAAAAACACCTGCTAATTTAATTTATACAACAAAAATGATTATGTTACATAATAATTTTAATTTTCAATTTCAAATTTTTAAAAATATATTAAAATAAAAATATATTAAAATGCACCTCCTCCTCCCCCTCCAGATCCTTTACCAAAACCACCATTTGGAATATTTACAACTTTAGAAGGAGGATATTTTGGATTTTTAGGAAGTTTAGGAAGTTTATTGAGAGATAATTCTTTAATTAAGTTAATAAATTTATTAGAAATATAATCTACAAAAATGAGTCCTACTGGAGCTATAAATGTAAATATAAATCCAGCTGCTATAAAACATCGCACACGATCACTTCCATTTTTTTCAATACATCTTTCAGCCATTCTGTAAAAACCTCCATTTTCTTCAGTGTGAGTATCTAAATATGTATCTATAGCCAAATTTTTCTGGGCTTTTTTATCTGAAATAAGATAAGCTGTATAACCAAGGTATAATTCCTTGGCAAAAAGATCTATCTCATTATTAATCTTATTCATATACACATTTCTTTCAGCATAAGTTATTACGCCTGCAATGGCAAGAATAGAAAGAATTAAATAAATAGTTCCCCATGTAATGGCAACTCCTCCAACAACAAAAGCAGGATTTCCTCCTTTTAGAGTCTTTTGATTATTTTCTGAAATATGTTTTCCTTTATTTTCAGTAGATAAAGCATAACCAGTATACCATTTTTCAAATTCTTTTTTTGATATTTTAATAGGGCCTAAATCAGGATCATTGAAAGTAACATAGTTTTTATCATTTGATAATATACTAACATAATGTGTTTTCCCACTAAGATTTAAAAGTACAATATCATCTTTTTTAAGAGAATTTAATCCTTTTTTAACAGCATATAAATTGACACCATGTTTTGCAGCAATTTTTTTCATCATATACATAGAAGTCTGACCTTTAACAGGTTTTAACAAATTAATTAATGTATTTTTATTTATAAAAACTCCTTTAGAAGCTAACAAACCTTGCAATATAACAGGACCACAATTAGAAAAAATTTTAGTGGTTTTATTAGATTTTATACTGAATTTAGGCTTGAATTTAATAATTTTTAGAGTATTAGTAAATTTGTTATTACTATTATCAATGTCAGATGTATTGCTATTAACTTTTAAAGTGCTTTTTATTTTCCCATAAAACTTAGAATCTAAAGAAACTCTAATATATATGGTTTTAGTATGGCCTTTTTCTATTTTAGTAATTTCTATTTTTTTATTAAATTTACTCCACTTAGAACCAGAGAAAGAGTAGGCAGAATTTTTTAATTTAGGAAAATTTGTTAAAACATTAACATTATATGCATCACCAGGTCCTATATTTTTAATATATATTGTATATGTAACAAGAGTTCCTTGAATGGTTGGATTGGGGTTAACTACCATGAAAACTTTTAAGTCGCATGGTGGGAAGAATATTTTTCCTAATTTTTGGTTGTCAATTTTTGCTTTAAGATAATATATCAAATATTTCTTGTCTGTTTTTATCTTAAATTCTGCTTTATTGTATTTTAGAGTTTGATTATTAGGATATATTGTTCCATTATGCCATTTTTTGTTTATCCGTTTTAAAAACTGGAATTGTGCTTTTGTTGATGGTATTGTTTTATTTAGTCTTTTGTTTTTATTGTCAATTAAAATTAGTGTGATTTTGTATGTTTTGTTAGGTTTTAGATAATTAACTTTAGGAAGAATTAATTTAGCTACTGCATATCTAGTTATTTTAGTGTTTTTAACTTTAGCAACTTTATTTTCTCCCCACCAGTTATAATTTGTATTAATTGAACCTTTTTCACGATATAAATTGTATTTTTCATTAACTATGTAATTATAATTATAAAAGTTAGAAGAGCCTTTTTTGTGAAGTATTCCTACTCTATTTCCTCTTATTGTGTTTTGTATGATTTTATTTTTAGATTCTTCTACATGAAGCCCATAGTTAGAATTATATTGTATGAAATTACCATTTAATTGATTTGAAGACCCCCTTAATAAAATACCATTTTTATTTCTTTGAATAATATTTTTAGATAATGTATTAGAAGAACCAAGGATAAATAATCCTGATTTAAAACCATGATAAGCTCTATTTTCAGTTAAAAGATTTTTATTTCCTGATAAAACTATCTGTGCATATTTATTTTTTTCTAAATAATTATTTGTTAATTTATTTCCATTTCCAAGAGAGTATAATCCTCTAAAATTGTTATCTGAAATATTATTAGATTTATAATTATTGTAGTTACCTTCAAAGTAAATTGTGGAATATTTTCCATTGAGAGAATTTTTAGTAAGCCTATTTGAGCTAATAGTGTTTTTATTTCCTTTACCAAAAATACCATTTTTAAAATTACCATTTATTAAATTAGAATTAATTTGAGAATTATTCCCCATAAAATAGATCCCACTTCCACTATTATTAGTTAAAATGTTTTTATTGATTACTATATTGTTTCCAATAGCATAAATCCCATGTCTCCTATTATTAGTGATATTATTTACAGTTATTAATATATTATTCCCAATTAACCTAACACCATCAAGTAAATTATTTCGTATGTTATTATCTTTGAAATTAGTGTTGTCTCCTGTGTTTTGTATTCCAATATTATTGCTTGTGAAATTATTGTTAAAAACCTTATTATTAGCTCCACGACCATATAATCCATATTCTTTATTACTATCAAAAAGATTATATTGTATCAGAGTGTTAGTTAATTTTAAACTGTATACTCCACTTTTACCATTACTTGTAAAAATATTGTTGGTGATTGTTTCTTTATCACCGTTTAAAACTAGTCCATATCCTTTATTATTAGCTATATTGTTGTTATTTATTAGTATGTTGTTTCCTGTTAGTCTAACACCGTCACTCTTACTATTTTTAATATTGTTATCTATAAAACCTGTTTGATTGCCATACAGAATAACTCCTATGTTATTGTTTGTGAGATTGTTATTTTGTATTATGTTTTGATTACCAGTAATATAAAAACCAGTATCTTGATTATTAAGGAAGTTATTATTAATTACCTTACTATTTTGAAGGTTATTACTTAAGATTCCATGGCCTTTGTTGTTTGTGAAATTGTTATCTTCAATCACAACATTATTTCCTAGATTTATTATAATGGCTGTTGCTTGATTATCTGTGAAAGTGTTATTTATTATTTCTTGTGTGGTTTCTATGTAAATGATTGCATTATTAGTGTTGTTTACTTTGTTGTTGGTGAAATTAGAAAGTAATATATTACAAGTGGATTCTGAATATATTGCTCCACCCTTACGACCTGTATTATTGTTAAAAACGGATGATTCTATGTTTATGTTGCCGGTGTTACTGTCAAAGGCTATGGCTCCTCCATTAGACTCTGCAAGATTATCCTTAAAAATAGAACCTAAAACACTGACTATTGAGTCTCTTATAATTATTGCTCCACCTTGAGCTGTTACATAATTATTAGTGAAATTACAATTTTCAATTAAGGTATTAGCAGATATTAATCTTATAGCCCCGCCAGATTCACCATAATTACCAGTAAAAGAAGAATTAAGTATTCTATTATTATTTCCTTCAATAAGTGAAACCGCTCCCCCACTAACACCAGCACTATTACCCCTAAACGAACAGTTAATTATCCAACTATTATTACCATGTATATCTATTGCTCCACCCTCAGTGTAAGAATCCTCATCATCCAAATCACCAACATTACTAATAAAAATCGAATTAATTATAATGGAACCTGTGGTATTATGTATGAATACTGCTCCTCCACTACCACCAACATTATTACGGAATATACAGTCAGTAATATATAAATCATTACTAGATCTTATAGCACCACCAGCTATTCCACCACCCACCTGATTAGGAGTATTACCATTAATAAAATTAATATATTTAAAAGTAACAAGATCCGCATTATTTATAAAGAATATACGGCTTAAATTACGAGCATTTAAAGTTGAATACTTATCCTTAGACTCACCCTGTATAGTAAGACTCTTATTAACACGTATAAAATCCCCAGAACCAGTATAAGTAATATTATCCAAAATTATAGTATCATTAGAACTACTAGAATCAATAACACTTTGAATATCATTAAAAGTATTACCACTAACCGTATAATTAGCAGCAGAAACAGATGATAATGACAAGGCAAATAAAAAGAAAATCAAAATTATAAACATCATTTTATTTTTATATTCCATTGAATGACCTTCCAATTAATATTTTACTATTTTTCACCCCTGCCATTATTTTTTTCATTAATATAGAGAACATTCTCTCTAAGCAATATGAAAATATTTATTATACCCTCCATATAAAATTTACTATTTTATTCTAAAAGTAAAAACCTACTCGATAATTTTCACCAATTTCTGAAAAAATTTAAAAAAATTTTACTTCGTTAAACCGTGGTATAACGAAGTAAAAAAAATTGCATATTTTATTTTCTTCAAAATAGATGTAAAAGTATAAGCAAGTATATATGTAGCCATCAAATTAGGCAATGTTTAATCATTTAAAAAATATCATGATAAATTTAATTATTTACACTTGAAATCAATCAATAATAATTTTATTAATAAGTTTATTATTCTTAAATTTAAATTAGGATATTAATATTTTTTACAAATATATTAATACTATTGAAAATTTATTTATAAAATTTATTGAAAAAATTTCTTCAATTTTTTTATTATAAAATTTGTAAATAAAAATAAAAAAATAAATAAAAAAATAAATTTCTAAGTAAAAAATAATTTATAAATAAAAAAAATAATTTCATATTGACAATTGAATTTTATGTTGATTAATTAAAATAAAGATAAATAAATTATATAATAAAAAACATATATATAATTATTAATTAAAGTTTTAAGTCATATTTTTTATTAGAATAGTATATAAAATTAAAAGTAATTTTTAAAATAAACAAATATTTAATAAGTCACTAATAAAAAAGATAGATATAATCTGTTTAAGGGGATATTTATGGATATAAAAAAATTATTAGAAAGAACAAATAAATTAAGAGCTGATATTCAAGCTAAAACTGATTATGAGATCCAAAATACTGTAGAATCAAATAATTCAAAAATAGCTATATTTAATAGAATACCTAATGAGAATTTTTATTATCCTTATAATAAAACTGCTGTGAATTATTGTATTGAAGCTGTAAGTTCTAATATTAGTAGATTAGAAGAGAATATTAATTATAGAATATTAGGAAGAGAAGAAAAACAGGATATGATGAATCAATATAATTTATTAATAAACCTATTTAGAGATATTGAAATAAAAAAATCAGGAAGGATAGAGATAACTCCAGATATAATGATTTTTGAATATGAATATGGGAATTTAACTCCATTAAATAAAAATTCATCAGTTAATTTTTCTAATATTTATCAATTAATTTCAAATACTCCAAAAACAAACGAAATTTTATGGAGAAAACTAAATATTGACATATAACTTGATTAATAATATAATTAAAATTATTAAATCTTAATTCACCAATATAACTCTATTTCTATTTTTTAATCATTTCATTTAGTATTTAAGATCATAATTTATATTTAAAATTAAATAAAATTAAAAAATACTAATTAAAAAACACTAATTAAAAAATACTAATTAAAAAATACTAATTAAAAAGTATTATTTTTTGCATTATCCGTAATATAATTAGTTTTATTAAATATATAATATGTTTATTTTAATTAATTTTATAAATAAAGAATATTATTAAAATTAAGCTAAAAAGTAATACTTTTTAAATATTATTTTTAATAAAATTAGTAATACTTAAAAAATTAATAAAATTGTAACAAATGAAAAAAGTATTACTTAAAACTAATTTTATAATAAAAAAATTGAAAATTTATTTTTTTAAAAAAAAGTAATAATAAAAAAATAATAATTATTATTTATTAATATATTACATATAATTATTAAGATAATATAATTATAATACTAAATATATTTTTTTTAATAGATATTTTTTTTAATAGATATTTTTTTAATAAATATTTTATTATTATTATTATTATTATCCAAAGCACGTTTTTTAAGTATTATTCAATGTATTTGAACTTCATTTCAAGTAAAACAATTAAAACAAATCCAATTATCATTAAAATGACACATAATAATAAATCAAATGGAGAACTTCCAACATTACTGGTTACTTGAGTGAAAGGGATTCTTAAAGTTCCAATCATGACACCAATTAAAAGTGCCAATGTTATTTCCTCATGATGCTGTAATAAATAATCAAGCAATTTTGAAAATCCTAAAATACCTATTAAAGCACCTATACAAAATGTAATAATTTCAGTAAAGTTAAATGTATTTAATGCATTTAACATATAATGATATTGGCCTAATAGCAATAATATGAAAGCTCCAGAAATTCCTGGAAGTATCATAGCACATATAGCAATCATACCTGAAAAGAATAAAATTGGTAATGAATGGTTAGCTGCTATTGGATTAAGTCCAACAAATATAAATGACAAGATGAATCCTATAATAGAGATTATGATTATTTTAGGTGAAAAATGTACAACTTGGGTATATAAAACATATGCAGAAGCTAAAATTAAGCCTAAAAAAAATGCAAATGTAAATGCAGGATAATTATCCAATAAAAATCCAATTATTTTAGATAAAGTTAACATAGCAATAGCTATGCCTAGTAAAAGAGGTATAAACAATTTATAGTCAACCTCTTCTATAAAAAGCTTTTTAAATTCTGAAAAGTTTAATTTTATAAGGGGTTTTAAAAAAGAGAACTTTAATTTTCCAATTCCATGTACAAGTCTTTCATAAATTCCTGTGATTAATGCAATGGTTCCACCAGAAACACCAGGAATAATGTCTGCTGAACCCATAAACAATCCTCTGAGGAATATAAGGAAAGGTTCTAAAATTTTGCTTGATACCATAATAACATCCTTAAAATAAATCATTTATAAAATTTACTATTAGATTAATAAATTTTAGTGAATAATAAATATGTATATACTATTTTAATTCTAATAAGATAAATAAAAATATTATAAAATCCTAATAAAAATCTTTTGATAATACTAATAGAAATTTATATATGTTTTTAATATTTATAATTGTTTGTAATTGTTTTTATTAATTTAATTAATAATTTAAGAACTAATTATAAAAAAATTTTTAATAAAAATAATTAATAAAAATGAATTAAAAATAAGAAGATATATGATATATTTAAAAAAATGAATAAAAAATTAAAAATAAATGATTAAAATAATCTAAGAATGGATTATTTCTAAGAATAAGCTATTTCTCTAAGAATGAGCTATTTAATAAAAAAATAAGGGAAAAATAGCATATCTATTTTCCACAATTTTCTTTAACTAATTCTTTAGCTAAAGGAGTCATATTATCTTTTAAAATTTCTTTTAAGAAATTTCCAGTATATGTTCCTGATTTAGCTATTTCTTCAGGAGTTCCAGTAGCTACAATTTCTCCACCACCATCTCCACCTTCAGGACCAAGATCAATAATATGATCTGCAGTTTTAATAACATCCAAATTGTGCTCAATAACAACAATTGAATTTCCAGAATCGGTTAATCTTCCAAGAACTTCAAGTAATCTTTTTATGTCAGCAAAATGAAGTCCAGTAGTTGGTTCATCGAGAATATACAATGTTTTTCCAGTACTTTGCTTTGATAGTTCTTTTGAAAGCTTAATTCTTTGGGCTTCACCACCAGATAATGTTGTAGCTGCTTGACCTATTTTTATATATCCTAAGCCCACATCATATAAGGTTTGAAGTTTCTTTCTTATTTTTGGAATGCTCTCAAAAAACTCAAGAGCCTCTTCAACTGTCATCTCAAGAACTTCATAGATATTTTTACCTTTATATCTTATGTCTAAAGTCTCGTCATTATATCTCTTTCCTTTACAGACTTCGCAAGGAACATAAACATCAGCTAAAAAGTGCATTTCAATCTGGATAATTCCATCACCAGAACAAGCTTCACATCGTCCACCTTTAACATTGAAACTAAATCTTCCAGGTTTATAACCTCTAGCTTTGGCTTCAGGAGTTTCTGCAAATAATTCTCTTATATGTGTAAAAAGACCAGTATATGTAGCCGGATTAGAACGAGGAGTTCTTCCAATAGGAGTTTGATCAATGATAATTATTTTATCAATATTTTCAGCACCTTCAATACTATCATATTTACCAGCAAAAGTTGGTTTTTTATTTATTATGCTGTTTAATCCTTTATAAAGAACTTGATTAATTAGAGAACTTTTTCCAGAACCTGATACTCCTGTAACACAAGTAAATACTCCTAAAGGGATATCAATATCAATATTTTTTAAATTATTTTCTTTAGCACCTTTTATTGAAATGTAATTACCATTACCTACTCTACGAGTATTATTTATTGGAATTACTTCTTTTCTTGATAAATATCTTCCTGTAATTGAATCAGGAGATTCCATAATTTCACCAGGAGTTCCTTGAGCAATTACTTTTCCTCCGTGCTCTCCAGCACCAGGACCAATATCAACCACATGATCTGCAGAAAGAATTGTTTCTTCATCATGTTCAACTACAACAAGAGTATTACCAATATTTTTAAGTCTCTTTAATGTTTCTATTAATTTAACATTATCTCTCTGATGAAGTCCAATACTTGGTTCATCAAGAATATATAAAACACCTACTAGGCCAGAGCCTATTTGTGTTGCTAATCTAATTCTTTGAGCTTCTCCACCAGATAAAGTCCCTGAAGATCGTTCCATAGTTATATAATCCAATCCAACATCAACTAAAAACTTCAATCGTTCTTTGATTTCTTTTAATACTTCCTTAGCTATGAATAATTCTCTTTCTGAAAGTTCAATTTCACTGAAAAAATTATAACAATCCCTAATAGGCATTGAAACAACATCGTAAATTGATTTATCTGCAACTGTTACAGATAATGCTTCTGGACGAAGTCTTTTACCATCACAAACATGACAATTATGATCACTCATAAATTTTGAAATATATGAACGAGAATAGTTTGATTTTGTTTCTAAGTAATGTCTTTCCATTCTATTTATTACACCCTCAAATTTCCTATTAACACGATAAGATTTGTTTTTACGTTTAAAATTAAATGGAATTTTTTCTTTTGTTCCATATAGAATTGCATTTTGTTCTTCTATTTTTAAATCTTTAAATGGTGTATCCATTGAAAATCCTAAATAATTAGCTACAGCTGATAACATTTGGTGATAATAATTATCCTTACTACCTTTTGATCTGCTCCATGGGAGGATAGCACCTTCATTTAGAGAAAGTTCCTGTTTTGGAACAATTAAAGCTGGATCCATCTCCATTTTGCTCCCAATACCATTACATTCTGGGCATGCTCCTTGAGGACTATTAAAAGAAAACATACGAGGAGTTAATTCTTCAAAATTTATTCCACATTCAACACAAGCAAAATGTTCAGAGTATACTTTTTCATATTCCTTATTTTCAATTTCTTTATCAAAAAGAATATTAACAATACCCTCACCAAATTCAAGAGCAGTTTCAATAGAATCGGCTAATCTTCTCTGAAATTCAATATCTTCCCTAATTATAAGTCGATCAACCACAACTTCAACTGTGTGTTTGTTATTTTTGTTTAATTTAATATCTTCCTCGAGATTTCTAACTTCTCCATCAACCCTAACTCTAACAAAACCTTTATTTGTAAGATTTTCAAAAACTTTTTTATGTTCTCCTTTCCTAGCTTTAATTATTGGGCCTAAAACTTGAATTTTTACTTTTGAGCTATCATGTCCTTCTTCAATAATATTATCCACTATTTGTCCTACGGTCTGTGGAGAAATTTCTTTACCACATTTATAACAATGAGGAATTCCAATTCGGGCATATAAAAGACGTAAATAATCATATATTTCGGTTATTGTTCCTACAGTTGAACGAGGATTCATTTTTGTGGTTTTTTGATCGATAGATATTGCAGGAGACAATCCTTCAATATAATCAATTTCAGGCTTTTTCATTTGTCCCAAAAATTGTCTTGCATAAGCAGACAATGATTCAACATATCTACGCTGTCCTTCAGCATATATAGTATCAAATGCAAGAGATGATTTTCCAGAACCACTTAAACCAGTGATAACTACAAATTCATCACGAGGAATAGATATATCTAAATTTTGAAGGTTATGTTCCCTTGCACCTTTTAGAATAATCTCTTTTTTATGTGATTTTTTATTCATTAATAATTCTCCTTATTGATAATTGTACTTGATTATTTATTAAATTTTTATAGCTATTTAATTTATATTGATTATTTGTGATATAATTTTCATGAAAAGTGTAGATATTTATTAGGTTAAAAATAGGCTTATGAACTTATTAATTGATAATAATTATTTATAAATCTTAATAGATTGTTTATGGAGATATAAATCCTAATATAGTAATTATAAAATTATATATTAGTTATATTAAAAATTTAAAATAATATTAAACCTAATTATAATATTTATAAGCATACCTAATCATAAAATCTAGAAACATGGTAAATAATTTATTACATAATATTAAATTTATAAAAGAATAATAATTCTTATTAAAATTACTTATTATTAAAACTAGAAAATTCTATTAAATATAAGCTATTATAAGATAATTTTATAAAAAAATAAACTACTTTTGTTCAATTAAATATAAAATGTATTTATTGAAACATACAAATAGAATTAATATTATATCTTACAAACAATATAAACTTTTCGATTAACAATTCATAATATTGTAAATACCTCTCAATATAGACTATAAATTTTTATTAATATATTCAAATATTTTAAATTTAATTCACATATTATAACAATTCATATAACCTTAAATATGCAAAATTTGCTTTTAATCTGATTTAATTATATATATTATATACCAATAATTTTTAGGTAGTTAATGAAAAGTAATATTTTCATATGAGTTTCATATTTTGAATATAAATATAAAATTAACTATAAAACTGAAATATAGAAATTAAATATAGAATTAACTATAAAAATTAACTATAAAACTGAAATATAAAAATTAAATATAGAATTAACTATAAAAATTAACTATAAAAATTAAATATAAATATGAATATAAGATCTAATATAATATGTTAATTGATTATTTAATCAATTATAATTTAATAAAATATAATTTCAATCTTTAAAAAGTCGTAGTATAATAAATTAAGAATAAAATAAAATAAAAATATAATAAATTAGAGTATAATCTAAGAATAAAATAAAATAAAAATATAGCAAAATAAAAAATATAATAAATTAAAAGTATAACAAAATAAGATAAAATAAGATAAAATAATAAAAATGTTATCTGATTGTTATATTATTATCAAATATTAAACTTCTACTTTTTAATACCTTTCAAAACAATTAGCTGATCTCTTAGTTTAGCAGCTCTTTCGAAATCTAAATCAGAAGCAGCTGTTTTCATATCTCCTTCTAAATCAGTTATGAGCATTCTAAGTTCATCTTTTGGCATTTTTTGAAGGTCAGTGACTGTTTTATCATATTTTTTAATTTCTTCTTTCTTATCTTTAAGTGACCTATAAGTGGATTTAGGCTGAATATCATATTTTTTATTATAAGCTAATTGTAATTTTCTTCTTTTATTTGTAATATCAACCGAATTCTTTATTGAGTCTGTTATTTCATCTGCATACATGAATACTTGCCCATCCACATTTCTCGCAGCCCTACCAATAGTTTGAATAAGAGATGTTTCAGATCGGAGAAATCCTTCTTTATCTGCATCAAGGATTCCTACAAGAGAAACTTCTGGTAAATCTAAACCTTCCCTAAGTAAATTTACCCCAACAAGACAATCAAATTCTCCTCTTCTTAAATCATCAATAATTTCAATTCTTTCTAAAGTATCAATTTCAGAATGTAAATATCTAACTTTAATGCCTATTTTAGCATAGTAATCAGTTAAATCTTCTGCCATTCTTTTAGTAAGTGTTGTAATTAAAATTCTTTGATCTTTATCAATTCTTTTCCTAACTTCACCAAGTAAGTCTTCAACTTGATTTTTAGCAGGCCGAATTATAATTTCTGGATCAACAAGACCAGTTGGGCGAATAATTTGTTCAACAATGTTTAAACTTCTACTCATCTCATAATTACTTGGAGTAGCTGAAACATAAAGCACTTGGTTAACTGATTTTTCAAATTCATCAAATCTAAATGGACGGTTTTCCATAGCAGAAGGAAGCCTAAAACCATGGCTAACAAGAGTTTCTTTTCTAGCCCTATCTCCATTATACATTCCCCTAATTTGTGGGACTGTAACATGAGATTCATCAATGATTGTTAAAAAATCTTTTGGGAAGTATTTTAACAATGTATATGGCATTTCACCCCATTTTCTTCCAGAAAGGTGTAAAGAATAATTTTCAACACCAGGGCAATATCCCATTTCACTTAACATTTCAAGATCAAATCTTGTTCTTTGTTCAAGTCTTTGAGCTTCAACTAGCTTATTTTGAATCTTAAGTTCATTTAATCTAGTATCAAGCTCCTGTCTGATATCTTTAAGAGCTTTATCCATTCTTTCATCAGCTACAACAAAATGTTTTGCTGGGAAAAGAGTATATCTTTCAAGATTTTCAATTCTTTTTCCTGTAACTTTATCCACAATAGCTATTGAATCAATTTCATCTCCAAAAAGTTCAATTCGGATAGGAGGAGTACCATGAACTGGATTAACTTCAATAACATCTCCTCTAACTCTAAATTGTCCAGTATCAAATTCTATATCATTTCTTTCATATTGCATATGAATTAATCGACTGAGAATTTCCCCTCTATCAAAAATATCCCCTCTTGAGATTGATAGTGCAAACTCACCATAATCTTCTGGTGATCCTATACCATAGATACAAGAAACACTAGAAACTACTATAACATCATCACGAGATAGTAGTGATTGTGTTGCAGAATGTCGCATTCTATCAATTTCATCATTTATTGAAGCTTCTTTATCAATAAATGTGTCTGTTCTTGGAACATATGCTTCTGGTTGGTAATAATCATAATAACTTACAAAATATTCAACTGCATTATCTGGAAAGAACTCTTTAAATTCTTCATATAGCTGTGCAGCTAATGTTTTATTATGTGAAATAATAAGTGTTGGTTTTTGTACCTCTTGAATAACATTTGCCATTGTAAATGTTTTACCAGATCCTGTTACTCCAAGTAATGTTTGTTCATGAAGCCCTTTTTTAAACCCATCTGAAATAGACCTAATTGCTTTTGGTTGGTCTCCTAATGGTTTATATTCTGATGATATTTTAAATTTTTTCATAATATCTCTTTTTTAAAAAAATTAATTATTTTATATTTTTTATTCTTATTTTTTAATAATTAAATTTGTTACAAAAATTAAATTCATTAAATTAAAATATATTATATAGCAACTTACATAAATAAAATTCTATAAAAATTATATTATAATTAGGGTAAAGATTTGAACTATAAAATAAAAAATAGCTATAGATTATTATTTAAAATTCTATAAATTTAGAAATTTAATAAATTTAAAAATCCAATAAATTTAATTAATTTTATAAATTTTATATTATTATACAAATATTTATATTTATCATAATATATTGCAATATACTACTATTTATAATTTTATTTAAAATTATAATCTATTAATAAATTTATAACTTAATATAATATCAACATATTACAATAATAATATTTATATTCAAAATTATAAAATTAATTAAATAAGTAAAATAAAAATTGAAACAAAAATAAATTTAATATAATGAATATATTATACAAAAAATTTATATTATTGAAATTTATTATAAAAGATAAATTTATTTAAAAGATAAATTTACTTAAAAAATAAATTCATTATAAAAAGATAAATTATGTCAACTAAAGTTAAATCACCAGAAGAACTTCCAAAAAAGCCAGGAATATACATAATGAAGGATTCTGATGATAAAATTATTTACATCGGTAAATCCAAATCACTTAGAAATAGAGTGAAATCATATTTTAAAGATAAATATGATACACCTAAAACTAAAATATTAATGAGTCATTTTAATAGTTTAGAGTATATAATAACTGATAGTGAAAAAGAGGCCCTTATCTTAGAGGCAAATTTAATTAAAAAACATAGGCCAAAATATAATATTAGACTTAAAGATGATAAAAGATACCCTTATGTTAAAATAACAAAAGAAGATTTTCCTCGCTTAATTATTACAAGAAACATTGGGAAAACAGGGACTTATTATGGTCCATTTACAGATGTAGGCTCTGTACGCCAAACAATAAAATTTTTAAAATCACTTTTCAAAATCAGAACCTGCCGTAAAATGGATGGTCCTTGCTTAAATTGTCAAATCGATTTATGTTATGGTCCTTGTGATGGTAACATAAGTAAAAAAGAATATAAAAAATTAATTAATAAAATAGATCTTTTTTTCCAAGGTAAATATACAGAAATTATTGAAAACCTTCAAAAAGAAATGGATGAATCATCCAAAGAATATAATTTTGAAAAAGCTGCAGTTATAAGAGATCAGATAGGATCTATTGCAGAAGTAATGGAAAAACAATTCGTTGATTTTGCAGATGAATTAGATCAAGATGTAATAGCTATGTCTTTTGATAATGATTCTGCAATAGTTGTTGTATTTTCAATTAGAAATGGAAAAATAAATGGAAAAGACGATTTTTTAATGAGTGGAACTAAAAATAATAAAGTAAGTGATGTTATATCTGCATTCATACAACAGTACTATGGAATTAATCGCCATATTCCTAAAGAAATTATATTAGAGGAAAAAATTTCAAATAAAGAGGAATTAATACTTATTAAAGAATGGTTAGCTGATTTAAGAGGAGATAAGGTTGAGATTTCTGTTCCAGATGAGGGTACAAAACTAAGACTAGTGAGAATGGCCTCTAAAAATGCAGATATAATTAGAAAACAAAAGAAAAAAATGAAAAATTCAATGATTGAAATTAAAAAATATCTGAAACTTCCAAAGCTTCCTAGAATTATCGAAGGATATGATGTATCTAATATTTCTGGAAAATTAGCTGTTGGATCAAAAGTCTCATTTTTTGATTCTAAACCTAATAAAAAACAATATAAAAGATTTAAACTTGAAACACCTGGCCCAAATGATTATGAAATGATGAGAGAATTATTATCTCGAAGATTTAATTCTTTAAAAAATACTCAAAATAATAATGACAATAATAAAAACAACAATAATAATGAAAAAATTAATAATGAAAATGATAATAATGAAAAAATATATAATGAAAAGGACAATAATGAAAAAATATATAATGAAAATGATAATAATGAAAAAATATATAGTGAAAAGGATAATGATGAATATCCAGACCTCATACTAATTGATGGAGGTAAAGGTCAGCTAAAAATAGCTACTGAAGTATTGAAAGAATATAATTTAGAACATATACCAGTAATTGGATTAGCTAAAGAATTTGAAGAAATATTTATTCCAAAAAGTTCTTTTCCAATTATAATTCCAGGGAATAATGAAGGATTACATCTTTTACAAAGAGTTAGAGATGAAGCTCATAGATTTGCTGTAACTTATCATCGAAAATTAAGATCAAAAAATATTGAAGCATCAGAATTAGATGATATAGTTGGAGTTGGAAAAACAAGAAAAATAAACTTATTAAAACATTTTGGAAATATTGAAGAAATTAAAAAAGCTAGTATTGAAGAAATAGCTAGTGTGAAAGGTTTAAACAAAAAAGTAGCTAAATCTATTTATGATAAATTTAACTAATTAATTAAATACTTTATAAATTTTAAGATAAAATATCATTTTATTAATTATTTTTTAAATCATATTTTTAAAATATTTTTAAAATATTCAAAATTAAAATAATAAAATAAGAATATAATAAAATAAAAATGATAAAATAAAAATAATGAAATAAAAATAATGAAATAAGAATAGTGAAATAAGAATAATGAAATGAATAAGATAAAATAAATAAAAAGATATTAGAACTAACTAATATTTAAAAAATTAAATTAATATCTAAATAATCAAATAATATCTAAAGAGTTAAATATTATCTAAATAACTAAATACTATGTGAAGAGTTAAATATTATCTAAATAGCTAAATACTATCTAAAGAGTTAACAACACAACCTAAATTCTCACCATTTAAACCAATAACAAGTTCATCATCTTTTATATCAGCATATTGTCTTGAACCACTACAACCTAAAGTTATATTTGGTCTTTTTCTCATAAATGGACCTGCAACTGCATCAGCACAGACTGACTGAATTCCTGAAAAATCAGATTCTACTCTCCCACCTAAGGAATAAACAATAGCTTGAGAAACTTTCATAGCTTGTTTTGGGTTAGCTATAATAACAACAACATCTGGTAAGAAATCTGCTTTTTCTAAAGGAGTATATATAATTGCATAACTTCTTAAGTCAATTTTGGGAATTGAATCTAATGTTCTTTTTGCAGAACCGAGTGATTTGAATCTTTTTAAACCATAGTAAAATTCACCAGTTGCAATTTTTTCAGGAATTTCTTCAAGTCCAATTGCAGAAGATCCCCCTTTACACATTTGTTCTTCAGAAGTACTATAAAATGAGTCTCCTCTTGATGCTTTTTGAACCATTTCACAATGTCTCATTTTATCTTGAATCTTATCAATATCCTCTGGAATATCTTCTTCGTGCAAAATAAATTTTATAGCTACTGGATGGGATTTTAAATCTAAATCTTTTTTTATCCTAGAAGAAAGATACTGGTTATTTTCTAATTCATTGGTTTCTAAAATATCATTCATAATATCACCATTAGACTTTGTTAAAATATTATATTAGTTTTTTATATACATAATATTTTCTATTTTACTATTAGAAAACTTATAGATAAATAAAATTAACAGTGTTATATAATACATTATTATATGATATATTATTATATGATATATTAATCACCATTATTATAATATAATTAAATTTTAGTTTTTATTGTTAAAAATAATAATTTAAATATATTAAATATTGATTTAAAAATATAGACTATTTGTTTCATAATAAAAAATTTGATTAATATGAAAATATTATGAAGAAAAATAATATTAAACATTCAATATAAATCAAAAACTTTTATATATGACATTAAATATATTAGCTATTGCCATTATCAAAAATTTAATATAATGTTTATCAAAACTATATAAATTTAATAAATAATGGAATTATGTTTCAATATAAAGAAACTTTTCAATAGTATTAAATTATTTTTATAATAATTAATATTCCTTTATTATTATAAAATTGTGTTTTAAATTACTATAATTGTTGTTTTTATACATTAAGTTTTAAAATTATCTTAAATCAAAAAATATTTGTTTAAATCAAGATTTTTTGATTTAGAATTGCACTTCATAATTTTTAGATGATAAGTGATAACTTAAACTTGATATATAAAACATATTTAGTATAAAAGATTATATACTAATCATGAAAACATAAAAATTGTTCATTGAATCTAAAAATTATAAAAAATTATTATTTATAATTTTAAAGATATTTTAAAGCAATTTAATATAGTAAATTTTTATATAAAATATTATATTTAATTATTATAACTATTAGTTACTAATAAGTAGGTATATATAGAATAAAAAAGAATATTATTAATGTAATTTATTTAACTTAAAAATGATATTTATCAATTATTAGATAAGTCATTAAATTTTATTTTAAAATAATTTTATTATTAGTAATAGTTTTTTTTTCAATAATGATTAATATTAAAATATTTATTATTATTGATAAAATATTTATGATTAATAAATTTTATATATTTATTATTAGATGTTTAGTATAAATATATTATGTACTAAATATAACAATATTAATGTATTTACTATATGTAATAGAATATAAATTAGTAATATAATTATTTGATTGTGAAATTTTAAGTTTAATAATTAATATATTAAGATTAATATATTGAAAAATGAAAAACAATATATATTGATAACATGTAATATATATAATTTTATATTAAATATGTATTAAATTAATATGTTTGTTAATGATTAAAAAGGTTATATGATTAAATTAAAAGAAAAATATAGTAACTCTGAACTGACAGTTGTGACTTAATTAAAAGGCGGTGATTAAATGGAAACAACTTTAATATCAACTATTTACGATGTAGAACCTGTAATGATATGTATAACAAAATTTTCTCCAAAGAAAGTGTTACTTTTAACTGAGGATAATGGATCCAATGTAATGAGAGAAAGTAAAGAAACTTTGGAAAAAGCATTTGGAAGATTTATAGATATCAAATCCCAAGAAACTGATTCTAATGATTCAGTAAAAATTGCTTCTGGTGTTGCAGATGCAATTGAGAAAGAAAAAAAATCTGGAAATAAAATTGTTGTTAATATAAGCGGTGGAGAAAGACCACAAGCTTTAGGAACACTCTTTGGAGCGTATTCAAAACATCAATTTGTTGATAGAATTGTCTACGTAGATAATTCTACAAAAGAAGTAATGGATCTCCCAATACTTAAATATGGAATCTCTTCAACCAAAAAAGAAATTTTAAAGTGTTTGATTAATGGATCTAATTCTGTTAAAGAACTTTCTGATAAAATTGAAATTAGTAGAGGAATGACATATAACCATATCCGTGAATTAAGGGATATGGGTCTTATAGACAAAGAAGTATTGGAAATTACTACTGCTGGAAGATTAGCTATAATTTAATCTTTCACAGACTTTTTGAAATTTTTTAAGTTCTGATTTTTTATTCTAACTTTAATATATTTAATCATTAATCAATTTTAATCTTTTTAAATTACTATTTTATATATTAAAATATTAAATTTATATTATCAATTAAATTTAACTATTTTTATATTATTTTTTTAAATAATCTACAATTAGATGCCAACAATATTTTGTTTATAACTTATTAAACAATCTATGAAAAAATAGTAATATTAATTAAAAATGAAAGATTTATATGCATATATAATAAATTATTTAATGTAGGAGCAATATTTATAATTTTATATCAATAAAATATCAATGCAAAAGAAATATATATCAAAAATATATTACTCTTGGGGGGAACGATATGATTTTGATAAATAAATATTCTCCTACACATAATTCTTTTTACTTTATTTTATAAATCCAAATTATTATCTAATTAAATACCACTACTTTTAATCAAAATAATGCCACTTTTAATCAAAATAACACTACTTCTAATCAAAATAACATCACTTTTATAATCAAAATAACACTACTTTTAATCAAAATAACATCACTTTTAATCAAAATAACACTACTTTTAATCAAATTATACATTATTATATAACTAATTTATAGATGATACCCAATATTCGTTAGTTAAATTCGTATCTATCGAAAACATTTATATACTACTTATAACATAATAATTTATGTAGGAAATCAATTTCCTACTCAAACATTCTAATGACAAAATTTACAGTAAAATAAAAAAAATTTTATTCGCGATATGTCATTAGTGCAAATAATCTTCGTAAAAAAAATAAAACATAACCAAACAAACTTAAACAATAAGAAGAGGTTCATTTAAAATTAATATTCTCTAAAATTTCTCAATATCCTCTTTTTATTTAAGTTTGGAAATTTAACTATTTTTTATTAGATAAATAATTATCATTTTAATATTTTATAATTTTAATATTTTATTATTTAACATTAAAAAATTATTCACTATTTAAAAATATACTTAATTTTAAAAATTATTTATCTTTAAAATTAATTTAATATTATAAATTTTATTTAGTATTATAAATTTTATCTTATATTATAAGTTTCATTTAATATAATAAAATTATTTAATAAATAATAATTATTTTCCATTATTCAATAATAGAAATTAAATAATAAATAAGTATTATTTTTAATGATTTTTATACAATCACAAATAAATAATTTTTTTAATGAATATCAATAATTAATATGTACAGTTAATATAGATTATTATACAATTAAATATAAAAATATAAATACTTTAAGATATAATATTATATTAGTACATTATTACTATAGTATTATAATAAAAAATATTATTTAATAATGTATGAAGAAAGGGTTAAAAAAGCGCGTTCTCCCCCCAAGAGGCAAAACTTTAAACTCCTTTCTTCCATTACTTGATTAATTTTATACATATATCTCTTATATAACCAAATTAAAAATATAACTAGTTTTATAATTAAAATATTTTAATAAATTTATTTAAAAATAATATTTAAAAATATTAAGCTTACTCTTTTTAAAATAAGAATAAATACTAACTTTTTTTAATAATAATCTATTGAATTATTATAAAAATTAAATATAAGAATTAAAATATAAAAAATTTTTAATAAAAATTAAAATGATAATAATATTATTTTATATCTATAATAAATACTATTATTTTATATCCATAACTAATACTATTATTTTATATCCATAACTAGTTCAATTGGAGCATGTTTAGATCCATCAATATCAGCTAATATTTTAGAATCAATTATGGAGTCTTTTAAATTCTTTGATACAAAGAAATAATCTAAACGAGATCCTTCACCAGATCCTTTTGTTTTTTGAGATTTCCATGCTGAAAATTGGATTTCATCAGGATTTAATGATCTAAAAGAATCAACATAGCCAAGTTTTTCTAATTTATCTATTACTTCTCTTTCTTCATTAGAAAAGTTAGCAGCCTTAGAAGCTTTTTCAGGATCACTAACATCTTTTTCTGTGTGTGCTATGTTAAAATCACCAGCTATTATAACATTATCATTAGCTGATTTTTCAGCAAAATCTAATAATTTTTTATAAAATTCTAGCTTAATTTCTTTATTTTTCTTACTACCAGAACCAGAAGGCGCATAAATATGTATTAATTTAAAATTATCAAAATTAAAGTTTAATAATCTCATTTTCAAAGATTTATCAGGTAAATCAAAGAACCTTTTAACAACTTTTGGTTTTAATTTAGAAAAAGTAGCTATTCCCCCAGCTCTTGTAGTTTCCCCTTGAGAAAAATAAGTAGTATAATCTTCTATATCTTTTAAATTTGAATCTAATTGTTCATATTTAGCTTTGGTTTCTTGAAACAAAATAACATCAGGATTTTCAGTATAAATTGGATCTATTTCTTTATTTTTTGCACGAGTTCTAATTCCATTAATATTCCAAGATATAATTTTTATTTTGCTCATATTTTAACTTCCAATATATATTAAATAACTTCCACATATATTAAATAAAATCTATACTATATTAAATTATTATTATCTATTATTTTATTAAATATCTATTATTTTATTAAATTTTATTGATAAATTAATAAAAATAATAATTATAGTTAAATAAAGGGTATAATAAATAAAAACTGATTTAAATCAGCGATATCATTAAATAAATTTGAATAATCCTAAAATTATATTTAATAATCTTAAAATTATATTTTAATAGTCTTAGAATTACAGCTAAATAATTCTAAAATATAGCCAAATGATTCTAAAATTATATCCAAATAATCATAAAACTACATATTTTTTAATTATAATTTTTAATTATAACCTTATTATTTGATATTTTTCTGAAATACCTTAAATAGATTTCTATATCTTTAAATCTAAAAATAATTTTTTGTACTATCATTATTTATTAATATTATCATTATTAACTCTTACTATTTAAGTATATGATATTAATTTAATATATTATATAATAAAATTATAAATATTGAAATAAAATCATAGAAAAACTATTAAAACATATTATTAAAGAATTTAAGGTATTTTCATTGAATCTGCAAGGTGTTTACCACAAAAACTTTTAAAATCACATGCATCACAGGTTCTTTTATCTCCTTTCGCATTCCAAGCATTTTTAATTGGTATTCCATTCATTTCCTTTATAATTGAGTCTTCAATATTTCCCACAACACCATCAAATTGATTCAAAGCATTTGATATAGAACTTTCTTCAATATCAATAATCCTAATAGATCTATCCTGTTTTAATTTATCGGATAAATTGATGTAGTTGTCTTTATTTTCATCCCAATTCAATATTTTAGATTTTTCTTCTTTTGAAATTTCAACATCACTACAATTATTATCAATATCTTGTTTTATAGCTATTAAATCCTCAGTAGAAGGAACCAATTCATTTAAATAAAATATAATCCCGACTAATATTGGTTTAGATTCTTCTTGTTTTGACCTTAACCATGCATAAGTTAAAATTTGCCATTGATGATAAAGCCAATTGTCTGATTTTAAAGCGGGTCTTTTCATTCCCTTATAATCAATTATAATTTCATATTCATCATGTTTAAAAGAATCTAATTTTTTTAAAAAATCCTCATTGTTATTTAAGTATTTAATAATTTTATTATCTGTATTTTCCTTAATTTTTAAAGAGCTAATTACATCTATTACTCCATTAATACCATAATAATTTGACCTACTATTTTCATTATTGTAATTAGGCATTGGTCTTTTACCTTTTATTAAAACTTCAGCAGAATTGATTAATGGAAATAAATCAGGACCCCATATATTAATAGCTTTTTCAGCTCTTGCACTATAAAGAAGTTTATGTGGATGATTTTCATCGGGACAAGACCCTGAAGTACCAACTTCTCCTTTTTCATACTTACAGAAAAAATCTAAAGGAGGATATAAACCTCTAGCTCTTAATCTTTTATCAATCATTTCTTCAATAGGCCTTATTTGTTTCTTCCAATCCCATGGGAATTTTGTTTTTTTAATATCCCACTCAAGAAATGATTCCTCCATTACTCCATGGATAAATTCTCCAAACCATAGCTGTATAGGCATAGATGGAGGAAGAGTGCCTCTATTTTGATACCTATATTGTAAATTACAGGTTAAAAAGGATATTAAATCTCCAGTTAGACTATACTCTGGAATAATATATGGTTTTGATCTTGGTGATAATTCCATTTTCTCACTTTAAATTTTTTATTATTAAATTCAATAGTCTATTAATTATATAATTAAAATAATTAATATTAATTATACAATTAATTGATTTAAAATTATTTATACAATTAATTAAGTTAGTATTTTATATACAATTAAATAATTTACTTATCCTTATAAAAATTAAATAAGTTAATATTCTATATAAAATAAATAATATACTTATTCTATATAAAAATTAAATAAGTTAATATTCTATATAAAATTAAATAATTTACTTATTATTTATACGATTAATTAAGTTAAAATTCTACATACAAATAAGAAATTGCTTTAATTAAATTAAGTATATTTGATCAAAGCCTATAAATTCTTCATCTCTATTCCATCCTAATGCAACATTTGGAATTTTCATTTCTTTTTCATTAGCTACATATCCATCTATTGCAGGATTTAATCCAACTAATAATAAAACATCTTGAGCTCTTGAAAAAGCTACAAAATAAAGTCTTGTTAAATCATCAAAAGCCCTATCTTTAGGATCTCTGTCACCAACACCTAATGGACTAAAAGGCCTAATTTTATCTTCTAAATTTGAAGATTTTCCTCCTTTTTTTGGAAATCTTAAAAATGAAGTTTTTACTTGGTTTTTCTTAAATCTAGATCCTACATCTACAATAACTAATGGAAATTCCAATCCTTTTGATTGATGTATAGACATTATGTTAATTCTATTAGAAGGTAAAGTCTCCAATAATTTTTCATCAACTGAAACTCCTCCAGTTGCAATAGGTATAAATATATTCCAAATAGCTTCTATCACTGATTTTTCTTCTTCTTTATGGTCATCATCAAAGAATATTTGAGCAGAATATTCATTGAAAAATCCAGTTTGAGTAATTGTTTTAGTAATAGCTTCTAAATAAACTAACCCTTCAATATCATCTTGTAAGCTATCAATCCATGTGATAAGTTTATAAGCTAATTCTATTAAACTAGCATTTTCAGGCCATAGATTTGGCTCATGTGAGTATGGAGTTCTATTTCTCCAACATTCAACAAAATATTCAAGAGATATAGGTTGAACAGGTTCTGGATTAGTTTTTATAAATTCATTAGCTATTTTTCTCCATTTGTTCATGTTTCTCTTAGCTAATGGAGGTATTCTTTTAATAGAATTTTGAAATTTTGCTCCGGGATCAATACATTCAAGCATTAAACCACAAAATACAGCTACTGATTCAATTGCTTGAAGATCTTGACCCCTTGGATTAAAAACTTCAATAGGATTTTTAAAACTTAATAAGTTTTTTCTGATATAATATGGGAAAAGTTGATTTCCATAAGAAAATTCTTTTGGCGAGTATGTTAAAATAGCAATATCAGAGGGAGAACCTCCCATTTGAGATAATTTTAAATTTATATAATCTCCTTCAGATATATAATTTGAATCTTCAACAGCTTTTTGATTATTATAATTATTTGGAGATATTGTATTTTTATTATTTGAAGATAGTATCTTTTTTACTTTTCTTTTAACATCTTTACCTTCAACTAAATCTCTTATTAGTATAGATAACTCTCTAGCTAACATCTCCTGATTTTGTCTGAAAATGCCTAAAACAGGAATAGATCTTTGATTATTAGAATTAGAATTATCATCGTCTGTTTCAGTATTAATAGAATTATTATTTTCTATATTATTACTAATAATATTATTATCTAATATATCATCATAAGGCATTTTATTATCAATTAAATCATTATAGCCTATATTATTATATGATATTTCATTATTAATTTTATTATCATCAATTGCATTGATTTTAACTTTAGGATTATTTGATATGTTATTATTAATTTTATTATCATCAATTACATTATTTTTAACACTATCTTTATTCAATACATTATTATTAATTTTGTTATCATCAATTACATTATCATTTTTATCAATTCTTGAAAATTCTATTTTTGGTTTTTCTTTTACTCTTGCTGATTGGAAATTATTATCTAATTCAACAAAATGATTACATAAATTAACAATATCTTCAGTTGATCTATAATTAGCTGATAAATTTATTTCATCAACATTGATTCCTAATTTTTCCTTAGCTCTTGTAATAAAACTTGTAAATAAATCTACTGTTGCTCCTCTAAATCTATAAAGGGATTGATCATCATCACCTACAACAGTTATGTTTCCTCCATTATAAATAGCTGATTTAGCTAATTTAAAGTATATTTTTTCTTGTAATAGGTTAGTGTCTTGATATTCATCTACAAGAAGTACATTAATATCATTTAAAAAAATATCTAATTTTCCAGAATCTATCCATTTTAAAAATCTTGATTCTAACATTGGAAAATCAAGTATATTTCTTTCTTTTAATTCAGATAAATAATCTAAAATTGCATTTAATGCTTCTTTGGCTCCAGGAGATGTTTCATTGTTTAAAAGCTCTTTAAAATCAACTTGATCATAATATAATCTATTTTTAATATCTAATAAAATATCACTCATACGAGAAGGGTTTTTTATTTCTTCAACCCCATCTATTTTACCTAAATATTCTTTTAAATCTTTATTTAGATATCTATCATTTTTAAATAATCCAGAACTTATCATTGCAGAGTTAGCTACAAAATCTTCAATAACTACTGGTAAATTTGTTCCAGGATCCCTATGTATTCTAAGTATTTCTTCAGCTATACTATCAATTGTACCAGTTATTATTTGATTAAAGTCAATTTTTTCTATATCCTCTAATTTTTTTTTATCAGTGATAATTGTATATAGATGATTTTTTATTTCATCTCCCCAACTTAATATTCTTGAATTTAATTCATTAGCTGCTTTTCTTGTAAAGGTTGTAGCTATTATCTCATTAGGTTTTATATCATCGACAAAAATAAATTTTAATATTTTTAATACAATAACAGTTGTTTTACCTGAACCTGGGCCTGCAACAATAAAAAGAGATTGATCAATTTCAGATCTTATAGCTTTATTTTGATCTTCATTTGTTGAAATATCTCTTTTGAGTTTATTTACAACAATATCTTGAAATTGAGAGTAGGTAATCATAGCAATCAATTAGTATTAGTTAATTATAGCTAAATTTTATTAATTTTTTATTTACTATAATTTTGTATATTTGTTTTAATAATTAGACTATTTTTAAATAATTAAACTATTTTTTAATAATTAAATATTATTTTTATATTTGATTTAATAATTAATATAATTTTATAATAAAAATAGAAATAAATTAAGATAATAAAATGATTAGGTAATAAATAATTAAAATAGTATATTTTTATGAAAAAGAGGAATAATTACTAATTAATAGTTAAAAAGTTATTTTATATCAATTTATATAATTCTAAAATAGAATTATTAAAAAAATAGACAACTAATGAAAAACAAACTAAATAATTCTTGTTCCATAATATTAAAGTGAAAAAACATTCTAAAATCATTTAAAATAAATAATATAATGTAAAAATAGCTAAATATAAAAATATAAAGATAATATCCATTATAAATCTTTAATAAATTTAACAAAATAACGTAATTTTTATTTTTGACATATTCTCATGACAAAATTTATATATTATTTATGCCATATTAATTAATAACATAGTTAAGGTGATAAATATGGAGAAAAAAATTGGAGCCAGGATAAAGAAATTGAGAGAGGATAGTAAATATACTCAAGAACAAATTGCTAGTTATCTTGAAATAAACCAGGGTCACCTTTCTAAAATTGAAAGTGGTGATAGAAAACTTAATTTAAAGTTGTTGGATAAACTTTGTTCATTATACAATTGTTCACATGAATATATCTTATTGAAATCTGATGAATACTCCATTCCTAAAGTTGCTTTTAGAAATAATGAAAATTTCGTTGACCTGAATCTTATTGCTAAAATGAATCAATTAATTGGAAATTTAAAATTTTTAAGAAGTTTAGACAATGAGGAATAAATATGAAAGAATATTATGAAATTAGTCAATTAGCTGAAGATTTAAGAAGAGAATGGGGAATTGATAATTATTCTCCAATTGACATTTTTTCTATTGTGAATGAAAAAATGCCTAAATTAACACTAATTTTATTTCCATTAAATGAAAAAATCAGTGGCTGTTGTTCTAAGATTAATGATGATCAACTTATTTTTATTAATTCCAAACATTCTAAAGGTAGGCAAAATTTCACTTTAGCACATGAATTATACCATTTAATATATGAAAATAATGAAGAATGGTTAATTTGTAGTAGTGGTGAGAATGAAAACCCCAGTGAAAAAGAAGCGGATAATTTTGCATCTTCATTATTAATGCCAAATAGTGCACTTCATGACTATATTAAAAAAAATAATATTGAAAAGTGGAATTTAGAGAATATTATTTATTGTGAGCAATTCTTTCAAATAAGTCATACTGCAATGTTATATAGATTGAGAATGGTTGAAAAATCACTAAGTTATGAAGAGTATATTTCCTACAACAATAATGTTAAACAAGAAGCAATGAGATTAGGTTTTAGTACTGAATTATATGATCCTTCTATAGAAAGTAAACAATATTTTTCCTTTGGTAATTATATACGTCTAACTGAAAAAGCTTTTGATAAAGACAAGATATCTCTTGGTAAAAGAAAAGAGCTTTTAATGGATGTTTTTAGATCAGATATTGTTTATAATCTTAAAGAAGGGGATTTTTTTGAAGAATAAACCTGTTTTTTATGATTCAGATTGTTTAGTTTCTTTTTTAGTAGTTGATGAACATCACATTCTATGCAAAATGTTTTCTAAGATTATTATTCCCTCACCAGTTCATGATGAAATTTTCAATAAGAGCACTCCAACAAAAATAAAAGATAATTTAGAATCTTTGATAAATGATAACTTTGTAGAAGTTAAAGATATAAACATATTTTCCAATGAATATTCAAATTATAAACTAATTGAAAAAGGTTTTTGGACTGATAATAAATATCTGGGTAAAGGCGAATCTTCAGTAATTGCCTGTGCAATTGAAAATAATGGCATTATTGCCAGTAATAACTTATCAGATATTGAATATTTAGCTAAAAAACATGAATTACCTATTTTAACTAGTTCCCTTATTTTAGGAAAAGCATGTGAAAATAATTTAATAGATGAAGAAAAAGCAAATAATATATGGGAAAAAATGATAGACAAGAATATAAGTTTGCCTAATGTTTTTTTTTCTAACTATTATGAATTTAAATACAATAATGATTGGAATAAACTTTTCAAATCAAAGTAAAATTCAATCTGCAAAGATATATAGATATTAATTTTTTATTTCTATTAACTCAAGAAAAAATCTACTATAATCTCAAAAATTAAAATATTTTTTTAAATTGCTATTATTTTTTATAAAAAATTAATAATTATTGTTTTATAGGTAAAAAAAGTAGATTATAATTATACTACATATATACTTATATAATTACATAATTTTATATTTTTCAGAAGAAAAGACCCTCAATTGATTATTTATTATAGTATGCATAATAACATGGTTGAGACTGCTAAAGTAATATGGACAATATTTTTTTAAATCAATTGAGGGAGTGGTTATGTATGTGTTTTAAATTTGTTTTAACATCACCATGATTATGTTGTATTTACTAGTATATAAATATTTAGGTACGCCTAAATATTTTTATTGGAATAATATATAAATTTAATAAATTTGTAAAAATAATAAAAAGATATATAAATTAAACATTACTAATTTTTGTAATAATTATCTTATTCTTATATAAACTATTGATCAAAGTTTTAGATTTAAATTAGCTATTAATTTTTTCTTTTTTAAAATTAAATGATAGAACTATGAGAATTAGCTATAAAAAGAAAAATTATTAAAAACTATTAAAAGTAATTATTTAAAAAAATAAAACCATTATTATATAGAAAAAAGCACTGAAAAGATCAGATAACCGAATAAAAAAATTCCAACTATAGCTAAAATAATTATTAAAATAATGTTTTTCCAATTTTTAAACCTAGCTAAATCATCAATATTAGGATTATAATAACTTTCCATTAAGTAGTATAAAAGAAATATAAAAATAAAAGAACCAGAAATATTCAAATTAAAAAGGAAAATACACAGGATTATAGCTATACTAAATAATGAAAAAATTAATTTAGGAATCTTTGGAATGAAAACATCCTTATATAATATTATTAAAAGCCAAATAAGAATAGAAACTACAAAGATAATAATTTGTAAATTCCAATCAACAAAATGAATAATAAGACCAACAGCAATAAAATAAACAAAACTTAAAAATATAAAATTAAATTTGTCTAAATAGCTATTCATAATAAATAATCTAGAAATTGTTCTATTTAAAATTTATTAAATAAAAATTTAATAAAAATTAGCTTTGAAATTATATAAAAAGAAAATGAGTTTAATATTAGCTAAAAATAGTTGAAAAAATAATAAAAAGAAGAAAAAAGAATATAGAATTAATATATAAATAAAAATTCTTTAATTAGTCTTTTTACTTCTTAAAAATTTGTTTAATTTTGTTTGTTTTCTATTTTTGTTTTATTGGTCTGTAGACTTTTAGTTTTAGTTTAAATAAACCATTGGATTTTAGGTTTAGTTTGAACTTTATGTTGTTTTTTGCAAATTTGTAGTTGAGTTTTTTGTTATAGACTTTCCATAGTTTGTATTTTAAGTTTTTAATGATGATTTTTGCGTTTATTGTTTGTGAGCCAGAAGCCCCAAAGTTTTTAAAAGTCAACCATTTCATATAAACAACATTTCCATGTCTAACAGCTTTACTATTATTCCTTTTAACAAGACGAATATCAACTTTAGTAGGAGTATCTTCTTGTTCTTGAGCAACAGTATAAGCTACACTACCAGTAGAAGCTAAATAGTTAAAATCTCCAGAGTAGTAGACTTTTGCATTGTAGTTTCCAGCTTTAGATGGAGTATAAGGTAATTCCCATGTACCATCTGCACTAGTAACTACACTATAAGATTTACTACCAATAACAACATTCAAACTAGCACCACTTATAATATTTCCATTTTCATCTACAAGAACACCGCTAACGGTTGTTTGTTTTCCAGTTGTAGCATTAGAAACAATAATAGTAGCATTAGTGTTGGTTTTAGCTACATTAATGCTTGTTGTGTTAGTAGCTGCAGAATAAACCCTGATTGCAAAATCAGTAATATTTTCAACAGCGAAAGTTTCATTAAATTCATCTAAAGATGCAATAATATTTTGAACTCCATAATTAGAAACATTATAGCTAAATTCAGCTATACCATCACTATCAGTTACTGCATTTCCAACCAATATACCATTAACATAAAAATTAATAGTTTTTCCAATAATCAAATTACCATTTTCATCAACAGCTTTAACAGTTATTGTTACCCTATTAAATGAAACACCAACATTAATAATTGATAGCTCAGTTTGAACAATATCCATAATATTATAATTATTATAATCTAAAGAACCGTCATTAATAATATTACCCATATTATCCATAATAATAGAATCATGAATATTAATATTACCCTCATTTAAAATAACATTACCATTTGCAGTATTGTTGTTTATATTTGAATTAGAAACTGTGACATTAGAATTTTGATTATAAATAGCTGCACCTTCATCGGCCTGATTATATGAAATAGTGTTGTTATTATAAATAGCCATTTTTTCATTATAAGTATAAATCCCTCCTCCTCTATTTGCTTTATTATCTGAGATCATATTATTTGAAATATTAGAAGAATTTTTTGACGCATCACAAATAGCTCCACCAACATTAATTGCAGAATTATTAGTAAAATTAGAATTAGTTATACTAGTATAATTAGTTTGAGTGTGGATTGCCCCACCATTACCCCCTGCAGTATTATTAATAAAATTACAATCAGAAATAATCATATCTTGATCTTGAATATTAGGATATGTGATTATTGCACCTCCAGATCCAGCAAATGCACTATTATTAATAAAATTAGAATTTTTTATTATAATTATTGAATATGCATCATGATTATATCCAAATACTATAGCACCTCCTTGAATACTTGCAGTATTATTAATAAATTCAGAGTTGATTATTGATAGTTTATCTGCCCCTATATCTATAGCACCACCAGCAGAACCATTATTATTTTTAAATATACAATTAATGATATTCATTTCAGAAATATCAAATAAATTGGCGTGATCACAGTAGATTGCTCCACCAGAAGAATTTCCATTTAAGAAAGTTATATTTATGAATGTAACATTCAAATCATTTCCAATGGAAAATATTCTATTTAACTTTTGTGCATCAATGATGACTTTTTCACGTGGTCCATTACCTTGTATTGTAATGTTTTTATTAATTGTTAAACCTGTATTATTAGTTCCAGTATAATTTCCTTCTTCTAAAAGTATTTTATCATCATTATTTGCATTATTTAATCCTTCGATTATTCCTCCACCATCTGTACTATTATTAACATTTACAGTAGCTGCAAAATCAGTCTGCATAGAAGTAGCTAAAAAGAAAACAGCTAAAATAATTAATATTGGAATAAGTATTTTTCTATCTAATTTTTTTGAATAATTTAACATTATTCACCTCCATAAAATCAATTTCACAATCCATTCTAGTGGAATGTGAAATTTTTATATTATATTTAAGTTGATAAAATTGCTAATACTGATAGGATATTAGGTTTATTAAAAAGAGTAAGTTCATAAAAACTCTTTTTTAGTACATAAATAAAATAATAATTTATAAAAAAATATTTTTTATAAAAAATATCTAAACGAGCATTCATTATAATAATTTATTATATAACCAATATTTTTCATTTAAATATAATATAAAAAAATAGGGGTGCCTATATATACATTATAAAATTATTTTTTTTCATGAATTCACTAGTCCATCAATTTTTACAATCACTAAGTAAAAATGTTTGAAAAATCACTGAAATTAAATAAAAAAGCTAAATCACTGGATAATCTGTATATTAAACAGAATTTTTATTAGTTTAAAGTTTATAAAATCACTAGCTATTAAAATTATTAGTTTATAATATTCATATACAACATTAACAATTTTCAAAAAGAGAATAAAAAAAGTAAGTATTCTCTATAATATAATAGTGAACAATCACATATATAAAACTATCGAAAAATACCGAACACTCACATGAAAGGATAAAAAATTAATAAAAAACAAACTAAATGCCCCCCCCCCCCCCTAATGCTGGAA